>Ga0209108_10000374_pt1 | contig 24456 bp, 25 predicted proteins | sample Rifsed10ft1_FD_184003 | JGI IMG/M metagenome (GOLD analysis project Ga0209108, IMG submission 184003) | Soil microbial communities from Rifle, Colorado, USA - sediment 10ft 1 (version 2) | ecosystem: Environmental > Terrestrial > Deep subsurface > Rock core/Sediment | place: Rifle, Colorado...
CAGGTGCCGACTTGCGGGATCCCTCCATGGCGGCGGGGAGGGGGCAGGGGGTGGGGATGGTTGAGTTCCCGATAGGGGCGAGGGTCCCTCGCGATCTAGTGCCGTGCCCCCTGCGGTTTCTGTGGGAAGATGTCAGCGCTTCTCGAGGGGCACGTAATCGCGCGCCGCCGGGCCGGTGTAGATCTGGCGCGGCCGGGCGATCTTCTGCTCCGGGTCGACGATCATCTCCTGCCACTGCGCCAGCCAACCGACGGTGCGGGGGATGGCGAACAGCACCGGGAACAGGTCGACCGGCAGGCCCATCACCTGGTAGATGATCCCCGAGTAGAAATCCACGTTGGGATACAGCTTGCGCGAGACGAAGTAATCGTCCTGCAGGGCGATGCGCTCCAGCTCGAGGGCGATGTCGATCAGCGGGTTGCGCCCGGTGACCTCGAAGACCTGGTCGGCGACGCGTTTGATCAGGCGGGCGCGCGGGTCGTAATTCTTGTAGACGCGGTGGCCGAAGCCCATCAGGCGGCCGTCGCCGGCCTTGACCCGCTCGATGAAGGCCGGCACGTTGCGCACGTCCCCGATCTGGGCCAGCATGCGCAGCACGGCTTCATTGGCGCCGCCGTGCAGCGGTCCATACAGGGCGGCCGCCGCCCCGGCCAACGCGCTGAACGGGTCGACCCGGCTCGATCCGATGGCGCGCATGGCATTGGTGCTGCAGTTCTGCTCGTGGTCGGCGTGCATGATGAACAACACGTCGAGCGCCTGCTCCAGCGCCGGGTTGACCTGGTAGACCGGCTCCGACATCTTGAACATCATGCTCAGGAAGTTGCCGGGGTAGCTCAGGTTGTTGTTGGGGTAGACATAGGGCAGGCCGCGGTTGTGCCGGTAGGAGAAGGCGGCGATCGTCGGGACCTTGGCGATCAAGCGCGTGATCTGATACTGGCGGTTCTCCGGATCCTCGACCTGAGACGCCTCCGGATAGAAGGTCGACAGGGCGGCGACAACGCTGATGAACATGCCCATCGGGTGGGCGTCGTAGCGGAAGGCCTCCATCAACGCCTTGATGTTCTCGTGGACGAAGGTGTGATGGAGGATCTGGTCCGTCCAGTGCTCCAACTGGGCGGCCGTCGGGAGTTCGCCGTTCAGGATCAGGTAGGCGACTTCCAGGAAGGAACTGTGCTCGCACAGCTGCTCGATGGGATAGCCCCGGTAGAGCAGAATGCCCTTGTCGCCATCGACCTCGGTGATGCTGCTGCGGGTCGAAGCCGTATTGGTGAAAGCCGGGTCGTAGGCCATCAGGCCGAAATCGCCGTCGCCGACCTTGATCCGGCGCAGGTCGAGGGCGCGGATGGTGTCCATCTCGACCGGGATCTCGTAGCTCTTCCCGGTGCGGTTGTCGGTAACCGTCAGCGTGTCCTGCGGCATCCCATGCTCCTGGAGGTCGGCCCGAGGTGATTCGGCTGGCCCGCATTCTACCGTGGACTCCTCGCCGGCGGTGGGGGAATCCGACCGGCGGCGAGAGGCGCGATGGTATAGTTCCGCGCCATGCCGGGGCACAGCCAAGCGGGCGAATCGCGAGATCGGGCGGGCGACAGGCTCGCTATGGGACGGCTCGAGTCCGCCTGGCGCTGGTGGTGTCTGATCGGGCTGGTAGCCCTGGCGGGGGCCGCCGTCCTCCTGCAGCCGGCGTTCGGCGACGGATCGCTGATCTGGTTCCTGGCCAACCTGCTGGCGCTGAGTGCCGTGCTCCTTTTTGTGAGGCGGAACCTCCCGCACAACCGTCGTGCGCCGGAGGGGCCGTTGTTGGACCGGCTCGGCGCCGGAAACCACGCTACCGTCGCCCGCGGGGTGTTGATCGCGCAGCTCCCCGGATACCTGCTGTTTCCCTGGCCGGCCGGATGGCAGGCCTGGCTCCCGACGCTCACCTTGTCGCTTTCGCTGGCCGCCGACTATCTGGACGGCTACCTCGCCCGCCGGGTGGATCGCGTGACCGCTCTGGGAGAAGCGCTCGACATCGAGTTCGACGGCGGGGGGCTGATGGCGGCCACGGCCGTGGCGGTGCACTACGGGCAGCTTCCGCTGATCTACTTCCTGACCGTCGGCTGCGCGCGCTACCTCTTCCTGCTCGTGGGCTGGGCGGCGCGGTGGGCGCGGCGGCCGCTCCACCCGCTAACGACGAGTACGACGCGTCGGGCGCTGGCCGGCGTCACGATGGAGCTCGGCGCCGCCGCCCTGTGGCCGATCGTCCCTTCCTCCATGATGACACTGGCCGGCGCCATCGTCGCCGTCCCGTTCCTGGCCGGCTTCGCCCGGGATGGAGGAGTCGCCCTCGGATGGGTCGACGCCGCTTCGGCCGGCTACCTCAAGCTGCGCAGGGCTCTCATCCGTCTGGCAACGGTGTTTCTGCCGCCGATGCTTCGCTTCGGCATCGTCGTCTTGCTCGGCCCGCGGCTGGCTTCGGCGGCGGCTTCTTTCCCGCAGACGGTCGCGGCGGTTCGAGCCGCCGGGATCACGTCGCCGGAAGCGTTCGCCGGATTCGTCATCGTCGTCTCCGTGATCTGCCTGGCGTCGATCGCCGTCGGATTCGCCGGCCGAACGGGCGCCGTCGGCATCTTCATCGTCTATGGACTCAGCCTGTCGCTGGTGGCCCTGACGCCGCGAGGGCTGGCAGCCTGGGGCTGCGCCATGGCGATCTACGTATTCGGGACGGGACCCGGATCGCTGTGGCAGCCTGAGCGTGCCCTGGTTCTGCGCCGCGCCGGCGAACGTGCATGAGCCCATCGTCGGGTTCCGCCGTCCTGCGGTCGCGACTGCGCTTCCTCTTGTGGCTGGCGCTGCCGCTGGCCCTGGTCTGGGCGATGCGGGGAGTGACCGTCCAGCAGGTGATCGCCGGTTTGGGCGAATTGACGGCCGGGGAGCTATTCGTGCTGGCGGTAGTGAATCTGCTGGTCGTGCTGGCCTTCAGCGGGCGCTGGTGGGCGTTGCTGCGCGCGCGGGACCAGCCTGTCCCATACCTGATGTTGAGCGGGTATCGCCTGGCGGCGTTCGCCATCAGCTACTTTACGCCCGGCACCCACTTCGGCGGCGAGCCGCTTCAGATTCACCTTCTCCAGCGTCGGCACGGAGTGGCGGCCCCGGCGGCGACGGCCAGCGTCGTGCTCGACAAAGCCATCGAGTTGATTGCGAATTTCGCGTTCCTGGCGACGGGATTGACGATCGTGGTGCGTCTCGGCCTCCACCGCGGCGTTTCGGGACTGCTGCTCGGAATCGCTTCCCTTGGATTGGCCGTCCTGCCCACGGTCTACCTGGTGGCTGCCTGGCGCGGACATCGCCCGGCCAGCGGGATTCTCTCGCGCCTCGGGTGGGACGCCGGTGGGCCGGCCTGGCAGCGGAGCGTGAGCCGCTGGGCCACGGCCACGGAAACCGAAGTGAGCGCCGCGGCGCGCCAGTCCCCGGCGGGTCTGGCCGCCGGCGTCGCCTTCTCGATCCTCAGTTGGGGCTTGCTCCTGGCGGAATGGGCGCTGGCGATGACGTTCCTCCAGATCGACCTCACGCCGGCCCAGATCGTCGCCGTCGTGACAGCGGCGCGGCTGGCGTTGTTCGTGCCCCTGCCCGGCGCCGCCGGCGCCCTTGAGGCCAGTTTGGTACTGGCGCTGACGGCTCTGGGTGTCGGGTCGGCCCAGGCTCTCGCCCTGGCCGTGCTCATCCGGATTCGAGACGTCGCCTTCGCCGCGGTCGGATTGTGGCTGGGGGGCTGGCTGTCGACGCCGACGGGCGCCGAGACTCGCTCTCCAAGCGAGGCACCCGACGGGCGTCTCGGCTGATGACGGCGCGCGAATGTGAACGGAAGGCACGGCCGGCCCTCCGAAAAAAAACCTGGCCCGGAATCGCATTGCCTGGCGGGCACGCCGCAGGACGGAAATCGGGGGTCTTTCGATTTGAGTAGCCGGCTGGCTGAGGCTCTCCGAAAGACCTGCGCGCTTCCTCTCCATCCGTTCCTGCTGGCGGCGTACCCCGTGCTGGCCCTGTACGCGCACAACGTGGCCGAGATCCATCCGGCGGCTGCTCTGCGACCGTTGGTGTTGTCGCTGTGCCTGGGGGCGATCCTGCTGGGACTCAGCCGATGGGTGTTTCGGGATGGGCACCACGCCGCGCTCCTGGCGACCCTGGCGATCATCCTGTTCTTCTCGTACGGCCACATCTACGGGTTCCTCAAGCCGGTCGCCGTCTTGGGCGAGGTCGTCGGGCGGCATCGCTACCTGGCCGTGGGCTGGGCCTTACTGGGAATCCTCGGTTACCTGGGAATTCGTCGCTTGCGCCAGCCCGGTCGCATGGCGCCGACGATCAATGCGGCGGCGCTGGCTCTGCTGATCTTGCCGGGGGTCCAAATCGTCTCGTACGACAGCCGCCTCCGCCAAGCCGACCAAGCGGCCGAAGCGGTCGGCGAAGCGGCCCCCCCGGCGGCCGCCCTGAGCGACATGCCCGACATCTACTACATCATCCTCGACGCCTACACCCGCGGCGATATCCTGGACGATGCCTACGGATTGGACAACCGGCCCTTCTTGAATGCCCTCGAGGCACGCGGCTTCTACGTCGCTGAATGCAGCCAAAGCAACTATGCCCGCACCTCGTTGTCGCTCGGGTCGTCGCTCAACATGGAGTACCTGGAGACCTTCTTCCCTGGCGATGACTCGGTTGGCATGACGGCCTTCATCCGTCACAACAAGGTGCGTTTGTTCCTGGAACGGGCCGGCTATCGGGTAGTCGCCATCGATTCGGGGTACCCCTCCACTCAGTGGACGGACGCCGATGTCTACCTACAACCGAGCGGCCTGCCGGCGCTGCGGGCGGCGTGGGTCCCGGGTGCGACCGAGTTCGAAAGCCTTCTGTTCCGCAGCACGGCCGGTGTGCTCCTGCTCGACGCCGACCCGTCGTTGGGCCTGGGTCTGACCGGCCTGATCGAAGATGCACCCAAGGTAGATCGCTACAACGAAATCCGGGCCGCCTTCACGTCGCTGGAGGAAGCAACCGACGCGCGCGGACCGAAACTGGTATTCGTCCACATCCGCATCCCGCACGATCCGTACCTGTTCGGCCGCGACGGTCGTTTCCTGCCGGACCAGACGGCCCACGACCCCGGGTATCCGGACCAGGTGCAGTACGTCAACTCCAGAATGCTGCCGATCCTCGATCGGATCCTCCAGAGTGCGGGCGTGCCGCCGATCGTCATCCTCCAGGGCGACCACGGAAGCCCGGAGTTCCGAACGGACGCTCGCCGCATGAAGATCCTCAACGCCTACCTCGTGCCCGCGCGCGTGGCCGACCACCTCTATGCCTCGGTGACCCCGGTCAACACCTTCCGCCTCATCCTGGATGGGGTCTTCGGGACGAAGCTGGGGACGCTACCTGACCGGAGCTACCTGTCGCTCCCAGGCACTGACATGGACTTCACGTTGATTCCGGAGGATCGGGGCAACTGCCGGGATTAGGGGAATGCGGAAAAACCGCCTCCGGCCTCACCTCTACACCCTCTCCGCGGACTGCGAGCCAAGATCCGCAGGCACATGGCGGAGAGGTGTCAGGCGAGGTGGACCTGACGGCGGTCACCGTTTTTTCCTTAAGCTCCTAGTCGGGCCGGCGGGCCAACACGTCCAGTTGATGGGCGAGGAAGACCAGTTGACCGTCCTGGACCTGTCGGCGACGGCGGGCGATCCACGCTGCCAGCCGATCGGCCGGCACGGCCGGGTTCCCCCGGAGCGCCCCCTCGACCAGATCCAGGATCGCGTATAGGAACTCCTGCTCGTCCTTCGGGTAGGCGCCGCCGCGAGGGAAGACGACCCAGTCGGAGGCGCCGGCGGCAGTGATCTCGGCCCCGTGATGCGGCAGCTCCGTCAACAGTCGCCGTCCGGTGCGGCTGTCCCCGGAAGGCCGGTTCCCGTCGCGCCGCACGTCCATCGTCGCGTGATAGGCCTCGACGATCGCCAGGTCCAACTCCGGATCGACCGCAGGCAGGAAAACCGTCAATCCATCGAAGTTCAACGAGGCGTAGAAGACGCCTCCCGGACGGAGACGCGTTAGCAGTCGCGGCAGAGCGCGTTCCAGATCCACCAGATCGAGAAAGGCGTGGGCCAGGAGGACGTCGAACGGGCCGATGGGAACGGTTTCGTCGAACAGGGAGGCGGTGACCCATTCGACATCCAGCCGGGTGCTGCCCGTTTCCATTCTCCAGCGGCCTTCGCCCAGTGAGTCCCAACTGCCGGTGCGCGGCGCCAGCCACGCTTGCAGCCGACGCGCCGCCTCGGCCGGAAGAGCCGGATCCGAGTCGAGGGCGACGTACTCCGCGCGTCCGAGGTCGAGCCGCGCTAGCAGGCGCTCGATCATCCCGCCGATGCCGGCCCCGACCTCGAGCAAGCGCAGCGGCCGGTCGGCCCGGCCCGGCTGAAACGACCGGGCGAACGACCGCCACACGCCTTCGTTCAGCGAGCGGTCATCGAGGGCGCGCTTGGCGGCGAGGTACTGCGGGAATTCCAGCTTGGGTCCGACGTAGACCGCGCTTCAGGCGGTCTTCTGCTCGAGGCGCATGTCGAGGACCAGGGCCACGATCAGCAGGACTTCGTCCAGCTTCGTCACCCAGGCCAGCTTGTCGCTCAACTCGCCCAGGGCGAACCAGGCCAGGATCGTGGCGAAGGTGTACGCGATGAAGGCGTAGTGGAACAGCGGCGTCCGGCCCCGGTCGAAATGCGGATTGGTGAAGAAGACAACCAGCAGGACGAAATAGCCGAGGCCGTTCAGCAGAAACAGGTAGTCCAGGTCGCTCAGCGGGAAGAACCCTCCGAGGACGGGGAGCAGCACGAGGTGAACGATCCCCGTGAACAGGCCCATCACCAGGATGGCCGCCCGCAACGTCTTCTGACTCATCTCGATAACCTCCACATCGTCAAGGATCGCGGTGCCGATCGGCAGAGGATAGCACAGCTGCGGGCGCGTGGGGGCCGGCCAGGGGACCTTGCGCGGCGGCCGCCGCGTGTGTCGTTCGCGCCAGCTCGGACAGGAAGGCGTGGATGGCGGCGCCAGTGTCCTCCCAGCGAGGGTGGGCCAGGTAGGCGTTGCGTGCGGCCAACGCCATCCGGCTCAGCCGCAGGCGGTCGGCCGAGAGCGAGTCCAGGTGGACGGCCAGGGCAGCCGCGTCCGAGGCCTCCACCAGGAATCCGTTTTCCCCGTGACGCACGAATTCGGAAGCGCCGCCTTCCGCCCCGGCGATCGGCGGCAGGCCATAGCCCATGCCCTCCAGGTAGGCCATGCCGTATCCCTCGTAGCCCGACGGCACCGCCAGCACGTGCGACTGGAGCATCGCCTGCCGCAAGGCCTCGCCGCCGAGCGCTCCTACCAGCCGCACGGCTGCGCCGAGCCGCAAGCTGCTCACCCGGCGGCGCACGCGGCTTGCGTAACGCCGATCGACCGCGGCCGAACCGGCGACGAGGAGGTCGACCGACCCGCGCCGGAGGAGGGCAACGGCCTCGACCAGTGTCAGGAGACCCTTGCGCGGGATCAGGTTGCCGAGAAACAGAACGCGCAGAGGCCCCGCTGCCTGGGCGCGCTCCCGGATGGCGTCGGCCTCGATCGAGGAGGCCAAACGATCGGCTCCCGGGACGGCCACGATGGAAGCGGCGGCGGGCAGACCGAGACGCCGGACGGCGTCGCGCGTGGTCCGGCTGTTGAAGATGAAGGCGTCGAGCGCGCCCAGATAACGGCGCTCGACCCGGCGGTAGAAGGCGTTGGCCAAACCCGGGCGCGGTTCGCTCGAACGTAGATGATGGACCAGGCCGACGCGCGTGAGCCCCGGGCAGGCCTGTCTCAATCGCCGATCCGCCCGCAGCAGCGCCGGGTGGGACAGCTCATCCTCGACCAGGATCTGCGCGGAGGAAGCCGCCACGCGCTCGGCCAGATCCGAGGGCGCGCCCCGCGCCAGGCGCGCGGTGTAGCGCCCCGTCGGAAGGGAAATCACCGTCACCTCGGTGCCGAACCGGCGCAGGATGTCGACGATCAGCCGATCGTAGAGATAGCCGCCGGAGATCTGGTCGAGGCGGCCGTCGACCACCCAGGCGACCCGCATCACAGCTCCTGACGGAAAGAAGCCCAGGCCAGCCGGCTTTCCCACAGGCGCACCCTGTGGCCCGTCAGCCGGCCGCGGCCGAGCGCCGCGCCCAGGCGGATCGCCAGAATGCGGGCGAAGTGCTCGAGGCTTGGATTCAGCCCGGCGAACTCGGGCAGGTTGTTGAGGACCTGGCCGCGAAAGGCGAGCAGCGTCTTCTCGAGGTGGGCTTCGATCTCCACCAGATCGACCAGGTAGCCGTGCTCGTCGAGCGCGCCGCCCTCCAGGACCCACTCGATGCGGTAGGGGTGGGCATGTTCCACATTCTCCATCCCCCAATCGCCGCCGATCAGGTAGTGACGAGCCTCGAAATCGCGCTGCAGGCAGAGTCGGTACATGCAAGGCCTCAGTCCGATTCCGGATAGCTGAGCAAGACCTGGACCGTCTGTTCCGAATGCTCGTCGAGCAGACGATAGGCGCTGCCGGCGTCTTCGAACGGCACGCGGTGCGAAATCAGGCCTTCCCCTTCGATCTCCTGGAGGAAGGACAAGGCGTAGGCCAGGCGACGCCGCTGGGTCCAGCGACCGCGCAGCTCCGGGGCCAACGTGCTTACCTGACTGCTGACGAGCCGGATGCGGCTGCGGTGGAACTCGCCTCCTAAATCCAACGCCGCCCGTTTCGCGCCGTACCAGGATCCGATAATGATCCGTCCGTCGAACCCGGTGGCGCGCAGCGCCTGATCGAGGACGGCCGGATCGCCGCTCACTTCGAAGGCGATGTCCGCCCCGGGATGGCTGGGATCGGCCAGGGCCTGAGTCAGGCGACTCGTCGTGTCGGCGGCGTCCGGATCGAGGGATACATGCGCACCGAGCGCCAGCGAGGCCTGTCGGCGACGAGCGTGGCGGTCGAGGGTCACCAGCGTTTCCAACGGCATGGCTGCTAGGAGAGCCGTGGTCAGGAGTCCCACCACACCCTGGCCGAAGACGACGACCCTCTCCCCCGCCAGCGGGCGGCCGTCATGGACCAGGTTGACCGCCGTCTCGGCGCTGGGAATCAGCACGGCGCGCTCGAGAGGGAGACCGTCCGGAAGAGGGACCGTCTCCGCCACGGGCGCGACGAAATGGGTCTGATGGGGCTGAAAGGCGAAGACCGGGGTGTCCCGCAGGGACGGATCGACCCCGGGGCCGATCCCAACGATTCGTCCAACGCAGGCGTATCCGTACTTGAGAGGAAAGGCAAGCGTACCGGACAAGGATGGCAGCGAGGCGTCCGCCGGCATCGCCGCAGGGGCGAGGCCGCGGTAGATCATCAGCTCGGTCCCGGCGCTGATGGCGCTGAACAGCGTGCGGACGAGCACTTCTCCCGGCCCCGGGGCGGAGAGAGGTTCGGGCCGTACTTCGACCACCGACGGCCGTGTGAAGACCAGCACCCGGCGCGAGACGATCTCGTTCACCGCAGGTCACCCCACAGGATCAGATCCGGCCCCGAGGCCTCCCAACCCTGCAATCGCACTCCGGGAAGTTCGCCGGCGGCCGCGGCCAGCGCCGGCTTTCCGGCGAGGAAGAGCGGCGCCAGGGTGATAACCACCCAGTCGACGAGCCGAGCCGTCAGGAAGGAACGCAGGACGCGCGACCCTCCTTCGACCATGATCGAACGAAGCCCGCGTTCGGCCAGCGCGGCCAGGGCGGCCGGCAGGTCGATGAGGTTCTCCGGGGTCAGCGGCATCTCGAGCACCTGCGCGCCGGCCGCCACCAGGGCCTTGCGTCGGGGGGGCGAAACCAGAGCGCCGGCCAAGAACCAGGGTCGCCGTGGATTGGAGAGGATGCGCGCCGGCAAGGGCGTGCGCAGATGCGTGTCGAGGATGATCGGCTGCGGGTTCGGCCCGGCTGCATGGCGGACGGTGAGCTGAGGGTCGTCGGCCAGGATGGTACCGACGCCCACCAGCAGCCCGTCGTGTCGGGCGCGCAAGGCATGGGTACGGAAGAGGGAGGGCGGGCTGGAGAGAGTCAGCGGGCGGCCGTCTTTGAGGGCGATCGAGCCGTCCAGGCTTTGAGCGTAGCTGAGGGTGATGAAGGGGCGATCGGCCGCGGCACCCGCCGCCAACCGGGCGTCGGTTGCTTTCAGGACGTCATCGATCACGGGATGGGGGGAGGTCCCGGCGGCGGCGGATGGGTGTCCAGATTGATCCAGTGATTCATGCGCGTTCCCTTCGTGCGCAAGTAGGCCTCATTCTCGTCGGTAGCCGGGATCAGCAGGGGCAGGCGCGCCACAACGTCGATCCCCAACTGGCGCAACGCTTCGATCTTGCGGGGATTGTTCGTCAGCAGGCGGACGGAGCGGACCCCGAGGTGGCGCAGGATGCCGGCGGCGGCGCCATAATCCCTTTCATCGGCCTGGTGCCCGAGCGCCAGATTGGCGTCGACGGTGTCCAGGCCGTCGTCCTGCAGGTTGTAGGCGCGCAGCTTGTCCCGCAGCCCGATCCCGCGGCCTTCCTGGCGCAGATAGATCAGCACGCCGTGGCCTTCGGCGGCGATCATCTCCAGCGCCCGGTGCAGTTGCTCGCCGCAATCGCAGCGCAGCGAGTGCAGCACGTCGCCGGTGAAGCACTCCGAGTGCAGGCGGGTGAGCACCCCCTCGGCCTGGGCGATTTCGCCCATCACGACCGCCAGGTGGTCCTTCCCGTCCTTCGGATCATGGTACAGGCGCAGTTGGAATTCGCCCGTCGGGGTGGGGACGCGGGCGCTGGTCACCAGCAGGACTTCTGCTTCGTTCGACATGGGCATGACGTCACCCGACTCCCGGGTCGGTCGTATCCCGCTCGATTATAAGGCTTCGGGCCGCCGTCGACCGGGTGGAGCGGTCCTCGGGCGGCCGCCGCATTGACCGGAGGCGCCGGCTGCGGTATGATGCAGATGCAATCTCTTGCAGGAAGGATCGAATGAGCTGCGGCGAACGACTGCAGGAGGCGATGCGCCGACGCGGGCTGCGAGTCACGCCTCAGCGCAGCGTCATCCTCGAAACCGTCTCCCATCTCGGCGGGCATCCGACCGTCACCGAGGTCTACCGCCAGGCGGTGCGCCGCCTGCCGGGGATGAACGCCGCCACCGTCTACCGCACGCTCGAGTCCCTGCGGGATGCCGGCCTGGTGGAAGGGATGGACGACGGCGGCCCGGCGCGCTTCTCTCTGCGCGACCTCGATCACCCCCATCACCACCTGGTGTGCTCGCAGTGCGGGGCGGTGGCGGAACTCGCCCCCGAGCCAGTGCTCGGATTCGCATCCCAGGTCCGCCGACGCACCGGATTTCGCCTGCAGACCGACCACCTGACGCTTCCCGGCCGCTGCCGCAAGTGCGCCGGCCGGGGCAAGGAGGACTAGGCCATGCTCGCTTCACCGCTCCGTATGCATATCCCCGATGGGTTTCTCACCCCGGCCATCGCCGTCATCGGCTGGGCCATCGCCGTGGCCATAATCGTCCTTGCTCTGCGCCAAACGCGGCGGCAGCTCGACGACCGCATGGTGCCGATGATGGGCGTGCTGGCGGCGTTCATCTTCGCCGCGCAGGCGATCAATTTCCCGGTGGCGGCCGGGACCTCCGGCCACCTGATCGGCGCGTCGCTGGCGGCGATCGTGATGGGTCCGTGGGCCGCCACGCTGATCATGACCGCCGTGCTGGTCGTCCAGGGGCTGCTGTTCCAGGACGGGGGGCTGGTGGTCATGGGTTGGAACGTCGTCAACATGGGCGTGGTCGCAGCCTTCTCGGGGTGTTTGACCTATACCCTGGCGCGTCGCCTTGCCGGGGAGTCGCGCGTGGCCATCCTGGCCGCCTCCTTCGCCGCCGGTTGGATCTCCGTGGTGATCGCTTCCCTGGCGGCAGCGATCGAGTTGGCGGCGTCGGGGACTTCGCCGCTGACCCTGGCGGTGGCGGCGATGGGATCCGTGCACGCCCTGATCGGAATCGGTGAGGGGATCATCACCGCCGCCGCCGTTGGATTGCTCCTGGTGTCGCGTCCGGAATTGCTGAAGGCCGGTGCGACCGCACCTGGCGGCCGGACGGCGACACTCGTTCTGGTCGGCCTGGCCGTGGGGCTGCTCGTGGCTGCTTTCTCGCCGTTGGCTTCGCCTAGCCCGGATGGGCTGGAAGCGGTGGCGGAGAGCCAGAATTTCCTCGGCCTGGGTCAGGCGGCGCCCTACCGAATCCTGCCCGACTACACCGTGCCCTTCATCGCCCATCCGGCCCTGACCACGATCGCCGCCGTCATGCTGGGGACGCTGGTCGTGTTCGGCGGCGCCGTCCTCGTCGGGAGAGCGGCGACGCGGCGCCAGGCCTCCCGCGGCTGAACGGATGCACTTCGACCTCGCCGATCAATACCGCCCGCGGCCGAGCTTCGTCCACCACCTGGACCCTCGGGTCAAGGTGGTGGTGGCGCTGGCGTTCATCCTGGCCGCTGGACTGATGCCGATCGGTGCGTGGGGCGGCTATGCCGCGCTGCTGATTCTGGCCCTGGGGGCCTCGCTGACCAGCGGGCTCGGTCCGATCTTCGCTCTCCGGCGGTCGTATGTTGCGCTGCCGTTCGCGCTGGTGGCATTGCCGCTGGTCTTCACCGTCCCCGGCGAAGTCGTCTACCACACGCCTCTCACCGGGTGGACGATCACCGCTCAGGGACTGGAGCGGTTTCTCAGCTTGATGCTGCGCTCCTGGATCGCCATCCAGGCGGCGATCCTGCTGACGGCGGTGACTCCTTTCCCGGATGTGCTGTGGGCCCTGGGGACCCTGCGGTTTCCGCGGCTGCTGGTGGCAACGATCGGATTCATGTACCGCTACTTTTTTGTTCTGGCCGATGAGGCCACCCGTATGCTTCGGGCGCGGGCGGCGCGCTCGGGGGAGGTTGGAGGCCGACGCAAGACTCCCGCCCTGTGGCAGGCCCGCGTCGCAGGTCACATGGTCGGGAGCCTGTTTCTGCGAGCGCTTGAGCGCAGCGAGCGCGTCCACGCCGCCATGCTGGCCCGCGGCTACAACGGCCAGATGCCGAATCTGGCCCAGCGCGCCATGCGCCGCATGGACTGGCTGGTCATCCTGGCGGCGCTGCTCCTCCTGGTCGGATTGCTGGCTTGGGCGAGGCCTTTCTGACGATGCACCATACGATTGAAGTTCGCCGCTTGAGCTTTGCCTACCCCGACGGCTTCCAGGCCCTGCGCGGCGTCGACCTGCACGTTTCGCCCGGCGAGAAGGTCGCTCTGGTGGGGCCGAACGGCGCCGGCAAGTCGACGCTGATCCTGCATCTCAACGGGATCCTGCGGGGACAGGGCGAAGTCCAGGTATGCGGCCTCCCGATGGAAGACGAGAACCTGGGACGCATCCGCGCCTCGGTCGGGCTCGTCTTTCAGGACCCGGACGACCAATTGTTCTCGCCGTCCGTCCGCGAGGACGTGGCCTTCGGGCCGATGTACATGGGCCTGACGGAGGACGAAGTCGGCCGGCGCGTCCAGCGGGCGTTGACCTCGGTCGGGATGCCCGAAAGCGCCGCCCGCGTGCCGCATCACCTGAGTGGAGGAGAGAAGAAGCGCATTGCCGTCGCCACGGTGTTGGCGATGGAGCCGGAGATTCTCGTGCTCGACGAGCCGACGGCCGGGCTCGATCCGCGCGGACGGCGCGGCCTCATCCGCCTGCTGGCTGAGCTGCCGCAAACGATGCTGGTCTCGACGCATGACCTGCGCATGGTGCAGGAGCTGTTCTCGCGCACGGTCGTGTTGGACCAGGGCCAGGTCGTGGCCGACGGCCCGACAGACGGGTTGATGGCCGATGCCGCGCTGCTGGCAGCCCACGGGCTGGAAGCATAGACGGCTGATCCTGCGTTCGCCCGACCTGGTCTTGCCCTCACCCCCTGTCCCCCGCTCCGCCTTGGAGCGATCTGACGCTGTTGACACGGTGGCGGAGAGGGGGAGGATAATCGAAGGAAGGGGGGAGGCGAAGCTTCCCCCCTTCCCTCGAAAAACTATCCCCTTCCCCGCTTCGATTCCTGTATGGAAGGCTCCTTTCCTGCGGGGGAGGGCAGGGGTGGGGGCCAGCAGGGGGCCGTTCTACAAGTACAGCTGGAAGGAGGAAGCTGTGACATATCCTGCGCCTTCATCTGCCTTCGGAGAATCGTTGCAGCCCTTCGCCGGGATCGCCTCCTTCATGCGGCGCCCGGTGACCCGGACGGTTCAGCCCGGGGATGTGGCGATCGTCGGCATCCCGTTCGACTCCGGCACTTCCTATCGCAGCGGCGCCCGCTTCGGCCCGCGGGCCATCCGCGAGGCCTCGCTGCTCCTGTGGGGCTACAACAACGCCCTCGAGATTCAGCCGCTGGACCACCTCACCGTCGTCGATACCGGGGACGTCGACGTCATCCCGCCGTCGATCGACGATACCTACCACAATATCCAGACCGAAGTCGCCGCCTTGATCGGCGGCGGCGCCTCGATCATCGCCCTGGGCGGGGACCATTCGGTCAGCCTGCCGCTGCTGCGGGCGCATCACGCCAGGTACGGAGCGTTGTCCTTGATCCATGTCGACGCGCATCCGGACACCTGGTCGAGCGAATACGGCGACCGACCGTACAGCCACGGTACGCCCTTTCGCCGCGCCCTCGAGGAGCGCCTGATCACGCCCGGAGCCTACATCCAGGTTGGACTGCGCGGCCCAACGACGGCCGCCGGCGACCTGGCGGAGGCGCGCCAGCTCGGCGCCCGAATCGTCACGCTGGACGAAGCCGCGGTGCTGGGAATCCCGCGGGTGATCGAGGCCGTTCGAGAGACCGTCCAGGCGCCGATCTACCTCAGCCTCGACATCGACGCCGCCGACCCGGCCTTCGCCCCCGGCACCGGAACGCCGGAGGTGGGGGGATTCACCTCGCATCAACTGCTGACCTTGCTGCGCGGCCTGGCCGGCCTGGAGATCGTCGGGTTCGACCTGGTCGAAGTCTCCCCGCCGTTCGACCCGTCCGGGATCACCGCCATTCTGGCGGCCAATCTGGCCTTTGAGATGCTGTCGCTCCTGGCGCTGCGTCGGCGAAGGATGGGGGGCGGATGAAGATCCTACGAGCGGCTTTGCCGCTGGCAATCGCCGTGATCGTGACGCTGGCGATCGGGTCGGCCCTGACCCGGCAGGCTCCGACCGAGCCGCCTTCCACCGGGTTGTCGCGGGCAAGGGTGATCGAGATCCTGGAGCAGGGGACGGCCGACCTCGGCGACCGACTCCAGCCGTACCAGATCTTCCAGATCGAGATCGAGGAAGGGCCCTACGCCGGCAGCCGCTTCGTCGTCGAACACGGCCGGCGTCAAGTCACGATCGGGGACGCCGACGTCCGGCCCGGTGAGCAGGTCCTGGTGGCGATTTCGGCGGCGCCGGACGGCCGAGTCGAAGCCTTCTTCGCCGACTTCGTCCGGATCGGACCGCTGGCTGCTTTACTGCTCCTCTTCGTGGCGGCGATCCTGATCGTCAGCCGCGGCAAAGGGCTGCGGGCCCTGGTCGGCATCCTGATCAGTCTGGCGATCATCGGCGGGTTCATTCTGCCGGCGATCCTGGCCGGCGGCGATCCGGTGTTGGTGTCGATCCTGGGCGGTTTCGTCCTGATGGCCTCGACCTTCTACCTCATCCACGGTTGGACGCTGAAAGCCCATACCGCTGCGCTGGCCACGCTGGCGGCGATGGCGTTGACGGGGGTTCTGGCAGCCGTCAGCGTGAACGCCGCCCGTCTCACCGGGATGGGGTCGGAGGAGGCACTGTTCCTGACGCAGTTCGCCGGGGCGGAGATCGACGTCCGAGGACTGCTGCTGGCCAGCATCCTGGTCGGTGCGCTGGGCGTCCTCGACGACCTGACGATCAATCAGATATCGGCCGTCTTCGAGCTGAGGCAAGCCAAGCCCGACCTGCCCAGCCGCAGTCTCTACCGCCGCGCCATGGTCATCGGGCAGGATCACATCGCGGCGACGGTGAATACGCTGGTGCTGGCCTACGTGGGCGCCTCTCTTCCCCTGCTTCTGCTCTTCAATCTGTTCCAGGAACCGCTTCTGGCGGCGCTGAACCGTGCAGCCATCGCCGAGGAGATCCTGCGCACGCTGGTCGGCTCGATCGGACTGGTGGCGGCGGTCCCGATTGCGACGGCGCTGGCGGCCGCCGTCCAGCGCTATCGGGGACATCTGCCGGGGTGGCTTGGCCCTGAAATGCTGGACGTCGACCGGGGCTAGGCGTGCCAGACGAGGTCGGGCCGGCGCCCTGAGCGATGTCCCTCGGTTTGCTCGGGAGGCTTTCGAAGGATGCCGGCATTCCTCAGGAGGGACCCGGCTGGCCGGGTCCTCGGCCATCCGGCGGCTAGCGCATGATCGTCGATCCCTGCTGACCGGAGGAGTTGGAGGTGACACGTTCGGCGCCCCGCACCAGGGCGCCGAAGTAGTTGCGTTCTTCGGCGACGGCCCGCCAGCCGCTCAGTACGAAAGGCACCGGCCCGTCGGCCGCCAGCCATTCCCCGTTGAACTTGCGGGCGACGTGAACATGTTTGCCGGTCGCCACGCCGCCTTCGCAGGAAGGATGTCCGAGGGGCGTGCCGGCCTCGACCTCGGTCCCGGCGGCGATCAGTCCGGCCTGCGCCAGGTGCAGGTACACGATCACCCATCCGGTTTGCTCGAGGCCGTCGCCATCCAGATCGAGGGCGACGGCGTTCGACTCAGCGCGCGCGATGACGCCCGGCCCGGCGGCGGTCGCCCAGCGGTCCGGGACGGCGCACGGCTGCCCGCCTGTGATCGGCGAGAAATCCAAGGCGCCGCGCGGCGTGCCGGCGTTCCACGCCGGATGCGGCCCGCCCGTCAGGCTCCAGCGTTCACCCGCGGCAAAGGGCAGCTCGAGCGTCGGTTGCGACAGGCCGGGCGGGAGCAGCGGCCCGGCGGCCTGCGCCCGGGCCCAGGGATCCCCGAAGAGCGCGGTGTACAGGGTCGGCAGCGAATCCTCGCCGTAGACACTGCTCATCCATCGGTCGCGGGGACGCAGGATGGCGATCAGATGCATCACGGCCACCGAACCCGGATTCAGCCCCGGGTGAAAGCGCAGGGTCGTTTCGTCGTCGAATCGGGTTTCGACCAGGGTGCCTTCCCGCCAACCGTAGTAACCCCGGTTGAGCTGCGTGGCGGTGATCATCAGTTCCTGGTACAGGCCGCTCCTTCCAGCGATCCGGAAGCCGAGCGGATATGGATTGGCCAGGCCGTCGGCCGGGAAGCCGTAGACCCATCCGCTGCGATACTCGATGAGTCCAAGCAGCAGTCGCGGATTGACCGAAAGCTCCTGGGCGACTTTTTGGACGATGGCCGTCCCACTCAGACGCCTGCCAGGGGCTATCTCCTCGTCATAGCTCGCCAAGAACCCGCCAGCCGACCGGACGAAGGTCTCGACATCGAAGACGGCCGCCGGCGAATACACCACCTCGCTGTCCGGCAGCACCTGGACGCCGGGCGAGACGGTCCCCAGGGAGTTGGGGACCCTGAGCAGCAGGCCGACAGGCAGATGGCCCTCGGCCTGAAGGGACTCTCCGCCAAGGATCTGCGACGGTTCGACTCCAAAGCGACCGCCAAGGGCGGGAAGAGTATCTCCGGCGGCGGTCTGGTACTCGATGATGGGGCCTGGCGTTGACCAGTCGGGTGTGCGTGTCGCGGCCGGGGAGGGAGCGGCGGTCGTATTGGGCGCCAGTGTGGCCGCCGGATCCCCGGCCATGGCGTCGATCGTTTGCATGACCGCGATCGCCGTGGCCTGGCGCGCCGCACCGCTTTGTGGCAGGGGCGCGTTACAGGCCAGGGCGTTCGCAAGGAGCATGGCCAAGAGAAGAAGTAGAGGGAGGAGACGGCGGGTCATTCGCTGGTGGGTAGCTGGGCGGCGGGTCCGACCGGCAGGGCGTTTGTCGCCGCCCGAGCCCCCGGCGGAAGCATACCGCGCAAGAGCGACGGTCACCACTCTGCCCCTTGCCTTTTCGGATAGAGTTAGGTAGACTTAACTTAGGAGTTCGTCATGCGTGAATTGACTCCTGCCGTAGAGGACTATCTCAAGGCCATCTACGAAGTCGACGAGGAGACGGCCGGAGCGCCGGCCGGCACGGCCGCGCTGGCCGACAAACTCGGGGTCACCCGCGCATCGGTGACCGGCATGCTCAAGAAGTTGTCGGCCGGGCCAGACCGGCTGGTGAGCTACACCCGCTACCACGGCGTCCGCCTGACGCCCAAGGGGCGGACGGCTGCCCTGGAGGTGGTTCGCCATCACCGCCTGCTGGAGGCCTATTTGACCTCGGCCCTCGGCTTCTCGTGGGACGAAGTCCACGCCGAGGCCGATCACCTGGAGCACGTCATCTCGGAAGATCTGGAGGAGCGCATCGCCGCGTACCTGGGTCATCCGGCCGCCGACCCCCACGGCGCGCCGATCCCGGAACGCGACGGCAGCCTGCCGGTCCGCCGCGAGGTCCGGCTGTCCGATCTGGAGGTTGGGGCGGAGGCGGTTGTGGTGCGCGTCTCCGACCGCGATCCCGAACTGCTGCGCTACCTCGACCGCCTCGGCTTGCGCCCTCCCAGCCGGCTGCGCCTGCTGGAGCGCGGACCGTTCGACGGACCGCTGCACATCGAGGCCGTCGACTCTGGGGCGATCGTTCCCTTGAGCCGCCGTGTTACGGATGAAGTCTTTGTCTTGCCCGAGTCGATCGTGGAAGGAGCCTAAGACGATGGAGTCTCATCAACCCGGCAAGCGCCGGATCTCTCGCCGGGATTTCCTCAAGGCCGGACTGTTGGGGGGCGGAGCGACGGCCGTCGCTGCCACCCTGGTGCAGGGCCCTGCCGCGGCCGGCCATGTCCATCCTTTGCCTGTCGGCGTGCAACCGACCCCGGCGCCCGATTCCGCCGACCACACCGGCCATCACGCCGCCGGTCAAGATCACGGCGGTTTCGGCCCGATCGGCGAAGTCGATCCGGCGGTCAACGGGTTCGACCCGCATCTCGTCCTGCAGGACTGGGATTTCGGCCAGGTCAGCACCCTCCCCGGCGGGCAGACGCAGCGTGACTACCGCATCGTCGCCGTCGACAAGGAGTTCGAGATCGCGCCAGGCGTGGTCTTTCCCGGGTGGGTCTACAACGGCCGGGTGCCGGGACCGACGCTGCGCTGCGTCGAGGGCGACCACATCCGCATCGAGTTCTTCAACGGCGGCTCTCATCCGCACACGATCCACTTCCACGGCATCCACTCGGCCGCCATGGACGGCGTCCCGGGAGTCGGGCCGGGGATGATCCAGCCGGGCGCCTCGACCGTTTACGAGTTCGACGCCTTTCCCTTCGGCTGCCACCTGTATCACTGTCACGCCATCCCGCTCAAGCGACACATCCACAAAGGTCTCTACGGAGCCTTCATCATCGACCCCGATCCGACGCGGCATCCCGGCGAAGACAACCGTCAGGCCCGCTCCCGCCATCACCTCTCGCCCGAAAACAAAGACGTCAACGAGATGGTGATGGTGATGAACGCCTTCGACACCGATTTCGACGGCGAGAACGAGGTCTACGCCGTCAATACCGTCGCCTTCGCCTACATGAACAAACCGATCGTTATCCGACGCGACCAGCGCCAGCGGTTGTACCTGGTCAACCTGACCGAATTCGACCCGATCAACTCGTTCCACTTGCACGCCAACTTCTTCGACTATTACGACCACGGGACGACGCTCAAGCCGACTCTGCACACCGTCGACACGATCATGCAGTGCCAGGCCCAGCGCGGCATCCTCGAGTTCGATTTCAAGGGATTCGAGCCCGGCCCCTACATGTTCCACGCCCACCAGAGCGAATTCGCCGAGCTCGGCTGGATGGGGTTCTTCGAGGTGCAGGCGTGACCGCGCCGAGCGTCCCGGAGGGGACCCCGCGGCCTTCGTCGGAGTCTCCTGTGGTAGGCCGCGGGGTGAGCGGCCCGCCGGTTGCCTCCGGCCGCCGTCCGCTGCCCGCTTGGGCGGCCTGGCTTATTCCGTTGGCGGCCCTGCTGGCGATGCTCGCCTACCTCGCCTTCGGGGATCCGTTGGCCTTCTTTCGCTCCGACTTGCCGCCGGCCGAGGCGGTGACCTTCGAACGGATCGACGTCACGCCGGATGGCTTTCGGGCGACGGTCGTCAACGGCGGGCCGGCTCCTGTGACGATCGCCCAGGTCATCGTCGATGACGCCTATTGGAACTTCACCATCGAACCGTCGGGCGAGCTGCCCCGCCTCGGTCGGGCGACGATCTCCATCCCGTATCCGTGGGTCTACGGCGAACCGCACTTCGTGCGGCTCCTGACGACGACCGGCCTGGCTTTCGAAGGGGAAGTGGCGGTGGCGGTCGAGACTCCTTCCCCCGGCGCGCCCGAGTTCCTCGCCTACGGCCTGGTCGGGGTCTTCGTCGGGATCGTCCCGGTGGCCCTCGGCATGCTGTTCTTCCCGGCGCTGCGTCGGATGGGACGCAAAGCGCTGAACGCCGTACTGGCGCTGACCATCGGGATGCTCGTCTTCCTGCTTATCGACACGGGGTTGGAGGCCTTCGAGGTCGCCGCAACCTTGCCGGACGTCGTCCAAGGACAGGCGTTGGTGCTGTTGGCCGCGCTGCTCACCTGGTTGATCCTGCTTGTGGTCGGGGCCCTGCGGCGACCGGGGGCAGAGGGCACGAAACTGCCGCGTGTCCTGTACGTCGCCGGCATGATCGCGTTCGGCATCGGCTTGCACAATCTGGGAGAGGGGATGGCCATCGGGGCCGCCTTCTCGCTGGGGGAAGCCGCGTTGGGGTCCTTCCTGGTCGTCGGTTTCACCCTGCACAATATCACCGAAGGCATCGGCATCGTGGCGCCGCTGACCCCCGGGCGAGAGGGGACGGCGGCCGGATATCGCCCTCGCCTGTGGACCTTCGCCGCGCTGACGCTGATCGCCGGGGCGCCGGCGATCCTGGGCGCCTGGCTCGGCGGTTTCTCCTACAGTCCCATCCTGGCGGCGGTCTTCCTGGGGATCGGATTGGGCGCGATCTGGCAGGTCATCGTCGAGGTCGGCCGCCTGCTGCGCGATGACGCCGTGCGGCACGACGAGACGGCCCTGACGTGGGCCAACCTGGCCGGGTTCGCCGCCGGCGTGGCCGTGATGTACCTGACGGCGCTGTTGGTCAAGTTCTAGCGAGGTGAACCGTGGCGGGTGAATCGTCCTTCCGCTTGATGTTCGCCATCATCCTGGTGGCGGCCTTTGGCATGTCCGCCTTCTTCCGCCGCCGGGCGCGGCGGACAGAGGCGATCCCGCGCAGCCGTGAGGGCGGGCGGACTCTATTCCTGCGGCTCCTTTTCGCCGTCCCGTTCTACCTGGCGATGGTGGTGTACGTCGTCAATCCGGATGGGATGGCCTGGTCGGCCATCCCGTTGCCGGCGGCGGTGCGTTGGGCGGGCGTCGCCCTCGGGCTGGCGGCGCTGCCGATGCTGTACTGGGTGCTGCGCAGCATCGGCCGCAATATCTCCGAGACGGTTCTGACCAAGACCGACCACCAGCTGGTAACCCACGGCCCCTACCGCTGGGTCCGCCATCCGCTCTACACGGTGGCCACGGTCGCGTTCCTTTCGCTAGGGCTCATCGCCTCCAACGCCTTCATCCTGGTCATGGGAGGCGTGATCTTCGCTGCCATGGCGCTGCTGGTTGTCCCCAAAGAAGAAGCGAAGCTCATGGACAAGTTCGGCGAGGCCTACGACGAGTATCGGCGGCGCACAGGGGCGCTGGTCCCCCGCGTGACCGTTCGAGGCTGAGGCCGGGGCGCGGCTGGCTAGCGGCACCCCCGCCGCCCCGAAACCCCTCCCGCCGTCCCCCGCCCGGCCTCCGCCAGGAACGAGGCGGGCGCCACCCCTCGTACCACCACGTGACAGGTGTCACTGACGTGCCGGCCGACGCCCACTTATTCTGTATATCGAATACGGAATATAGCGGAGGCCAAAGTGGCGAACGGCAGGTCGGCGGCCGAACATTTCCGTGCGCTCGGGCACCCAACCCGGCTCGACATCATGCAGGTCCTGGTGGCCGAGGGCGAGGCGTGCGTCTGTCATCTCGAGGCGCGCCTCGGCCTTCGCCAGGCGTACCTATCACAGCAGTTGGCGCGTCTGCGCCAGTCCGGCCTGGTCGCCGACCGCCGCGAGGGCCTGAACATCTACTACCGGCCGGCGTCGCCTGCGATCCGGAAACTCCTTGAGGCGGGGGCACGCCTCGAGACCGCGCTTGGCGCGGCCGGCGCCGTACGACCGCCCTCAGCCGCCAGCGCCGGTGCGCTGCAGAAACCCTGCTTTTGCCCCCGCTGCCAGGCAGCTCGGTCTCGCGGCGCAGCCGGCCCGGCGGCCGTCCGCGCGCGGGCCGAGTAAGCCGCCGTGCCCAGCCTCATCCTTGGATTCTTGCAGGCCGGCCTTGGCGGCCTGGCATCCTACCTGGCCGCCCACGTCCTGCTCTGTCTCGTGCCCGCCTTCTTCATCGCCGGAGGTCTGGCGTCGCTCATTCCCAAGGAATCGGTGACGCGTTTCCTGGGTCGGAAAGCGCCGAAGGTAGTCTCCTTCCCGGCGGCGGCGATGGCCGGATCGCTGCTGGCCGTCTGCTCTTGCACCATCGTCCCGCTGTTTGCCGGCATCCACAAGAAGGGCGCCGGTATCGGACCGGCGGTGACTTTCCTGTTCTTCGCGCCGGCGGCCAACATCCTGGCCTTGGCCTACACCGGCGTCGCCATCGGCCCGGATCTGGCCTTCGCCCGATTGTTCCTGTCGCTGGTCTTCGGCATCGGGATCGGCTTGATCATGGCGATGATCTTCCGCCGGGCCGACGCCGAACACGATCGGCAGACGGACGACCCCTTCGCCGCCAAGGGCAGAGTTCGGCGAGGCGTGATCCTCTTCATGCTGGTCCTCGTCGTCCTGCTCCTGTCCGGGACCTTGAAGATCGGGTTGCTGACCGACAGCTATGCCCAAGTCGAACTGCCGATCAGCGGGACGCAACAGCTCGAGCAGGCGCTCTTCCGCCTCGTCCCCTACGACTCCAGCCGCGGCGAGGAGGGGGTCACGGTCCAGGGCGTGGTGCTCATCGCCCTGCTCGGGCTGATCGCCGTGGCCGCCTGGCGCGGGTTCGGCAATGTGCTCGAAGGCTTCAACCGCTGGACCTGGACCGCTTTGGCTTTGGTGGCGCTGACGCTGCTGGTGGCGGCGGTGGGGATGATGCCGGGTCCCACCGGCCTGACGGTTACCCTTCCCGGCAAGTTCTTCGCCGTGGCCCTGTCCTTCGTCGTGCTGACCTGGTTGGCCCGCCGTTCCCTCACCCCGCACGAGATGCGCGCCTGGCTCTGGGAATCGTGGCGCTTCGTCAAGCAGATCTTTCCGCTGCTGCTGGTCGGAGTCTTCGCCGTCGGCGTGCTGCGCCAGTTGATCCGTCCGGAGTGGATCGAGTCGCTCGCCGGACGGAACACGCTCCCGGGCAACCTGGCCGGCGTCGTCTTCGGCGTCTTCATGTATTTCCCGACCCTGGTCGAAGTGCCGATCGCCAAGATGTTCCTGAGTCTGGGGATGCACCGCGGCCCGCTGCTGGCCTACCTGATGGCAGATCCCGAGCTCAGCCTGCAGAGCATCTTGCTGGTGGCGGCCATCATCGGCCGCAAGAAGGCCTGGACCTACGTCGCCTTCGTCGCCCTGTTCAGCACGGCGGCCGGCCTGATCTACGGCTCGTGGATCGACGGCGTGGGCCTGGGCTGGATCGTGGTCTACCTGGCCGGTTTTGTGGGCCTGCTTTTCCTGGCGCTGACTTTTGTCGACCGGCGCCTGACGCGGGCGCCGCAGCCCGCCATCCAGAGCGCGGCCCATTGACGAACTGATTCCGTGGGTTGAACCACTTCTCAAGGAGGGCGAAATGCTGACCATCAAGATCCTGGGGACGGGTTGCCCCAACTGCAAGAAACTCGAGTCGATCACGCGGCAGGCCGCCGCCGGCCTGGGCGTCGAGGCGGAGTTCGTCAAAGTCACCGACTACGGCAAGATCACGGAATATCCGATCCTGTCGACGCCGGGCCTGGTGATCGACGAGCAAGTCGTCTGCAGCGGACGCATCCCCAGCGAGGCCGAAGTCACGACCTGGCTGGCGACGGCGCTGGAGAAGGCCTGACATGGCGCAGGCCGCCACCCGCCACACTCGGCGGCTTTCGACCCTCGACCGCTACCTGACGCTGTGGATCTTCCTGGCCATGGCGGTGGGGGTCGGGCTGGGGTACGTGTTCCCCGAGGCGGTCCAGAGCTTCAACCAGTCCGTCACCGTTGGCACGACGAACATCCTGATCGCAATCGGCTTGATCGTCAT
>Ga0209108_10000375_pt1 | contig 24438 bp, 24 predicted proteins | sample Rifsed10ft1_FD_184003 | JGI IMG/M metagenome (GOLD analysis project Ga0209108, IMG submission 184003) | Soil microbial communities from Rifle, Colorado, USA - sediment 10ft 1 (version 2) | ecosystem: Environmental > Terrestrial > Deep subsurface > Rock core/Sediment | place: Rifle, Colorado...
ATGGCCTCGAGCGGGTCGAAGAAGGCGGGGAGGAGCTCGTACTCGACTTGGATGAGGTCGAGGGCCTGCTCGGCGATTTCGGGCGAGGTGGCGGCGACGGCGGCGACATTGTCGCCGATGTAGCGGGCCTTATCGAGGGCGAAGACGCGCTCGTCGTGGCCGATGGGAAGAATGCCGTAAGGGTTGGGCGCGTCCTTGCCGGTGGCGATAGCTTTGACGCCGGGAAGCGCTTCGGCGCGCGAGGTGTCGATGGAACGAATGATGGCGTGGGCGTGCGGCGAATGAAGGATGAGGCCGCAGAGCATGCCGGGGACGGCGAGGTCGTCGGCATAGCGGGCGTGGCCGGTCACCTTGCCCGGTGCGTCGGTCATGGGGAGCGGCTTGCCGATGACGGAGTGCTGGGCCATGGTTAGCTCCCCACCGGCGCAGACCTGGCCACGCGCGAAGCGGCGGCGCGCTTGATGGCGTAGCGGACCGATTCGTAGATTTGCATGTAGCCGGTGCAGCGGCAGAGGTTGGAGGAGAGCGCGACGCGGATTTCGTCGAGCGAGGGATTGGGATTGCGGTCGAGCAGGGCTTTCGTGGCGATCAGGAAGCCGGGCGTGCAGAAGCCGCACTGCGCGCCGCCGGCCACAGCGTAGCCTTCCTGAACGGGGTCGAGCGAGCCGGGCGGGGCGATGCCTTCGACCGTGGTGATCTCGGCGTCCTGCACGCAGGAAGCGATGGCCACGCAGGAGAGCATGGGCACACGGTCAATGAGGACGGCGCAGCAGCCGCAGCTCGAGTCGTCGCAGCCGCGCTTCGAGCCGGTCAGGCCGAGGTCCTCGCGAAGGACGTCGAGGAGGAGTTTGCTGGGCGGCACGGCGACTTCGTAGCATTCGCCGTTGATTATGAGGCGGATGAGTTCTTTGGTCATCGTTTTCCGTTATCCGCTATCCGTTGTCACAATCGCTCCAGTAGGGACGCAGCATGCTGCGCCCCTACCAACCCAAGAGCACAGGCTGAGAGCCTGTGTCACTAATACCGCGAGACGGCGGGATCGATTTCAGTGGACCAGCGCTCGATGCCGCCGGCCATCGAGCGCGCTCCATCGACGCCCTGCGCGCGCAGCCAGGCCGCCGCATCCAGGCTGCGGCGGCCGTGGTGGCAATAGACCACTACGTCGTCGGCCTGCTCGAAGAGCGCGAGGCTTGCGGGGAGCGCGCCCAGCGGGACGAGTTTAGCGCCGTCGATGCGGCAGAGGTCGTGCTCCCACGGCTCGCGGACGTCGACGAGCAGGAATTGGTGGCCGCGGTCGAGGCGTTGTTTGACGTCGCGCGGGGTGATTTCGAGATCGGTCATCGGAGATGGTCCTTCGTTTATTCGTTGGCTAGTAGCAATCAGCTGCTAGCCATCAGCTCTCAGCAAAAGCCTCGCCACAAAAGAGCCGGCAGCTCTGAAAAACAGACAGGCTCAAGCCTGTCCCACTCAATAGCCGAAGTCGGCAGGCGCGGAGAGCGCGTGCTGCTTGACGCCGAGCTCCTCGACGCGGCAGGCGCCAAGCAAATCCATGCAGGCGCGGCGGTCGGGCACGCCGATCACCCAGCGCTCGAGCCATTTCTCAAAGTCTTCGAGCTTGCGCGACTGCTCGTGGTACTGGCGGAAAAACGCATGGTCGCGGCCGCAGTAGCCCTGCACAGGCGATGGATGCGCGCCCCAGGGCTCGTGTACGACGGCAGTGACCAGAAAACCCGGTACCAGCGTGCGGTTGGGGTCGGAGGCGATGATCTCGGGCGCGACGATTTCTTCGGCGACGACGATCACCTTGCGTGCGGCGCGCGCGCCATCCACGGCCACGCCCAGGTTGCCCCAGAGGTGCGCGTTGCCGTGTTCATCGGCGCGCTGGACGTGGAGAATGGCGACGTCAGGCTTGAGCGCGCGGACGGCGATCAATTTTTCCTCATTCACTGGCGAGGGAAATTCGCGGAGGTTGCCATTTTTCTTGAGCAGGTCGCTGCCGAGCGTCGAGTACGTAGGCATAAACGGCACGCCCAACGCGCCAGCATGGAGCGCGAGCGCGAGCGTGAAATTCGAATAGTCCACCATCTGCACGGGGCGCGGGATGTTTTCTTCGACGGCGCGGCGGAAGCAGTAGCCAAGACCTTCGGAGACGTTGCCGACCCAAGCGGCCATCACGCGCGAGACGCAGCCGGCACCGATCATCTGGTCGAAGAGAATGTCGGAGATGGGGCCGACCAGGGTGAGGTCGCGGCGGCCTTGACGAATAATCTCGTGTCCGGCGGCGAAGGGAATCATCTGCTCGAGCTGCGCGCCAAGCAGAACCATCGAGCCGGAGGGGACGTGGTCGGCAATGGCCTGGCGCATGGAGACGAGTTTGGAAGCAGCCGGCACGGACTAGCGTCCTTTCCAGACCGGGGCGCGTTTTTCGAGAAACGCACGGATGCCTTCGCGGGCGTCGTCGGACTTCATCAGCTCGTCGAGATAGACTTTCTCAACTTCCTGCAAACGGGCGTCAAAGTCGGCGTCGAGGCGGGCGCGGAGCTTCTGGCGCGTGAGGCGCAGGGCGACGGGGCTCAGCGCGGTGAGTTCGCCGAGCAAGCCTTCGACGGCCGACTTTAGCGTGGCATCGGGCACGACGCGGGTGACCAGGCCAAGCTCGGCGGCTTCGCGCGCGGAGATGGTGCGGCCGGTGAGGATCAAATCGAGCGCGGCGCGCAAGCCAGCGAGCTGCGGAAACGTAATCAGCGCGACGGGCGGGAAGCAGGCCAGCTTGATCTCCGGCTGGCCAAAGGTGGCCGACTCAGCGGCAATGACGAAATCGCAGAAGGTGGCCAGCTCCATGCCACCGCCAAGACAGTGGCCGTGGACGACGGCGATGGTGACGGCATTGGTGCGCGCCATGCGGCGGAAGACGTCGTGGAAGGCGGTGAGCATTTCGCCGACGCGTTCGGGCGTGTGGTCGGCAACTTCGACGCCGGCGGAAAAGGCTTTTGTGCCAGCGCCGGCGAAGATGCGGAAGTCGCACGAAGAAGTGTCTGCCGCAGCGGCGCGGGAGAGCTGGCGCATCATCGGGATATCGATGACGTTAAGCGGGGGCCGGTCGAGCGTGATCCAAGCGGCGCGGCGCGCGTCGTCAATCTGGTAGTGGACGGTCTCAGCGATGGGCTGATTGGCGCTCATGATCCTGTCCAGAAGCCTTTGGGATCGAGTTCGCGCATGACGGCTAGCTCTTGAGCCGTGGGGGCCGGTGTTTCAACCAAATCATCAGCAACGCGCAGGGTCCAGCCGGTGTTGGAGAGAACCTCCTCGACGCTGACGCCGGGATGAATCGAGGCGAGATAGGCTTCGCCATCGGGCGTGAAGCGCAGAACACCTTTGGTGGTGATGACGGCCGAAGGGCCGGAGCGCGCGGGCAGGCCCTGCGCTCTACGCCAGTTATTGCCGGAGCCACAGCCGGGCGAGGTAATGTGCTGGACGCGCTCGGCCATGCGTCGGCGGTCGTGCTCGAGCAGGACGACGGTGCGCTGCGCGAGGCAGGCGATGTCGCAGGCGCCGCCGGAGCCGGGCAGGCGAACGTGCCTGCCGTCGCGGCTGCCCCAGGTGGAGTTGAGGTTGCCCATGCGATCCACTTCAGCGGCGCCAAGGAAGCCTACGTTGACGCGGCCCTGCTGAAGCAGGCCCATCACGTCGAGCATCGAGCCGCAGAGCGTGGCGCGAAGCAGGTTGGGCGGGTCAGCCATGGTGTAAAGCAGCTCGGGGGCGGGCTCTTCACGGATGACGCCGTTTTCGAAGAGGCCGATCGCCGTGGGGGCGTGCGTGCGGTGGGCGACAAAAAAGGCCAGCATGGGCAGCCTCATGCCGACAAAAACCAGTTCGCCATCGCGGATTTCGCGGGCGGCGGCGGCAACCATGCGCTCGCTGGCGGTGCAGGGGCGGGCGGGTGCTTCGGTTTGGGGGCGAGAGGACATGAGGACGTTTACCGTTCTCCGTTTTTCGTTATCCGCCGAAGACGAAAGCGGCGGCATCCCTCGACTGCGCTCGGGACAAGAGCCGCTGCACTCCAAAGGCACCGGCAAGAGTGCCGGTGCCACCAAGACTGGAGCTACTCCATGGAGCCTTTGGGAGCGATCCACTTGGGCTCGTTGGCCTGAATCTGCTCGATCAGCCGGACGTCTTCGGGCGTGGGCAGCACGTCCTTGACGTACTCGCCGTATTTCTTTTCGTCGAGGAGCTCACCGGTGACGCTGTAGGGCTGATTGGCGAACTCGCCGATGTGGCGATTGAACTTGATGTCGGGCACGTAGAGCGGCGCGGCGCCGGCGGGCAGGCTCCTATTGATCTGCTCGATGAGCTTCTGGCACTCCTGGTGATAGAGCTCGCGGCTGTACTCGTTCATGCGGCCGAGGTCGGCTTCCTGCTTGGCCTGCGGCTCGTCGTAGCGGCCCTTGAGGCCCCAGACGTAGAACCAGTGAGCGGAGCTGGAGCGATCCACGCCGAAGAGATCGAGGCTGACCGGAATCCATTTGTTGATGAACTTCTGGACGATACCGATGGGCACGATGCCGGCCTTGACGATGCGCTTGATGCCGTCCTGGCCGGTGCCCAGGTGGAAAGACTCCTCCTTGAGCATGGGGATCATTGACTGGGCCAGCGGGGCAAAGCCGGAATAGCTGAGCATGGTGAGCTGGAACTTGCCGTCGCGGTCCACGAAATCGGTGTAGGTGAAGAAGTCGAGCCAGTGGTTGACGTCCTGATTGAAGGCGCCGAGCAGGCGCTTGTGGTCAAAGGCGCGGCGCTCCAGCATCTTCTGCGCTTCGACGCGGCCGGTGTAGCCGAAGTGGTTGATGAGCAGGTGGCACATCTGCCAGCCGTGGCGCATCTCCTCGGTGACCACGCGGCAGAGCGACTGGCGGTCGTGCTCGCTGGGCGAGTTCAGGAAGAGCTTGCGCTGTTGCTCGACCGAGGCGAACTCGGTGTCGCCCTGATAGACGATGAGGTTGAGCAGGGCGTCGCGCATGCGCTGGTCGGGCATCTGGATGACCCGCTCCCACTTGGGACGGCCTTTGAAGGCGCCAAACTCGATTTCGTTGGAGCGCATGGGGCCAAACTTGGCCTCGAACTGATAGTTGGCGATTTCGGGGTAGTCCACGCCGATGTCCTTGCGCCAGACGCGGAACAGGTCTACCCAGTCGTCAAAGGTCGAGATGCGAGTTGCGGGCATAAGAGCCGATCCTCCTGATAATCAATAAGTGTTGCCAAGTCCTAAGTTGAGATCCTTCGGCCCCGACCGGGTCGTGAGCTCAGGATGACAGCAAGGGCTATACCCCTCGAAAGCGGGGAGGGCGCTTTTCGAAAAAGGCGTTCAGGCCCTCGAGAAAATCCTCCGATTCGAAACACTCGATCTGCTGGTGAATTTCAGCCTGAAGCGCGCGTTCGAGCGCGGCGCGGTCACTGCCGAAGAGCACGCGGCGCACAGCGCGAGCAGCCAGTGGCGGCGCAGCGGCGAGGCGTTCGGCCAGCGCGGCAGCTTCGGCCGGCAGGTGGTCTTGCGGTACGACGTGGTTGACGATGCCCAGGCGCAGGGCTTCGGCGGCCGAAATCATCTCGCCGGTGTAGAACAGCTCGGCGGCGCGCGCCGGGCCGACCAGGCGCGGGAGCAGTACGGTGCCGCCAAAATCGGGGTAAAGGCCGACGCGGGCGAAGTTCTCTCCGAAGGTGGCCTGGTCGGAAGCGATGCAGAGGTCGCAAGCCAGTGCCAGGTTCATGCCGGCGCCGGCGGCAGGGCCGTTGACGGCGGCGAGGATGGGCTTGGGCAGATCGGCGATGGCCAGGACGATCTCCATGCCGGCGCGGAGCAGGCCTTCGAGCTCGTGACCGGCGTTGCGCTGGCGGGCGTCGCGGAGCAAGGTGAGGTCGCCGCCGGAGCAGAAGGCGCGGCCGGCGCCGGTGAGGACAATGCTGCGGACCGAGTCGTCCACAGCAGCGCGACGCAGGGCGGCGACGAGCGCGGTGCCGAGCTCGACGTTGAGAGCGTTCAGGCGGTCGGGGCGGTACATGGTGATGGTCAGCACGCCCGCGGTGCGCGATTCGAGCACGACGGGCGTGGAGGCAGATTGTGCGGTGTTAGACAAGCTAATCCTTTAGCTTCTTCAGCACGGCCGCGAGCTGGCGAAAAAACCGCAGCTTGGGGCCGCGACCGGTGGCGTTCTGCCCGCTGGTGGAGGGCAGGACAAACACTTGCGCACCGTAGAGCGCTTCCTTCTGCAGGCCAAACTTACAGGCGCGCTGGGCAAATTTTTCGTAAACGACCTTGCCATTGAAGGCGATGACGCGCGGCGTGTACTGCTCGAGCTTTTGCGCGAGCAGGATGCGGCCTTCGGCATACTCCTGGCGCTGGATCTCCTCGATGCCGCGCGTGGGGCGCTTGACCAGGTCGGTGAGGCCGATGCCGAATTCGATGATGCGCTTGTCGTCGCGGTACTCGAGCGGCTCGGGGATGACGCCGGACTCGTAGAGCAGCGGCCAAAAATGGTTGTTGCGACCGGCGTAGTAATGCCCGACGCGGGCGGAACGGTCGCCGGGATTGCAGCCGACAATGATCAACCTCATGCGGGGCCGCAGGTAATCGGGCAGGGTCTTCATCGTTCTCCGTCTAACTCAAATTCACCCAGACGCTTTTCACCTGGGTGTAGTGCTCGAGCGCATGGCCGCTCAGCTCGCGGCCGTAACCGCTCATTTTATAACCGCCGAAGGCCGCGCCGGGGTCGTAGTTATTGTAGGTGTTAATCCAGACCGTGCCGGCCTGAAGGCGGCGCGCAATGCGATGGGCCTTGCCGATGTCGCGGGTCCAGACGGCGGCGGCAAGGCCGTAAGGCGTGTCGTTGGCCTGGCGAATGGCGTCTTCGACATCTTCAAAAGCGATGGTGGCCAGCACCGGCCCAAAAATCTCCTCGCGGGCGATGGTCATATCGTTGCGCACCTCGTCAAAGACGGTCGGCTGAACAAAGCAGCCTTTACCCGAGCCGACCGTGGCGCGGGCGCCGCCCGCCACGAGTTTCGCGCCTTCGGCTTTGCCCTTCTCGATGTAGCTAAGCACGATCTCCACCTGGCGTTCGCTGACCAGCGCACCGAAGCGCGTCTTGGGGTCAAGCGGGTCGCCGGGCTGGAGTTTCCGGGTCCGCTCGACGAGCATTTCGACGAACTGGTCTTTGATCTTACGCTCGACCAGCAGGCGCGAGCCGGCGGCGCAGACCTCGCCCTTGCCGTAGAAGATACCGATGGTGGCGCCGCGCACGGCGGCATCAAGGTCGGCATCGGCGAGGACGATGTTGGGCGATTTGCCGCCGAGCTCGAGGGTGACGCGCTTCAGGGTGTCGGCCGAGTCGCGGAGAATCTGCTGGCCGGTGGAAGTAGCGCCGGTGAAGGCGATCTTGGCGACGCCGGGATGGCGGACCAGCGCCTGACCGGCGCCTGCGCCGGAGCCGGTGATGACGTTCAAGGCGCCGTCGGGCAGGCCGGCCTCCTGGCAGATTTCGGCGAAGCGCAGGGCAGAGAGCGAGGTGTAGCTGGCCGGCTTGAGGACCACGGTATTGCCAGCAGCCAGCGCCGGGGCCACCTTCCAGGAGGCCAGCAGCAGGGGGAAATTCCAGGGCACGATCGCGGCGACCACGCCGAGCGGCTCGCGCAGAGTGTAATGGAAGAATGGCCCGCGAACGGGAGCGGTCTCGCCGTAGACTTTCGTGGCCCAGCCGGCGTAGTAGCGGAAGACCTCGGCGACCATGGGCATGTCCACCTGGCGGGATTCGAAGATGGGCTTGCCATTATCGAGCGTCTCCAGCGTGCCGAGCTCTTCGTTGTACTTGTCCACCAGGTCGCCGATTTTCCAGAGTATTTTGCCCCGGTCGGCGGCGCTCATCTCCGCCCAGGGGCCGGAGGAGAAGGCTTTGTGTGCGGCGGCAACGGCAGCATCGACGTCGCGCGCATCGGACTCGGCAAGCAGGGTCAGGGTTTCGCCGGTGGCCGGGTTGACCGTGGGAAAGGTCTTCCCGGAGAGCGAATCGACCCAGCGGCCGCCAATAAAAATCTTGCCGGGCTTGAGCTGCACTTGCGGAGTCGTGGCCATTCAAACCTCAGTTCTCAGTTTTCCGTTTTCCGTTTTCAGTTATCAGTATCGCGCAGGGTTCTGACTGACGACTGAAAACTGACGACTAACTACTTTCCTTTGAACTCGGGCTGGCGCTTGTTGACGTAGGCGTTGATACCTTCTTTCGCGTCCTCGCTGGTGAAGAGCAGTTGCTGCAATTCGCGCTCGACCCCCAGCGCCTCCTGGAACGAAATCTCCGCGCCGGTGACGACGGCGCGCTTGATGCGCCCGACAGCGCGGGAGGCCTTGTTGGGCGGGCAGAACTGCCGCGCATAGGCCATTACGTCGTCCCAGAAGCTTTCGCGGTCGTAAATGTAATGGATCAGGCCCCATTCAAGGGCTTCTTCAAAACTGAAGGTGCGGCCGGTGGTCATCAGCTCCATGGCGCGGGAGCGGCCAATGACGCGGAGCAGGCGCTGCGTGCCGCCGGTGCCGGGGAGCACGCCGAGGTTGACCTCGGGGAGGCCGATCTTGCCGCCTTCGCGGCAGGCGATGCGGATGTCGCAGGCGAGAGCGATTTCGAGGCCGCCGCCGACGGTGTGGCCGTTGAGCGCGGCGATGACCAGTTTGGGGGTCTGCTCGAAGCGCGAGAGCGTCTCGTTGGCGTGCAGGCAAAAGTAGTATTTGAACTGCGGATCGACGCTATTGAGCATGGGGATGCTGGCGCCGGCGGAGAAGAATTTTTGGCCCGCGCCGCGAATGACGATGACGTGGACGGAGTCGTCCATGCGCGCGTTGAGAATGGCGCGGTCGAGCTGCTGCATCATCTCGTAGGTGTAGGTATTGGCGGGCGGGTCGTCCATTTCGAAGATGGCGACGCCCTGCTCGACGCGGTAATGCATCAGCTCCTTCTGATCCACAGCCGTCGTTGTTGCCATTGCGTATCCTCCGTGTGAAACAATCGAAATTCAAAACTCGCGAACTACCCCGCGAGCCGCTCAGGCTGCGCGTTGTCCGGGTGCGATTCTGGCTTCCCCCGGTCTGCCCGGCGCGCGGGGCGGGGGCCGTGGCCATTGGCCACGCCCTCGAGAAAAATGCCGGTCATGGTTTCGGCCAGGCGCTCGGCGCGGGGGTCCACCCGCGGGTTATGCCATTTGTAGATCCAGTTCATCATGCCGAAGAGGCTCAAGACGGCCACGCGGGGGTTGACCCGGCGGACCAGCCGGGCGCGGCGCAGGTCTTCGAAAATGCCCCGGGCGAGGTCGTAATAGCGGCGCTTGATTTCAGCCACCTCGCGGCGGTAGGGCCCAACCAGGGCTGCCTCTTCGTGGGAGAGCACCTTCATCTGAATGGGATGGCGCAAGAAGTAGTCAATATGGTTGCTGACCAGCAGGCGGAGGCGCTCTTGCGGGTCTTGGACGCCTTCAAGACGCTTTTCTAGGCGCTCCAGAATGCTCGTAAAGGCATTCAGTTGAATGAGATAGAGGAGTTTCTGCTTGCTTTCGAAGTAGTAGTAGAGGCCAGCCAGGGAGACGCCGCTTGAGCGGCTGATGTCGCGGATGGAGGCGCCTTCAAAGCCCTTCTCGGCAAAGACACGGGCGGCGTGGCGAAGAATTAACTGAAGCTTGCCGTCGAAGTGACGCTGTCCGTTGTGGGCAGGTTTGGGCACGGCGGCTGAGTCGAACGTTCGTTCGGAAAATAGCCGGAAACGGTTCGGATGTCAAGGGCTGGCGAGGGGCCGTTGATACATTTTCCGACCCCGGGTCGGTGGCAAGGAAGATCGAAGAGCAGTAACCAAACATGTGGGACTGAAGCCCAGTGCTCCATTGTAGGGGCGCAGCATGCTGTGCCCCTACAGGCTCAGTTTCCAAATGGATTTCTAGACAGGCAAGAATGCCTGTCCTACCCGCAGTGCTCCCAGAGGGGGAAGCGCGTGCCGACCTGGCGCTCGACAGCGAGCTCGAAGACGCGGGCGGCGACGGCGACATCCTCAATCGCAATCCCATTCGATTTGAAGAGCGTGATTTGATCGGCGCTGGTGCGTCCGGGGGACTTGCCGGCGACGATGTCGGCGAGTTCGCGGACATCGTTCCAGCGGGCAGGGTCGGAGGCAAAGGGCTGGATGAGGTCGCCGGCTTCGAGCTTCGACTGCTCGACGGAATCGGCGGCGAAGAGGCCGACGCGGGCGATGGCGGCATCGTTAAGCTCGCGCTTCTGTGGGAAATTGCCGCCGGCGGCGTTGATGTGCGCGCCGGGGGAGAGCCAGGCGCCCTCGACCACCGGCCGCGAAGAGGTGGTGATGGTGACCACGATGTCGGCGCCGCGGACGGCTTCTTCGGCCGAGCGGACGGGTTCGACGGGCAGGCCGAGCTTTGCAGTCATTTCGGCGGCGAACTGCGCGCGCTTCTCAGGGTTGCGGCCAAAGGCGCGGACGCGCTCGATCTTGCGGACGGCGCAGATGGCTTGGAGCTGCGTGCGCGCCTGCAGGCCAGTACCAAGAATACCGATGACGCGGGCGTCGCTGCGCGCCATGTATTTTGTGGCAATGCCGCTGGCGGCGCCGGTGCGCATCTGGCCGAGGTAGTCGGCTTCGATCAGGGCGACCAGCTCGCCGTTGCGCGCGCGGTAGAGCGGCACGAGAAAACGCAGCGCGCCGCGCACGCTGGTGTAAATCTTCATGCCCATGTAGCCGATCGAGACGTCGGCAGCGGCCATGTAGTGCAAGAAAGCGTGCTCGGGCAGCTCGAGCCGGCGGCGCGGATGGAGCTGCCCCTCGCCCGCGGCCAGCTTGCGGAAGGCGTCTTCGACGGCGTCGAGCGCCATCGGCATGGTGAGCAGGCTGCGGACGTCGCCTTCGCTGAGCAGCAGGGCCAACGGGACCTCCAAGTGGAGCTGCCCGAATGCTTACTTCAGGCGAATGTGGATGCTGCGGCCTTCGAGCGTAAGCTCGACCTTGTCTTCGCGCGCAAGCCAGCCTAGTCCCATGTGCAGCAGCGCGGCTGGTACCTTGACCTGTCGCTGCAGCGCGGTGAACTTCACCGGGCCTTTGTCATTGAGCGTATGCCAGATGAGACCGGCCGTGTGTGCAACTTTGTCTGTCATAAGAGCTCCTTCAGACTAAATGAGGCAAAAAGTTTTTCACAGGGGCGGGGAAATTGCAAATCGTCGGGAAAGCCACAGAGACACAGAAAAAGGGAAAGAAAACCCCGCCTGCGCAGAGGCAGGCTACAGGTTGACGCGGAAGCGGAGGACGCGGGCGTTTGCAGCGTCCAATATCAGCAGCTCTCCCTTGGGAGAAATGGCAAGGCTCTGCCCAAAGGACCCATGCGCGGGAGGCTGGCCGCGGTTAGTGCTGAACTTGCCTACGTGTTCGCCGTTGAGTGTCCAAACATCGGTCTCAAGTCCGCCGGGATCAATGAGAAAAAGATGCCTAGATGATGCCGCAAGGTTCATGCCAATGGAAGGCTTACTGGCTATACTCCACAAGGGATCAAGCTGACCTTCCGGGTTGAACTTGAGAACGCGAGCCGCCTCCAGATCCATTACATACAGGGCGCCGTCGGCGCTCACGGCCATGCCAAGCCAGAGTTGTGAATTCCTTGAAGTGCTTTTCTGACCTGAGATCGGTCGAAGAAAACGCCCTCGCGAGTCGAATACCTGTATTCGGTCGCGAGTTTCAAGCACGAAGATTTTGCCCTCGGCACTAACGCCAACTTCGCGAGGTTTCTGAAGCCTGCCCTGAGGTCCTCCACGAATCTCTTTGAAAAAAGTGCCGTCCGGGAGATAGATGAGAACTGAACTACGCCCGGAGTCCGCAACGTAGATTGCGCCACCGACATCTACAGCGATCCCTGCCGGGTACTGCAAGCGGCCATCTTGAAACGAAAGCAGAGGCCCGCCTTTCACATTGAACTTATGCACAAACTTCGTCGCTGCATCCACGACGTAGACGTTGCCCAGTGAATCGGTAGCGATTCCAGTCGGAAGGCTTAGCTGTCCCGGGCCCTCTCCCTTGATTCCCCATTCGCCGAGGAATTCGAGGGGAGGCTTAGGCGGTGGAAGCTGCTGCGGGGCAGACCGGGAACAGGCGGAGGACAGCAATAGGAGGGCGAGGACTACGACGAGACGAGTTCTGGAGGGCGGTAACCTCACCACACAAGAAACTTAACACAGAGATCCCTAAGGATCAGAGAAACACAGAGAAGAAAGTTACCTTCGAGCCAAGGGCTTCTTATCTTCGCGGATGCGGCGGACGACGGTCTGGCGCATGTGGTAGAGGCGCTCTTCCCTCCCCGCTTTGCGCGGGACGAGGGCGGTGAAGCGGAACTCGGGGTCGCCATTCGGCGCTTTGCCGACGCGAACCGGAAAGAAGCCGCAGAAGTCGCTTTCGATGTAGGCGGTCTCGTAGCGCTGGCGCACGGCGCCCCAGGTGTAGACGCGGAGCAGGGTGAAGTCGCAGGTCTGGCCTTCGCCGCCGCGCGTGCCGACGGCGAGATACTGTGGTTTCTCGCCCAGCGCGTCGGGGACGCGGTTCAGCTCGAAAAAGGCGGTGACGCGCAGGCCGGAGGAAGAGGCGTAGTCGCGGATGGGTTGGGGCAGGTCGAGGGCAACGAACTGGCCGCGCACCCAGCCGACCACGGTGACGGGCGGGCCGGGGGGCGCGTTAGGCCCGGCGGCGCCGGAGGGGTCTGCGGCAGGCACGACGCGGCCGCGGACGAGCAGCCAGTCTTCACGCTTGGGTCCGGTAGGCTCGGCGGGCTGCCCGGCGCTGGAGGATTCGGCGGCGGCGGCGGGCTTTTCATCGGACGGAGGCGCATCGGTAGCTGCCCGGGCAAGGACTTCGACCGTTACGCCGCGGGTGAACTGAAAAACGCGAGGGCCGGTGCGGCCGGGGTCGAGGCGGACGTTGCTGGGAACTTTTGTGTGTCCAAGCGCCTGCACGGGCATCTTGATCGAGTCGGCGATGAGCTGTTGGCCGCGCTGCCAGAGCGCGGCGTCCATCAGACGGTCAGCGGTGATCCAGCCTTCGATGCGGTCGGCGGTGCGGACGCGGACGTTATCGCCGCGGCGCTCAAGAAAAAAGACGGGGTCGCCGTAGCGAATCGTGGCGAGTGGCTGGCGGACCTGGGCGAGGCTCGACCAGACCGTGGCGGTGCGCTCGCTGACGTAGGCGTCGGGCTTTGGCGCGGGCCGGGGGCGCAGGAACCAGTAGGCGCCGAGCAGCGCGACGACAACCACAGGGATAACCCAGCGCGCCTGGAGGTATTTCTTCATCTCAGGGACGGTCTCCAAAGGAAATGCCCACGCCACGGGCAGCGCGGACGTGGTCGCCAGCCGGGTCCACGCGATTGTAGGCACCGACGGCTTCGACAAGCGAGGCGGATTCGATCTTGCCGGCGCGCAGGCAAACCATGCGGCCAAACTCGCCGCGGGCCACGAGGTCGGTGGCGCAAACGCCAAAGCGCGTGGCCAAGATACGGTCAAACGGGCTGGGCGAGCCGCCGCGCTGCAAGTGTCCGAGGACGGTAACGCGAACTTCGTGGTGAATGGCTTCGTAGATTGCGTCGGCGACAAGCGTACTGACCTGGCCAGGACGATGCGGTGAGAAGGGTTTGCCGAGGGCGTCCTTTTCAGGAAGCTTGACGCCCTCGGCGACGACGACGAGGCTGAACTTGCGCCCGGCGATTTCGCGGCGGCGGATCTTTTCGCAGACGTATTCGATGGTGAAAGGGATTTCGGGGATGAGGATGACGTCGGCGCCGCCAGCAAGGCCGGAGTGGAGCGCGATCCAGCCGGCGTCGCGGCCCATCACCTCGACGACCATCACGCGGCCGTGGGATTCGGCGGTGGTGTGCAGGCGGTCAATCGCGTCGGTGGCGACGTGGAGTGCGGTGTCAAAGCCAAAGGTGACCTCGGTGGCAGAGAGGTCGTTGTCGATTGTTTTGGGGACGCCGACGGCAGGCAGGCCGCGCTGGGAAAAGTCGCGGGCGATGCTCAGCGTGCCGTCGCCGCCGATGACGACCAGGGCCTCAAGACCGAGCCGCTTGAAGTTTTCGAGGCAAACGCCGGAATAGTCGTGGGTGACTTGCTTGCCCCCTTCCTGTGAGCAGTAGGCGAAGGGATTGCCTCGGTTGGTGGTGCCCAGGATGGTGCCGCCGCGAGGGAGGATGCCGCGGACAGAATCGAACGTCAGTTCCACCGAGCGGTCGGGCCAGATGAGACCGTCGAAGCCATTGGTGATGCCCAGGACGCGCCAGCCGTAGTCGCCGATGGCCGCCTTGACCACGCCGCGGATGACGGCGTTCAAGCCGGGGCAATCGCCGCCGCCGTTGACGACTCCGATGGTGCGGATGGAAGAGGGCACAGGGAGATCGGCTCCTGAGGTGAAGAAGGATTTTACACGAAGCGGGGGTACAGTTTTCAGTTATCAGTTGTCAGTTTTCAGCGAATCGCTGTCCGATTTCCGTTGTCCGTTCTCTGATTTCCGTTATCCGCAGGAAGAGAGGAGAAGTGCGCGACCGGAAAGAACACCGGGGATGAAGCGGGGGTCGCCGGGCGCGGGGTTCTGTTAGAATTCAGGCACTTTGCGGGCCGGGGCCCTCGCGGGGCTGCCGGCGGCGCGTGGGGGTCCGCGATGCAATTCCTCGAAAAACTGAAGCCGCTTGCTCTGTTGCTGCTGCGCTGGGCGCTGGCAGTGATTTTCATCTACCACGGCTGGCCGAAGCTCTTTGGCAAGACGCAGGTGTTCATACAAGCGTTTGAGGGACTGGGGCTGCCGGCGTGGTCGGTCTATGCGGTGGGGATCGTGGAGCTATTCGGCGGAGGGCTGCTGGTGCTGGGCCTCTTTACGCGGGCCGCCGGGCTGTTTCTGATGCTGGACATGATTGGAGCGATGTGGAAGTACAACCTGGGGGAGGGCTTTCGCGCCGTGCGGGAGTATGAGCTGCCCCTGGCGCTGTGCGCGGCGGCGTTTGCGCTGGCTACCATCGGGGCGGGAGCGATTTCGCTGGACCAGTTGATTTATGGGAAGCGAGCGAGGGTGAAGAGCAAGGGGTACGGGAGTAGGGAGTAGGGAAAAACCGAAGATACCGGGTCTGTGGCCCGGCGCTACAACGGGCTCTGCCCCGCACCCCTGGCGACAAGGATGCCGGCGCTACCCAAGGCGCGTTAGCTGTGCTGCGGCGCCTGGGTGGCCTGGACGGCGGCCGGAGCCGCAGCAGGCTGCGGCGCGAGCGGCACAATAATCCAGGCCAGCAGATAGCCGACAATACCAGGGAAGAACCCAGTGAAAATCACCAGCAGGATCACCACTAGGCGGATGATGGTCGGGTCGGCGTCGAGGTAAACGCCGAGGCCGCCGCAGACGCCGGCAATCTTGCTGTCGGTGGACGAGCGCATCAGGCGCTTCGGTGTTCCTTCCGGGCGAGCCGCCGCGACGGTCTGGCGGGCGCCGCAGAAGTAGCAGAAGTTGGACGATTCGGCGATTTCCCTGTGACAATTCAAGCAGGTCATGACTCTACCCCCCGGCCGTGCCCTTCGGGCAGGCCACTCGCTTCACATCATACATACGGTCGGGCGGCGTGGAAAGTTCCACGGAATAGAAAACCGGAACACAGGTGAACCCGAAGACTGGGTGAGGCTAGCGGCGGAGGACGAGGGTGCCGGCGATCATGTCGTGGAGAGCCTGCTTCTTCTCGGTGAAGCCCGCCATGATGTAGCCGATGTTCAGGATCATGCCGGAAATCAATTTGCCGAAGAAGCGGCCGCTGGCGCGACCAAAGGAAATGCGACGGCCGTCGAGGTCGGTGACCTGGAGGTTCAGCGCCTTCTTACCCAGGGTAGCCTGCCACGAGGAGCTTTCCATGATCGCGTAGTAGAGCCAGAGGCCGGCGAACAATAGGACGTAGAAAAGGATGAGGAAGAGGATCGACCCGAGAACGGGAACAACCTCATTGCGCCGCTCGATTTGAGACAGGCTGCCGGCCATCCCGACGAACATCAAGAATACAAGAAAAACGGCCGGAACCGAGAGGACAAGGCTGTCAATCAGATAGGCGAGGAAGCGCAGCCAGAAGCCAGCGTACTGAACCCGCGGAGTGCCGGGCATTGTGCCCGCATAAGAAGTGGGCGATGGCTGTGATGCGAGCGAAGGAGCCGGCGGGGCAGACGGGTTGACCGGGCGTCCGCAGGTGTTACAAAACTGCGACCCGGTGGGGACTTGCGCGCCACAGTGGGTGCAGAACATGGCTGGGAGAACCGGGCGGATGCTAGCAGAGAACGAATGGGACGGCAAGGAAAGCGTCAGAATTGGAGGAGGTCGCGGACCGCGCGGACGATGTCTTCGGTCTGGGGAAGAATCTCGTCTTCGAGCCTGGGCTGGTAGGCGCAGAAGGTGTCCAGGGCGGCGACGCGGCGTACGGGGGCATCGAGGTCTTCAAAAAGTTCGTCGGCGATGCGAGCGGCAATTTCGGCGCCGTAGCCCCAGGAAAGCGTGTCTTCGTAGGCAACGATGACGCGGCTGGTCTTGCGGACGGACGCGGCGATGGCTTCCCAGTCGTAGGGACTCAGGGTACGGAGGTCGAGTATCTCAACGGAGGCGCCTTCGCGCTCGAGCTGCGCGGCGGCGACTTCGGCGCGGTGGACGACGGCGCCGTAAGTGATGATGCTGACGTCGGTGCCCGAGCGGACGACGGCGGCTTTGCCGAAGGGGATGGTGAAGTCCGGGCCCGGGTAGGCGGAGCGGTTGTAGGGCTGGCGGTAGAGATGCTTGTGCTCCAGGAAAATGACCGGGTCGTCGGCGCGCAACGCCGTGCGGAGCAGGCCGCAGACGTCGAGAGCGGTGGAGGGCATGACCACGCGCAGGCCCGGCGTGTGCGTGAAGATTACTTCGCCGCACTGGCTGTGGTAGATGGCTCCGCCGGTGAGGTAGCCGCCGATGGCCACGCGCACCACGGCGGGGGCCTTGAAGGCGCCGGCGGAGCGCCAGCGCATGGTGGCCAGTTCGTTGCGGAGCTGCATCATGGCCGGCCAGATGTAGTCGAAAAACTGGATTTCGGGGACGGGCTTGAGGCCGCGAGTGGCCAGACCAATGGCGCGGCCGACGATGTTTGCTTCGGCCAAGGGTGAATTGAAGACGCGGTCGGCGCCATATTTGCGCTGAAGCCCGGCCGTGGCCTTGAAGACGCCGCCCTTGCCTTTGACCTCGGCGAGGATTTCTTCGCGGCTGCAATCGGCGACGTCTTCGCCGAAGAGGACAATGCGCTCATCGCGGGCCATCTCGTCAGCGAGCGTGGCCGCGACCATATCAACCATCGTCTTCGGATCGCCGGAGAAATTCGGCTGCACGGTGAAGGAATCGGAGGTGGGGTCCACGTCGGGCGAATGGACCCACTGAAGAATTGAGGACGGCGCGGGCGGCTCGGCGGCAAGGGCCTGGTCAGCGGCTTCGCGGACTTCGCGGTCCACCTCGGCTTCGATGGCTTCGACTTCTTTTTCGTCGAGGATGCCTTCGCGCACAAGGAACAGCCCGAACCGGGGGATGGGGTCGCGGCGGGCTTCTTCTTCGCGCTCGGCCGGGGTCCGGTAGAGCTTCTCGTCGTCGGAGAGCGAGTGGGAGTAGGGACGCGTGACATGAGCGTGGACCAGCGCCGGGCCTTTCCGCGCGCGGCACCAGGCCACGGCGCGAGTGAGCGCGGCGTAGCTTGCAAGCGGGTCGGTGCCGTCGCACTCCTCGATGTCCAGGCCGGGAAAGCCAGAGGCAAGCTTGGAGATGCTGCCGCCGGCGGTCTGGACTTCGACAGGGACGGAGATGGCGTAGCCGTTGTCTTCGATGAGGAAAAGGATGGGGAGCTTTTTCACGCAGGCGGAGTTGAGAGCCTCGAAGAATTCGCCTTCGCTGGTGCTGCCGTCGCCGCCGGAACAGTAGATAACCTCGTCGGGCTGCCAGCCGACGTACTGGCCGAGCGGGGCCTGGCGGGCCTGCTCGAGCGCGCGGGGATGTTCAGCGTAATAGAGCGAGGCATCAGCCGCACCGACGGCCTGGTTGAACTGCGTGCCGGTGCAGGAGGACTTGCTGACGATATTGAGTCTTGCGTGGCCCCAGTGGGAGGGCATCTGACGGCCGCCGGAGCTGGGGTCGTCCTTGGCGCCGACGGCTTCGAGGAGCATCTCCAGCGGGGTCATGCCCAGCATCAGGCAGAGGGCGCGGTCGCGGTAGTAGGCGTAAAACCAGTCGTAGGCGGGCTTGAGGGCCAGGCCGGCCGCGGCCAGGACGGCTTCGTGCCCCGCGCCGGAGATCTGGAAAAAAATCTTGTTCTGGCGCTTGAGCTGGATTTCGCGGTCGTCCAACTTGCGGGAGAGGTACATCGTGCGGTAAAGGCGGACGAGCTGGTCGCGGCTGAGGCCCTGGTACTTTGCGGCGTCAAACTTCGCCGTCCTGGTGCGCGTCTGCACCGCCATGCGGTCCACCTCGCGAGGAAAATCCATGCCCTGCGGAGAACTACCATTATAGCGGAAGCGGGGAGAGGTGTCAGGAGGCGGTTTCAGGTGCCAACAACCACAGGCAGAAGGGATGGACGAAAGTGCTGCAGACTGTAACCTTCTGGAAGCCTGTAACCTGTACAGGCTTGTCCGGGCGGTCGAGCGGGCCTAGGATTTGGAATATGTCTGTCCATTGCCGGCCAAGAAAGGCGTATCTACTTCCCTGCACGCTGGTAGGTGCGCTGGCGGCGTTCTGTGTGCTGATGCCGGCGGCTGGGGCACAGCAGCCGCCGACGAAGACGACGCGAACGGTGGTGCTGGAGAACGAGCTGGTGCGCGTGGTCGAGGTGCGCGCTGAGCCGGGCTCGCAGATCGAAATGCGTGAGCAGCCGGATCAGATGGTGATCGTGCTCGAGGCGGCTCCGGCGAAGAACACACAGCCCAGCCGGCGGACGGAATGGGCGCAGGGCAAAACGAAGCCCGATACCGGCATCTACAAGCCAGCCGAAGGACCGGCGGCGGGAAGCGTCCTAAACGCGGCGCGCGCCATTGTCGTCGAGTTCAAGCAGCCAGCACCGCAGGCGGGGCGCGCTCCTTCCCTGCCCCTGCCGTACAAGCAAGTGAGCGAGAACGCCCATGCGGCGCAGTTTGAAGCCACGGCTGCGCCCGGTCAGGCGACCCCGCTGCACACCCACGGCAACCACGTGCTGATCGCGCTGGCCGATGGTACGGTGGAGTTGACCGACCCGAGCGGGAAGAAAGAAAAGCTCGAACTGAAGAAGGATACGGTGAAGTTCGGGCCGCCCATCACGCACACCAGCGCGAACACCGGAAGCACTCCACTGCACTGGATTCTCATTGAACTGAAATAGACGCTGCGTCAGGCGAGCGTGTCGAAGAGCTCGGCGGTCTTCTCAAACGCAGCCTCGTCGTGGCGGATGACTTGCGGCGAGGCGTCCTTAAACGGTGCTTCCGATGGCAGGCGGTCGAGCCAGCGCGTGTGCGAGAGTTTTTCGTGGTCGGAAAAATCCAACCGCACGATCAGGCGGATCTTCTCACCACCGTTTTTCTTCTCAGGCTCGAGGCGCTCGAACTTGACCTGCAGCTTGCGGTCCAGACGAAAGGCCTGGCGCCAGCCTTCAATGCGGTGACGAGCCTGCTGGGCAACTTCCTCATTCGAGCCAAAATCGAAAATCAGATAGGATTGAGGCATGGGTTCCTTTGTACTGGCGCAAGGGCGCATAAGTCAAGGCACAAGGCTGGTGGTGTGCTTCGCACTTGCGGCGTCATTCGTAGGGGCGTATTGCGATACGCCCCTACGGGCACAGGAGACCGTCCCTGCACAAGAGAAGCCCTCCGCGGCGCCTCAACAGGAGAAAGTGCGGGCGGAGAGGTATGAGATTGATGTGCGGTTCGAGCCGGAGCGAGGGTTTCTGCACGCGAAGGCGAGGGTAACGCTGCGCGCCAGCCAGTTTGTGGAGGCGATTGAATTCGAGCTGAACCCGCGGCTGCAAATCCTGGAGGTCACCGACGGGCAGGGGCGGAAGCTGGACTTTACGCGGAGCGGGAGGATTGGGTCGCCGAAGCTTTTGGTGCGGCTGGTTGAACCGTGCGGGGCCGAGCAGGGCACGACGCTGACGTTTGTGTATGAGGGCACGCTGGTGCCGCGTCCGATGGACTACATCACCAAGGATGGGATCTTGCTGCGGGATGAGTCGAGGTGGTACCCGGCGGTGGATATTTCGGCATTCACGAAAAACAAGATCTTGATTTCGGTGCCATCGAATTGGGGCGCAATCACATCTGGCCAGATGTTGGGATCGATCGGGTACGGCCTTGGGGCCTCTTTCACATGGGAGACTGCGCGACCCGTTTCTTCTCGCTCGATCCTCGGGGTGCCCCGCATCACGAAAGGCTTTCAGTGTTCTCCCAAGCCAGTTCAAGAACAAGGATTCCAGAGGATCAGGATGGGTAGCGCCTGCGCATTCGACCTTGGAGAGGAATCCGGGAGCAAGATTGCAGCGAAGGCTCAAAACATCCTTGAATTCTACGGAAAGAACATTGCGCAATATGGTGATTCACAGTTGAGAATCCATCAGGCATTCCCGGGTGCGCGGGGGGCGATTGGGTACAGCGCGCCGGGGTTTCTGGTGGTGAGCGAGGACTTGGTGAAGTGGCACAACTACCCGGGCTATGCGCCGGAGTTTCTGCCGCATGAGGTGGCGCACCAGTGGTTCCCGATTGAGGTGACGATTGCGCGTGAGGAGGACGGCTGGCTGGCGGAGTCAGTGGCGGAGTACCTGGCGTGGCGCTACCTGAGAGAAAAAGACCTGGCGGCGGCGCGGACAATGGTGGCGCGGGCCATGCGCGACGCGCTGGCTCCGGAGCTGCTGCGGCCGCTGAGCGAAGGGCTGAAGCTCTTCCGCGAAGGAAATGAGGTGGCCTACCCGGCGCTCTACCAGCGCGGGATGCTGGTCTGGCGAACGCTCGAAACGGTGATTGACCGCGAGCGCGTGGATGCGGCGCTGCGGGAATATTACAAGCGCTATGCGGGACGGTCGGCGTCGATCGCCGACTTCCGCAAGATTTGCGAAGAACTTTCCGGGCGCGACCTGGGCTGGTTTTTCGACTACTACATCAACGGTATGCAAATTCCGGAAATTACGATTCGGCGGGTGGCGGCGGGGGCACCAAATGAGTATGCGGGTGAGATTGTCGTAAAGAATGTGCCGGCGGACTATCAGGTGCGGGTGGAGATGCGGATTGAGACAGCGTCGGGGTCGGTGAGTCACTCGGTGGCGACGCACGGCGAGGTGACGCCGTTTACGGTGACGGTCCCGGGTCCTGTGCAGCGAGTCGTGGTTGATCCGGACCAGCGCATTTTGCGGTGGACAGAGGCGGCTCGCCGGAACCGCAAGCAACGGGAACTTCTAGCCAAAGCAGACATGGTGGCGTATGGCTCTACACCGATACAACCGGATCGGACTGAGCTAGTGCGTGCTATTCATGCGTATCGAGAGGCAATAACCGAGGACCCAGAAAACCTAGCCGGGAACAACCAGCAGATCCGATTCGTGCTGGGGCAGCTCGAGAACCGACGCGGGCGGCTGGAAAACGCGAGCGTGGAGTTTCGTCTCGCGATCGCGCTGGCGTCGCTGGCACCGATGGAGACAGATTTCTACCGGGCGTGGGCGCACGTCTATCTGGCGAAGATCGCGCAGAAACGAGGCGACGCAGCAGGAGCGCGGCGGGAGGCTGGGGCCGGGTTAACAATGAAGTCGCCGGCGCTGGAGACGCTGGTTGCCTGGCCGGGTTCGGGTGGGCGGGAGACAACGGCCGAACAGGAGTTGCGGCGGCTGGCGCGATAAAGTATCCCGCGGAAACTAGTTTTGGCGGCGGAAGGGCTTGGACACCGCTTCGCGTGAGTCAGAATCAGCGGGGGCCAGGGCTCGCCCATTTCTTGTGAGCGGATTCCTGAAAATCTACTTCAGGCGCTTCAGGTCTTTCTGGGCTGGCTCAAACTTGGGATCGAGGCGCACAGCGGTTTGGATCTCGGCGATGGCTTCGGCTTTGCGGCCCATTTTTTCATACACGAGACCCAGCCGCCAGTGTGTTGCAGCGTGCGACGGTGCGCCGGCCTCGGGCTCTTGCGTGAGGTATTTGCGGAGGTATCGCTCAGCGCGGGGCAGGTCTTTGCCCGAGCCCAAAAGGACGCGGCCAGCCTGGTAGTAGGGGTACAGGTTATCAGGGACGTTTTTCTCGGACTGCACGAGGATGGCGTCGAGGTCGGACCATCGCTCCTGTAAGGCGAAGAGTGCGGCCAGAAGGCTGTATGCGCCAACCCGACCAGGATTAGCTTTCAGAGCCTCGCGAGCTTCTTGTTCTGAGAGGTCGTATTTCTTCTGGCGGTCCGAGGCGTAGAAATTCGCCAGCTGGACGCGGGCACCGTAGCTGCGCGGGTCGGCCTGGACAGCGTTCACGAAATAGTTTGCAACATCGGCCCGCGGATTCTCTTTGAGCACCACGCGGGCGTAGGCGAGATTGCCGCGTGAGGGGTTGATGGCAAAAATGCGGTCGGCATTCGCGCGGGCCTTTTTCTTATCGCCACCGACAATGCGCGGGGCCTGAAGATAAAACTCCATCTGAGCCCAGAGGGCGTCAAGGTTGCTGGGGTCGAGGTCGATGGCTGTTTGGACTTCCCTCTTGAAGCGACTGACCAAGCCGAGTGCCTTGAAGACGCCGGCCTTCTCGGCGAGCTGGCCGACAATGGTGGAAACCATATAGTGGTAGTCCGAGTTGCGGCCGTCGAGCTGGACCGCTTCTTCCGCCAGTGGCAGGGCGCCGTCGAGATCGCCGAAGGCCTGGCGGGCGGCGGCCATGTAGTAGTTGGCCTGCGCGTCGGAGGGATTGGCCTTGAGCCGCGGCTCAACGGCCGCGCGCAGGCGCTTCCAGTGGCCGTCGCTGGCCAGGGATTCGAGCGCAGGATCGTTGGCCTGCAGGGGCACGGACAGAAGGGCGAGCAGTACGACGGCACAAATCAGTTTTCGGGACACTCGCAAACCTCTGCCAGCCTCACATTAGACGCAGTAGCTTGGATGCCGACTCATTCTACGATGATGCCGGGAAATCGGATGAGCCGGGACATAACCGGTTGTAGCGAGGGAGTGAATGAGGGTTGCGCGACGGCGAAGTGCATGCTAAGGTTTCAGGCTGGTAGCGAACAAAAAGCGAAGTAACAGGAGACCCTGTGCCCCATTCTCTGGCCGTTCGACAGGCGGCGGGCAAGCAACTGGCTCGAGTTCAAGAAATTATCGAGGCGTTGGCGGCGCGCGACCCCGACCGGGCTCGGGGCCGCGGGCTGCCCGGCGAAGTAATCACCGCGCTGCACCACATCCCCGCGCGCGAGGCGCAATGGGCGGCGATGCCGGAGTGGGTGCGGCCGGAGCTGGTCGCGGCGTACCGGTCGAAGGGCATCGAGCGGCTGTACACGCACCAGGCCGCTGCGGCTGAGTCGGTGCGAGCGGGGCGAAACGTCGTGGTGGTAACGCCGACGGCTTCGGGCAAAACGGTCTGCTACAACCTGCCGGTGCTGAATGCGGTGCTGGAAAACGCGGACACGCGGGCGCTCTACCTCTTCCCCACCAAGGCGCTGGCGCAGGATCAGTTGGCTGAGCTGCACGACCTGGGCCAGCGGCTGGAGAACCGCTTCGGCGTCTTCACTTACGACGGCGATACGCCGGCTGACGCGCGGCGGGCGGTCCGTGAGCAGGGGCACATCGTCCTCACCAACCCGGACATGCTGCACACCGGCATTCTGCCGCACCACACGAAATGGACGCGACTCTTTGAAAACCTGCGGTACGTTGTGCTCGATGAGCTGCACACCTACCGCGGCGTCTTCGGCAGCCACCTCGCCAACGTGCTGCGGCGACTGCGGCGCGTGGCGCGGTTCTACGGGCGCGAGCTGCAGTTCATCTGCTCGAGTGCGACGATTGCCAACCCGGGCGAGCTGGCCGGGCGGCTGACGGAATCGGAAGTGGAAGTGCTGGATTCGAGCGGGGCGCCACAGGCAGAGAAATTCTTCATCTTCTACAACCCGCCGCTGGTGAACCGTTACCTGGGCATCCGGCGGAGCTACATCAGCGAAGCGTCGCGCGTGGCGCAGGAGTTTCTCGAGCGCAACCTGCAAACCATCGTCTTTGCCAACAGCCGGCTGCACACCGAAGTGCTGCTGACGTATCTGCGGCAGGCGAACCTCGCTGCGCCCGGCCAGGCGGAGACAATTCACGGCTACCGTGGCGGGTACCTGCCGGGCGAGCGGCGCGAGATCGAGCGCGGGCTGCGCGACGGCCGAATCCGCGGCGTCGTGGCAACGA
>Ga0209108_10000378_pt1 | contig 24350 bp, 24 predicted proteins | sample Rifsed10ft1_FD_184003 | JGI IMG/M metagenome (GOLD analysis project Ga0209108, IMG submission 184003) | Soil microbial communities from Rifle, Colorado, USA - sediment 10ft 1 (version 2) | ecosystem: Environmental > Terrestrial > Deep subsurface > Rock core/Sediment | place: Rifle, Colorado...
CCAGAATGAAGATCGCCCGGAGCCGTCTCCGGGCGATTTCCTATTGGAGGACACGGGCCGCTTCTCGTCTACTGCTCCAAGAGCGAGATCGTCCCGAAGACCAGGCTGGCGTCGATCTCGATGTGATCGCCTGAGACGAAACCCGGTGACAGGTAGGCGCCGCCGACCTTCTCATAACCCGTCGGGAGGTGGACGTCGCCGGCCAGCGACGAAGCCTCCAGCCGAACAGACGCCCCTTCCGGCACGCGGATCGTCAGTTCGCCGACGGCCGCCGACAGGGTGACCGATGAGCGGCCTTCCGGCAGCATAACTTCCACATCGCCGGCCCCCGTGCTGGCGTCGAGCCTTTCGAGGTTGAGCCCTCGGGCGTCGATGTGCATCTCGCCGGCGCCCATATTCGTCGAAAGCAGGACCTCCGGTTCTGATGCGATGCCGATCTCCCACACTTCGCCGTTGCCGAATTGGATCGGGATGATGACGACGCCGGTCGTCTTCAGCAGGACGGTCGTCGTATCGCCTTCGGTATCGACGTTCCGCTCAACCTGACCGCCGCCCGGGACGCTGACCGTCCCGGACAGGAGGGCGTCGCCGCCGCTCAGGGCTTCCACCCACATCGACCCTGCGCCCGCGGCCAGCGTGATGTCGGCCGCGTCGGCGCCGGTGGCGGACACCTCCACGGCCTCGCCGTCGACGGCCCTGGGCGGGTTGGAGAGCGCCGGGAAGGCCAGCCCGGCGCCGACGAACACGACCCCCAGCATCAGCGCCGCCACGAGGATCGAAGCCAGCACGGATCGACGCGGGATCAAGAGATCCAGGCCAATCAAGATCAGCGCCAATGGCCACAACTGGCTGACGGCCTCCCACAGAGAGACCGGGAGGCGCCCAAGATTGATCAACAGGACCAGCGTCCCGAAGCCGATCAGCAGCACCGGCCCGGCCAGGTCACCTCGACGGGAATACGTTCTCATTCGAATCTCCTCCCGCGCCCCCTGCGCGGCTGCTCCAGGATCGGAAGGTCGACCCGGCCGTCCGTCAGGCCGACGGCGTCGACTTGCGGGAACGGAGGACGAGGACCAGTCCTCCGAGGATGAACACCAGCGGCCAGAAGAAGCGGGCCATCGTGCCGAAGGCGATCCCGGTCAGAGCGCCGATGATGATCAGAATGCCGCCCGGGATAATCGCCCAAGGCTGGCGGCCGCGGCCCTCCGGCAGGAAATACAGCACGAGAAAAGTCAGCCCGACGCCCAATAGGAGCAGCGCCGTGGTCTCCACCGCCGGCACGATGTTGGCCAGCAGGGCGATGACTGCCGTCGCGGCTACGACGCCACCGGGGATGATCGCCCACCAAAAGTCCCGCCGAACGTAGTAGACCATCCAGAATCCCAGGCTGACCAGGCCGAGGAAGAGCGCCCCGCCGACGACGGCCGAGACGGCCGGCGCGATGGCGTCGAGAAGCATCAGCGCCGCGATCCCCAGCATCGGCATGGCCGGGAAGATCGCCCACCACTGCTCACGATCCCGCAGGAACACGTACAGAAACAGAAATCCAGCGGCGGCAAAGAGAATGCCCCACATGAATCCGGAACCGAGCCCCTGCAGCCAGCCCAGGCTCTGCAGGAAGAACAGGACTCCGAACCCGACCAGCAGGGCTCCGCCAAGCACCCTGGCGTCGATCGTTCGCATGGTGTCTCTCCTTCCAGCGTGCCGGGGCGAAATGCCGCCCCTGGCCTCATCGGCCGAACGCGGACGTCCCTCCCGGCGGTCGACTTACGAGATTTCGACCGAGGCCGCCCCGACCTCGACCGACAGGTCTAGCTTGTTGGCGGCCGTTGCAAAGTCCTTCGACTCGAACAGGCCGTCCCCTCCGGGGAAGCGTCCGCGGTCGACCTGAACCTCCCCCAGCCCCGTCGGAACGCGCACACGCGCGGCGACTCCTGGAGGGACGCGAACCTTCACTCCCGCCGCTCCGGCCGTGATTCGAGCGCGCGTTTCGCCGGCGGCGCCCGGCATCCGCACCATCACCGAGCTCGCCCCGGTGACGAGGCGCAGGTCGCGCACCTGCAGCGAGGTCAGGTCGAGGTCCATCTGGCAGGCGCCGGCCTCAACGATGAGCGACAGCGGGATCGCCTGGCGCAACCTGACATCCCACGACGGCGGTTGACTCCCCGACCACTTCCACGGGGCCAACACGTCCCCGAGGAACTCGACCGGAACCCAGAATTCGACGGATCGCTCGTCGCTGGTGGTCGTGGCGCGCAGGCGCACTTCGCCGAGGGCCTGGACCGAAGCCAGGTCTTCGCCCTGCACCCCGGAAGTCAGGGTCAACTTGCCGGCGCCAAATCGAACCCGAACGCTGGCGGACTTCGCACGCTCGAGGGGCACGTGCACTTTGACCTGCCGCGGTCCGCCGCGGCGGGTAATGACCGTCCACAGCGTCAACCCGCCGAACGCGATCATGAGAAGCGGGATGAAGACCCCCCAGAAGTCGACCTGGATCAGGCCAGTGGTAGCCAGGAGCAAAAGCATACCGAACAGGAGCAGGAAGAGCCCGCAGGTTGCCGAGGATCGTTGCATCATCGTCCTGCCTCAGCGTGCCGGGGGCGGGGGCGGCATCGGGGGTAGGCTGGCTTCCCTGGCGGCCAACGGATACGGCCGCAGCACGCGGCGCACCAATTGGACGGCGCCGACCAGGACCAGGAGCGCCGGCCAGTAGGGGCCAAGCCCGGTCATGCCGCCGAACAACGAACCGAAGATCAGGAACAATACCAGGCTGACCAGGATCGACTCGGCGCCTTTGCCGGCCTGGGACCAACCGCCCTCGCCTAGCAGCGCCGCCAGGATCATCCCGACGCCGACGAATCCGGGGATCAGGGCCCAGGCGAAGCTCCAACTCAGCCAGCTGCCGGTGAGATTCTGAAAGTACAGGATGCCGCCGATGCCGGCGACGATGCAGGCTGGGACGGCCATACCCGGAGCACCGGTTATCAGTCCCATGATGAAGAGGCCCAGGCCAACGGCGACGACGATGAGCGGCCAGGACCATTCGAGGCCGAGCCAGCCTCTCCACGCCGGGTTGATCTGGACCACAAGCAGCAAAGCGCCCAGCAGGATCAATAGCACGCCGCCGACGGCGGCGCTGCGCGTGTGTCTGTCCATGAGTCCTCCATGGAATGCGATAGGATCGGGGCGAAAGGATCCAGGCCCGCCTGCGCCCGTTCCGATTGTATGAGGGAATCGCTCTCAACCGCGCCTGCGGTTTTGCAGGAAACCGCAGGTAGGCTGTCACTCGTGCGGTTCAGCAGCGACGATGGGGACGGCGCCACACCTCCGAAGGCCAAAGGTATAATATCCGTCCCGAAAGGTCGATAAGGAAACCACAGGAACTCCGCCCGAGGCATCGCCATGGATGAGGTTATCGAACGCCTGCACGGCCTGCAACAGCGAATCCAAGATCTACTGGTGCGCCTTTGACTTTGCCGGCCGAGAAGTGCAATTGGCCAGCCTCGAGCAGGCCGCCGAGGATCCCGGCCTGTGGTCCAACCCGGACCAGGCCCAACGCACGATGCAGCAGCTCTCCCGGCTGCGGCAGGGCGTCGACGGCTGGCGCCAGCTCCGGCAGCGCGCCGCCGACGCCATAGAGCTGGCCGGCCTCGAAGACGCCGGCCTGCTCGCCGGCCTGCAATCGGAGGCGGAGGCGATCGAGGCCGAAGTAGCGCGCCGTGAGCTGACGGCGCTCCTATCCGGCCCCTACGATCGCGACGACGCCATCCTCAACATCCACGCCGGCGCCGGCGGAACCGACTCACAGGATTGGGCCCAGATGCTGCAGCGGATGTACCTGCGCTGGGCCGACCGGCGCGGTCACAAGACCGAGGTCCTCGACCTGAGCGAAGGCGAAGAAGCCGGGGTCAAGAGCGTCACGATCGCCGTCGACGGCGAGTTCGCCTACGGCTACCTGCGGGCGGAACGAGGCGTCCACCGGCTGGTTCGCCTCTCCGCCTTCGATTCGGCCCATCGACGCCACACCTCCTTTGCCCTGGTCGAAGTCTATCCGCAAGTCGAACGCGACGCCGATCTCATCATCAACCCGACCGACCTGCGCGTCGACACCTTCCGTTCGGCCGGCGCCGGGGGCCAGAACGTCCAGAAGAATGAGACCGCCATCCGCATCACCCACGTCCCCACCGGAATCGTCGTCTCCTGCCAGAACGAGCGCTCGCAGACGCAGAACCGTGAGAACGCCATGCGGGTCCTCAAGGCGCGCCTGCTCGACCTGCAACGTCAGCAGCAGGAGGAAGAGCTTGCCCGCCTGAAGGGCGCCCACGTCAAGGCCGAATGGGGAAGCCAGATTCGTTCGTACGTTCTCCACCCGTACCAGATGGTCAAGGATCACCGCACCGGTTACGAGGAGACCAACACGGCGGCGGTGCTCGATGGCGACCTCGACGGGTTGATGGAGAGTTTCTTGCGGGAGACGATCCAGGCGTAGCTGTCCCCTGCGACCGGCGTCGCCCTCGCCCTCCCGAAGCCTAGTCTCCGGCGAGTCCTCTAGGGGATTCCTCGCTCGGCTGGCTGCCTCGCTCGGAATGACAAGTGAGAAGAGATGCCCTCGACCGTGTCATTCCGAGCCCTGCGCAGCAGGGCGAGGAATCTCCCGTGCCTCCGGTGCCGTTCCATGCTCCCGCTGCGCATTCGTTCGCTCACCTCCTTGCCCCCTGGTATAATGCGGCGCTTGTTCCAGGAGGGATCGGTTTGGCTCTCTACTTCAGCATCGCCATGCTCTTGGTCTCCGTGGTCTTGATCATCGTTATCGTCGTCCAGAGCCGCGAGGCCGGCCTGGGAGGACTGACCGGCGCCGAGCTCGGGGGCGCCGGCGGCTATCACGTCCGCCGCGGCCTCGAACGCCTGCTCTTCAATCTCACCATCGCCCTCAGCGTTGTCTTCTTTGGACTCGCCCTCGCCTCCGCCATCGTCGTTGGCTGAACCCGTTTCACCGCCGACGCCCCCGGTGCGTGCCTACCGCTGGCAGATCCTGATCGCCCTGGGCGGGTTCGTCCTGCTCGTAGCGCTACTGGTCACCCAGGGGCCGCCCGGGACGATCGGGGAAGCGGTCCCGGTCGAAGGCGGCGCCTACAGCGAAGCCCTGGTCGGGGAAATCTCCCGACTCAACCCGCTGCTGGACGACTCCAACCAGGTGGACCGCGACATCGATCGCCTGCTCTACCGCGGCCTGGTTTCGTTCGACGGGCGCGGTCTGCCCCAGCCCGATCTGGCGGAAGGCTGGTCGGTCTCGGCCGACGGGACGCTGTACACCGTCACGCTGCGCGACGACGCCCTGTGGCACGACGGCGAGCCGGTCAGCTCCGACGACGTCATCTACACCTTTTCGCAGTTCCAGGACCCGGACTTCCCCGGAGCCGCCGATCTGGTCGAGATGTGGCAGTCGATCAACATCATTCGCCTGGACGATCTCACCGTTCAGTTTCAACTTCCCGAGCCCTTCGCCCCCTTCCTCGATTACCTGGCCGAAGGGCTGCTGCCGGACCACCTGCTGCGAGGCGCGCAGATCGAAGACCTGATCGATCACCCCTTCCACCTCGAACCGGTGGGTGCAGGGCCGTTCCGTTTCGAGCGCTTCCTGCTGGAAGACGGCCGGATCACAGGCGCCGTCCTGGCCGCCTTCGACGACTTTTACGGCGGGCGGCCGTTTCTCGATCGGGTCGAATTCCATACCTACGCCACGGCCGAGCAAGCCTGGCAGGCCCACAACGAAGGCCTCATCGAAGGGTTGTCGAGGCTCGAGCCGGACCAGTTCGCCGATGTCCTGCCGGATCCCGCCCTCAGCCAGTATTCGGCGCGGCTGGCCCAATCCGGCGTCGTCTTCCTCAATCTGAAGCACCCCGAGAAGACGTTCCTGGCCGAGAAGGAAGTCCGTCAGGCGCTGCTGCGGGCGATCAATCGGCAGTGGCTCATCGATGAAGCCCTCGACGGTCAGGGGATTGTCGCCGTCGGCCCGATTCTGCCGGGGTCGTGGGCGTCGCCGGAAGGGCTCGAACCGCTCCCCTTCGACCCCGGTCTGGCCGCGGCGCAGCTCGACGCCGCCGGATGGACCCTGCCGACCGGCGCCACGCCGGACAGCGCCGAGTACGTGCGCGCCAAGGACGGCGCGCCGCTCAACCTGACGCTGACCTTCCCCGACGAACCGCTGGCCTCCCGCCTGGCGGAGATGATCGCCTCGGGTTGGGCGGCCGTCGGAGTTCGGACCGAGCTGCAAGCCGTCGATCCGGACGGCCTGATCCCCGACCACCTGCAGGCCGGCGCGTACGAGGCCCTGCTGACCGAGATCGACCTCGCCCCCTACCCCGATCCGGATCCCTATCCCTTCTGGCATGACACACAGATCGAAGGCGGCCAGAACTACGCCGGCTTCGACGATCGCAACTCGAGCATCTGGTTGGAGCGGGCGCGCACCACGCCCGATATCGCCAAGCGCGCCGACTACTATCGCAGTTTCGAGCACCGCTTTCGCGACCAGGTGCCGGCGCTCTTCCTCTACCACCCGGTCTACAACTACGCCATCGACAGCGGAGTCCAGGGGGTCAGCATCGGCCCGCTGCTGGATCCCAGCGACCGCCTGGCGGGCATCGGCACCTGGTACCTGGTCGCCCGCCGCGCCGCCGCCAACTGACCATCGGTCAGCGTGATAGAATCCCGACCCTATTCCCAGCCCCAAGGAGCTCGCTAGCCTCGTGGAGACCCCGCCTCCGACCCCGACTTCCTTGAAAGACCTCAAGCCCGGCATGCCGCTCACCGGCCGGGTCACTCGCCTGGAGCTCTCGGGCGCCGTGGTCGACGTCGGCGTCGGCACCGACGGGCTGGTGCATATCTCGCGATTGAAGCAAGGTCGTGTCAACCGGGTGGACGAGGTCGTCCAGGTCGGGCAGGAGGTCGAGGTGTGGGTCGAGCGCGTCGACGAGACGCTCGGCCGCCTCGACTTGACGATGATCCGCCCGCTGGCCTTCGAGTGGCACAAGCTGCGCCCCGGCGTGCGCGCCGTCGGCAAGGTCGTCTCGATCGAGCGCTATGGGGCGTTTGTCGATATCGGGGCCGAGAGGTCCGGCCTGGTCCACGTCAGCGAGATGGGCGACGACTACGTCGCCCGGCCGGAGGACGTGGTCAAAGTGGGCGGCATGGTCGAAGTCGTCGTGCTCGAGGCCGATCGCAAGAAGAAGCAGATCCGCCTGAGCATGAAGGCGGCGCAGGTGGACGAGGTCGAGGAGGAGACGGTCGAGGCGCCGCCCGCCACGGCGATGGAGATCGCCTTGCGCAAGGCGATGGAGGGAACGCCGGCGGCCGCCGGCGCCCCGGCCAAGCCCGCCGCGCCGGCCAAGTCGCGGAAAGTGCAGGAAGACTTGCTGGCTCGCACGCTGGAACAGCGCGCCAAGACCACCGCCGGGAAGTAGCCCGGGGCGCCTCGCCTCGAGCCTGGAATGTCACGGGCCCGCCGTCAGGCGGGCCCGATAGGATTCCGCTTGCAGGCAGCGTCGACGTCAGCCGTCCTCGTCGTCCGCCGCTTCCTCTTCTTCTTCCTCGTCGTTTTCGTACAGGTCCTCTTCTTCCTCCTCCCAGATCTCGTCGATCTCCTCTTCGTCCCAGGCCTCGTCGGTCGGAACGTCTTCGATATGGGAGTAGGTCAGGCAGCCTTCATCCGGGTCGATCTCGACGGCGGCGGCGCCGCAATACCCGTCTTCCAGGAACACACAGTCGACATAGCGGCAGCGGATGCGGGGCATCGGCCGGTCCTCCTCGAAGGGCTAGGCCCACAGCCTCAGGCGAATGAGCGCTACCACGAACAACCCGACCATCACCACCGCCGACAGCACGCAGAATGGACAGATCGCTTGAAGGACGTAGATTTCGAGGTAGGTCAGGTAGATCGAATACAGGGTCCCGGCCAGTGTAACCCCAAAAAAGGCGAAGCGTGCCGGGCCGCGCCCGGCGCCGCCCGGGCGGTCGAGGTAGAGCAGCAGCAGGATGAGCAAGTAGCCTGCGACGCCCAGGACGGCCACGGGAACGCCGCCGATGACGGCATAGCGGCTGTTGTTGACCGCTTCGCAATCACCGATCAATCGGCAGCTGGCGGTCTGGTTGGCCAGCTTGACATACGACAGATAGGCCGAATCCAGTAGACCTACAATCGCCAGCCCGCACGCGGCGATCCAAATCCAATCCCGCTTCTTCTCCGTTTCGTCCACGTCGGTCACGCGAATCACCTCGAAAGGATGAACCCAGGAAACCAAGCCGACGGATTGTACCCTGCGGGGCATCCGAATCAAGTGTCATGTCGCCACGATGCCAATCCCATCCCGCCCCGAGCCTGCTGCTCCCACCAGGCTCGGCAACGCGCCTATCAGGAGGTCGTCCAGGCGCTCTCCGATGCTAACGCGAACTCTGGATCTGCGGCATGTGCGGTGATGGTGGGCATGTCTTGCCTATGTGGCTATGCGCAAATCTGGATCCGCTTCTCCCTCCGCTTTCAGCTTAAATTGACCGGGAAACATGCCCAGGCCCTTCAGCCGGGCTGCAGCCGGCGAGCCTCGAGGACATTGGGAAGCGCCTCCAGCCGGTTGAGAACCCGGCTGAGCTGCGTCAGATCGGTCACACCCATCACCAGATCGAAGATCGCCAGGCTGCTCTTGGTCGAGACGTGGATCGACGACATGCTGATGCCCTCGTTGGCCACCAGCGTCGAGACGTCGCGCATCAGGCCGTCCCGGTCGTAGGCCCGGATGCGCACGGACACCGGATAGGTCTCGCGCACCTGCCCCCAGGAAACCTGCACCAGGCGTTCCTTGTCACGGATGCGGAGCGCATTTGGGCAGTCGCTGCGGTGGATCGTCGCCCCACGGCCGCGGGTGATGTAGCCGACGATCGAGTCGCCGGGGAGCGGCTTGCAGCAGCGGGCGATGTTGGTCAGGAGGCCGGAGACTCCCAGGATGGTGACCGCTTCCGGCGCCAGCCGGCCGCCACGCGCCTCGAGATCGAGCGGGCGGGGCAGGTCGAGCTCGGGCAGCTTCGCTTCCGCCAGATGGGAGACGACTTTCCCCAGATTGACGTCGCCGCAGCCGATCGCCGCCAGCAGGTCCTCCACCTGGGCATAGCCCAGGTCGCGGGCGATTCGCTCATAAGCCACGCCCTCCAACCCCAGGCGGCGCAGCTCGCGCTCGAGCGTCTGGCGGCCGTCACTCACGTTCTGTTCGCGGTCTTCGCGCTTGAACCACTGCCGGATCTTGCTGATCGCCCGCTGGGTCTTGACCATCTCCAGGCTCGAGTTCAGCCAATCCCGGCTCGGGCCGCCGCGCTTGGCGGTCAGGATCTCGACTGCTTCCCCCGTCTGCAGCTTGGCGTCCAGGTTGACCAGGCGGCCGTTGACCTTGGCCCCGCGACAGCGATGGCCGATGTCGGTGTGGATGTGGTAGGCGAAGTCGATCGGCGTCGAGCCGGCCGGGAGGTCGATGATGTCGCCGCGCGGGGTGAAGACGTAAACCCGGTCGTTGAAGACTTCCGACTTCATGGCGTCGACGAAGTCGGTGGCGTTGTCGACGTCCTTCCGCCACTCCATCAAACGGCGCAGCCAGTTGATGCGCTGCTCGAAATCCCGGTCGCGCTTGCGCCCTTCTTTATAGCGCCAATGGGCGGCGATGCCGAACTCGGCGCTCTCGTCCATCCCCCGCGTTCGGATCTGCACCTCGACCGTACGGCCGTCCTCGAAGATGACGGCCGTGTGCAGCGACTGGTAGAAGTTGTCCTTGGGCGTGGCGATGTAGTCGTCGAACCCGCCGGGAATCGGCTTCCACAGGCTGTGGATCACCCCCAGCGCCAGGTAGCAGTCGGACTCGGAAGCCACCAGAACCCGCACGCCGCGGACGTCGTAGACCAGCTCGAAGGGGACCTGCTTGCGCTCCATCTTGCGGTAGATCGAGTAAAGATGCTTCGGCCGACCACTAATCTCGGCCTCGATCCCGGCCTTGGAAAGCTCCTCCCGCAGCCGGGCGGTGATGGTCTCCATGTCGTGCTGGCGGTCGGCCCGCCGTTCCGCCACCAGCCCGGCGATCTCCTTGTACTTGTCCGGGATGACGTAGCGGAATGACAGATCCTCCAGCTCCCACTTCATCTGCCAGATGCCCAGGCGGTTGGCCAGGGGCGCGAAGATCTCCAGCGTCTCGAGGGCGATGCGTTGTCGCTTGTCCAACGCCAGATAGGAAAGGGTGCGCATGTTGTGAACCCGGTCGGCCAGCTTGATCACGACCACGCGTACGTCGTCGCCCATCGCCAGGAACGTCTTGCGCAGCGTTTCTTTGGCGAGCTCGGCGCGCTGCGAGTCGGCTTTGGTGCGGGAGACGCCGCGGCTGACGCGCGGCAACTCATCCAACTTGGTGACGCCGTCCACCAGCGTGGCGACCTCCTGCCCGAAATCGCGGCGAATGTCCTCCAGCCTCACCGACGTGTCTTCGACCGTATCGTGCAGCAGACCGGCGGCCAGGACCGATGGCGGCGCGTTCAGGCCCGCCAGGATGTCGGCCACGGCCAGGCAGTGCTGGACGTATTTCTCGCCCGACAGCCGCTTCTGTCCGGCGTGGGCGCGCTCGGCCGTCTTGTAGGCCCGGGCCACCAGCTCGCGGTCGGCTGGCGAGGTCGTCTCGGGGAGCTTCTTGAGGAGGTCCTCGATATCCATGCGGTCGCCGAATTCAGTATAGCCACCGGTGGAGGGCGCATCAAGGGGCCGGTCCCAATGGGGATCGAAATGGGGCGCATAGGCCCGTGGAGCGGCGAGCGCCCTACCGACCTGATGTTCGTCGGTGGAGAAACCGTCAGGGAGCAGGCGTCGTCGAGGAGGCCGGTGTGTCCGTCGTGGGTATGGTCGGGGGCGTCGCTGTGGCGGTCGGAGCGACGAGGGCCGGGTCGAACACCAGGTCCGCCTCTTCGAACGCTGCCGCCAACCACGTCGATAGGGCCCGGTCGACGGCCGCCTCATAGGCGGCGCCATCGAGCCGGCGCAGAGCGTGATCGACGATCTGGATCAGGTGCCAGCCAAAGTCCGTCTGAACCGGACCGACGATCTCGGCCGGTTCCCCGGCGAAGGCGGCCGCCTCGAACGCGTCGACCATCGCCCCGCGGGAGAACCAACCCAGATCGCCTCCGAGGTCCTTGTTGCTCGTATCCAGCGACAGGCCGGCCGCCAACTCATCCCAGTCTTCCCCCTGCTGCAGCCGGTCGAGCACTGCCTGGGCGGTGGCCTCGTCTGCGAGCAGGATGTGCCTGGCCCACACCTGCTCTTCATCGAGCGAAACGGACTCACCGAACGCCTGCCGCAGGCGGTCCTGATAGAGCCGCTCGACGAACCGGTCGCGAACGTAGGACTCGCCGACGCCGAGCGATGATTGGATGTCGTCCAGATACTGCTGCCATTCGGAGTCGAAGGCTTCGCGGGTGTACGGGGTTGCCGACGGCAGGGGCGTGGCGCTGGGGCCGGCGGTGGCCGTGGGGGTCGGCGTCGCCGACGGCCGTCTGGTGGCCGTGGCGGACGGCGTCACCGCAACTGGCGCCGTCGTCGAGGTGGCCGTCGACTGGGCCGCCCGGGTGGCATCGATCGTCGCCGTCGGGGCCGGCGTGGGGGTTCCATTGGCGAAGAAGCCGAAACCCTCCTCGATGGCGCGTTGGACGTCGGCGTCGCTCACGACGATGCCGCGCCGTTCGGCCTCGCGGCGGACCAGCCTCGCCCGAATCAGGTTCTGCAGCGTTTGCCCCGCCATGGTGTTCGGGTCGTTGAGCTGCGCGTCGATCTGAGCGATTTGTTGGCTCAGGGATTGCTGGGCTTCGGGGCTGTCGACGAAGAAGGCCAACAGCTCCTGGGCCGAGCGGCGCTGCTGGAGCAGATCCGCCTGGGCCAGCGCCGTCCGGGCGCTGAGCTCCTCGCGCGAAACGGGATCGCCGTTGATGGTGACGGCCGGACGGCGCGGCAGCAAGATCTCCTGCTCGACGATGCCGTACCCGACGACCAGGGCCACCGCCGCCAGGACCAGTCCCACCCCGATGATCACGATGCGCGAAACGAGGCGTTCTCGTTGGGCGCGCGCCAGATGTTTGCGCGACGGGTGGGGCACCGCCTTCTGCTTGGCCATGGCCTAGCGGGAGCGTTCGGCTCGGAAGGGGATCAGCGCCAGGTGGCGGGCGCGCTTGACCGCCGTCGCCAGAATCCGCTGGTGGCGGGCGCAGGTCCCGGTCTCGCGGCGGGAGCGGATCCGCCCGTTCTCGGCCGTGAAGCGCTTGAGCAGTTCCACCTGCTTGTGATCGATCGCCTTGGTCTTCTCGGCGCAGAACTGGCAGACGCGGACGCGACGGATGAACCGCCGCCGGCCGCCTTCGCCTCGCTCATCGCCGGAGGACATCGGCCCGCGTTCGTCTTGGTCGCTCAACCTGCATCTCCTTCAGCGGCGCTGGATCGCAGCGCCTCGACCGGACGCCGAGGCGGCGCCGGCTCATCGTGTTCCGGTTCGTCGTCGCCGGCCGGCAGCGGCCCGTCCTTGGGGTCGCCCAGGATGATCATCTCGCGGGCGACGATCTCGACGGATTGATGTTTGCGGCCCTCGCCGTCATCCCAGCGGCGGGTCTGAAGCCGGCCCTCGACGTACACGCGCTGGCCTTTGCGCAAGTGCTCCTGACAGATCTCGGCCAGACTGCCCCAGGCGACGATGTTGAACCACTCGGTGTCCTCGTGCCGTTCGCCGTCGGTCGAGTGCCAGGCCCGCGACGTCGCCAGGAGGAAGGTCGTCACCGGGCGCCCGGATGGGGTCGTGCGCATCTCCGGATCGCGCCCGAGGTGCCCGATCAGCATCACCCGGTTCAGGCCGCGGCTCATCGCAGACCTCCGACAGACCCCGGCTCAGGCTTCCGTCTGCGCCGTGATCATGAAGCGCAGGATGCTCTCCTGCAGCCGCATTTCTCGTTCCAGGTCCAGGGTGGCCCGCGACGGAAGCTGGGCCTTGACGAAGACGTAGACTCCGTCGAGCCGCTTCTTGATGGGATAGGCCATCCGTCGCTTGCCCCAGCGATCGACCACGACGGTCTGACCGCCGGCGGCCGTAATCCATCCGGCAACGCGCTCATCCAGCGCCGCCTGGGCGGCCTCGTCCAAATCGGGATCGGCGATATACGCGACTTCGTAGTTGCGCATGCATCACGCTCCTTTCCTCGGGATTGCCCCCCGTCCATCGCCTGGCGGTCCTGGCGGGGAGCGGAAAGCACGCCGCACGAGGCGGCGTGGCAACGTGTGAAGGTTACCACGACATCCACCGGATAACAAGGGTGGTGTCGATCATCGGTCCGGGCCGGGAGGCAGCCGCCTCGCCAAGGCAACGAGGACCTCCTCGCCGCCCTTCGACGGCGCTCGGGGCGCCTCGGAAAGCCCCCGTGAAGGCCGCTCCCTGCCATGTCATTCCGGGGGAAGCGAGGAATCCCTGATGAGCACCCACCCTTGCAGGACGGATGTCGCGGTCGCGGACGGAGAGAGTTCGGACCTCATCAGGTATAATCCCCACGCCAAGGCACGTTCGACGTCCCGACGGCCAGGACGAGCGCTCCCTGGCCGGATTGCTGTCCGCGACCATCGTCGCTTGCCCCTGGAGGCAAGATGCCCATTGCACCGATCCGGTTCGGCACCGACGGCTGGCGGGGCCGGATTGGGGAGGACTATACCTTCGCCGCGGTGCGCCGCTGCGCCCACGGCTTCGCCGCCTTCTTGCGGCAGACCGCCGCCTCCGATGGGCCGGTGGTAGTCGGGTACGATCGCCGCTTTGCCTCGGAGCATTTCGCGGAGGCGGCCGCCGAGGTGCTGGCCGGCAACGGATTCCGCGTCCTGCTGACCAACACCGCCACCCCCACCCCCGCCATCGCTTTCTCCGTGCGCGATCATCAGGGCGTCGGCGCCGTCAACATCACCGCCTCCCACAATCCGGCGAGCGACAACGGCTTCAAGGTCCGGGACGCGACCGGCGGCGCCATCCCTCCCGAAGGGCTGCGAGCCATCGAGGCCTCCATCCCAGCCGATGAGACGCCGCTTCCCCGTCTCCCGATGGCCTCGGCCGTAGCCGAGGGGAAGATCGAGGTCTTCGATCCGGCGCCGGCCTACCGGGCCCAGCTCGAGCGGCTGGTGGACGTCGAGCGCTTGCGCCGGGCGGGATTGCGCGTCGTCGTCGACTCGATGTGGGGCAACGGCGCCGGATGGTTCTCGGCGCTGGTCGGCGGCGGGCCGACGCAGGTCATCGAAGTCCACGCCGAGCGCAACCCGATCTTCCCCGAGATGGCTCGACCGGAGCCGATCCCGCCCAACATCGACTCCGGCTTGAAGGCCGGACGCGACCAGGCAGCCGACGTCGTGCTGATCACCGATGGCGACGCCGACCGCGTCGGCCTGGGCGACGAGCACGGCGTGTTCGTCGACCAGCTTCGAGTCTACGCGCTGCTGGCCTATTACTTCCTCGAAGTGCGCGGCGAGCGCGGGCCCATCGTCAAGACGCTGTCGACCACCTCCATGCTCAAGAAGTTGGGCGACCGCTACGGGGTGCCGGTCTACGAGACCGGCGTCGGTTTCAAGTACGTCGCTCCTAAGATGATCGAAGTCGATGCGTTGATCGGCGGCGAAGAATCCGGCGGCTATGCCTTCCGCGGTCATGTGCCGGAGCGGGACGGGATCCTGGCGGGGCTGTATCTGCTCGACCTGATGGTCCGCCTGGACCGGAAGCCGTCGCAGTTGGTGCAGGCGCTGTTCGACGTCGTCGGCGAGCACTACTACGACCGGATCGACCGCCCCCTGCCGACCGAGGCGCGGCCCGAGGCCGAGGCCCGGTTGCGGCAGCAGCAGCCCCGGCAGATCGCCGGCCTGGCGGTCACCGGAATGAACATCACCGACGGGACCAAGTTCGAGCTGGAGGACGGCGGCTGGCTCCTGATCCGTTTTTCCGGGACCGAGCCGTTGGTGCGCATCTACTGCGAGACGACCGATCGGACGCGGGTTCGTCCGATGCTGGAGGCGGGCCTGGCGCTGCTCGGCCTGACCTGGTGACCGCCTTGCCGCCGCTGGCCGACACCCACTGTCACCTGTGCCTGGACGAGTTCGCCGGCGATCTGGACCAGGTGCTGGAGCGCGCCCGCCAGGCGGGCGTCGAACGAATCCTCGTCCCGGGAGTCGACCTGCAGACCAGCGAGCGGGCGGTGGAGTTGGCCGAAGCGCACCCGGGGTTGTACGCCGCCGTCGGAGTCCACCCGCACTACGCCGCCTCCTACCGGCCGGAGACGCGCGCCCGGCTGCGCCGGCTGGCCGAGTCCCCCCGCGTCGTCGCCATCGGCGAGATCGGGCTCGACTACTATCGCGACCGCAGCCCGCGCGACGATCAGCGGCGGGCGTTCGCCGATCAGCTCGATCTGGCCGGCGAGCTCGGCCTGCCGGCGGTGATCCACAACCGCGACGCCGGCGACGACCTGCTGCAGCAAGCCCTGCCGTGGGGCGCTGCGCGCGACAATCCAGGCGTGTTGCACGCCTTCTCCAGCGACCAAGCGACGGCGGCGGCCGCCGCCCAGGCGGGTTTCTTCCTGGGAGTGGCCGGTCCGATCACCTTCCCTAATGCCGAAGGACGACGTATGATCACCGGTGCCCTGCCGCCCGAGCGGGTCGTCCTGGAAACGGATGCACCCTACTTGAGCCCGCATCCGCGGCGCGGCGAGCGCAACGAGCCGGCCCGCGTGGCGCTGATCGCCGAGGCGCTGTCCGCCGTCTGGCGCCGCCGGCCGGACGAGACCCGCCGGATGACGTGGGACAATGCGGAGACGCTCTTCCACTGGAATGATGGAACCGATCACGACCACCTTCTTTGACCTCGTGCGCGACCAGATCCCCCTGGTCGAAGCCCGGATGCGCGCCTCGCCCGACCGCCACCATCCGCAGCTCGGCCAGGCCATCGACCAGCTGCTGACCTCGGGCGGGAAGCGCATCCGTCCGACGTTAACTCTGCTCACGGCGCGCCTGTTGGGCACGGACGAGGACAAGGCCATCGGCCTGGCGGCGGCGATCGAAATGCTGCACACCGCCACCCTGGTGCACGACGATTTGATCGACGGTTCCTTGATGCGTCGCGGATTGCCGACGCTCAATGCCAACCGGACAACGGGCGCCACCGTCCTGACCGGCGACTACATCTTCGCCCGCGCCGCCTACCTGGCAGCCGGGATCGGTTCGCTGCCATTGATGGAACACTTCGCCCGGACGTTGATGGTCATCGTCAACGGCGAACTGATCCAGCTCTTCCGCGAAGGATCGGGCGACGACCGGCAGGACTACTTCGACCGCATCTATGCCAAGACGGCCTCCCTCTTCGAACTGGCGACGATGGGGGCCGCCCAACTGCGCCAGGCCAACCAGGAAATCGTCGAGGCCATGCGCCGCTTCGGCTATCAGGTCGGGATGGCCTTCCAGATCGTCGACGACGTGCTCGATTTCGCCGGCGACGAGGCCCGCATGGGCAAGCCGCTGGGCAGCGACTTGCGCAACGGCCTGCTGACCCTGCCGTCCCTGCTCCATCTCGAGCATCGGGCGGACGGCGCGGCGCTGGCGGCCGCCATCCGCTCCGGCCGTCTCGACGAACGCGAACTGGATACCCTGGTCGGCGAGATCCGCGCCTCCGACGCCATCACCCGATCGCTGGCCGAGGCCCGCAACGCCATCGCCGCCGGGGAGACTCAGCTGGAGGGAATGCCCGACGGCCCCGAGCGCGCCGCGCTGCGCCAGCTTGGCAAGTACGTGACCGATCGAACCTTCTGACCCCGGGAGGAGGGGAAAGTGGAGACACAGACTCAGGTCTACCCGCGCGTTACCGTGGTATCGGTCAAAGGTCGGGTCGATTCGACGTCGGCCGGGGATCTCGAAGCCGCCCTCAAGAAACTGCTGGACGATGGAAAATCCAACCTGGTGCTGGATCTGTCCGGCGTCGAATTCCTGTCCTCGTCCGGGCTGCGCGTCCTGGTCACGACGTTGAAGGCCGTCCGCAAGACCGGCGGTGACCTGCGCCTGGCGCAGCCGTCCCAGCGCGCCTCCGACGCCATCGATCTGGCCGGCCTGGACGTGCTCTTCAAGACTTATGGGGACCGCGAAGCCGCTGTCGCCTCCTTCTGAGCGCCGCACCCGACGCAGGCACCGCCGCTTGAAGGTCCGGAGCGGCGGTGCCTCCCTGACGGGCGTGTGCGATTACGTCGCGGCCGCGGCCTCCGCCAGCGGCTTCGACGACCGCACCAGCCACGCCTGTCAGTTGGCGGTGTTCGAAGCCGTCGAGAACATCTTCCAGCACGGCTACCGGGGCGACGGCGGCGAGATCCACCTCACCGCCCAATCCGCCCCCGGCGCCCTGACGGTCGAAATCGTCGACCGCGCCCCGGCCTTCGATCCCACCCGTTACCCGGTCGACCCGAGCGCTTCGCTGCGCGAAGCACAGGTCGGAGGACGCGGGCTGCTGATGATCCGTCGGGTCATGGACGATATCTCCTATGAGCGGCGCGGCCGCCAGAACATCCTGCGCCTGACGAAGAACCGGTCTTTCACGGGAGTCTGAACTTCCGGTGCAGCCGATCCCGTTGGTCTCGGCCGCGCCGGCGCCTACGCTCGGCCCGCTGCTGGCCGCCGTCCTGGCGCTGGTGCTGGCGCTGGCGGCCGCCGGCGTTCTGATCCTGCTCGTCCGCCTGGAGCGCCGTCGGGAAGGGGAGCTGCGCACGCTGGCCGCCCTGGCGCAGGCGATCGCCGGTGCTCCCGACGATGCCTCCGAGGTGGCCGAGGCGGCCTACGTCCATACCGCCCGCCTGCTGCCAACCGACTTCTTTCAACTCGGCGTTTTCGAAGGGGATGCCTATCGCACGCTGATCTGGATCCGCGACGGCGATCGCGTGCATAACCGCGAGTTCGCCCTCGACGGCGGCCGCGAAGGATTGGTGGGTTGGATCCGCCGCACCGGGGAGTCGCTGCTCGTCCCCGATTTTCGCCGGTCGGAGAACCTTCCGGCGCCCCCGAGCTACGCCTCCGACGATCCACCGGCCTCCGGCCTGTTCGTTCCGCTGAAGGCCGAAAACGCGGTCATCGGGATCGTGGCCGTCCAGAGCCGCCGGGTGAGGGCCTTTCGCCGGCGGGAGGAATTCCTGCTGCGCGTGCTGGCCGGCAGCGTCGCCACCACGCTGGCCGCGATGAGCTGGCGCAGCGAGGTGCAGGCGCGCGAGCGTCAGATCGCTTTGATCGAAGACATCGCCCGCCTGCTGACGCCGCTTCGTCCGCTCACGGCCGTCCTCCCCGAGGTGGCGGATCAGATCGCCGCCCGTCTGGAGGCTTCGGCGGCGGCGATCTTCGAGATCACCGACGAGCGCCTGCTGCCGCTGGCTTCCGCCGCCGGTCGGGCCGAATCCGGCTTTGTCGACCGGCCGGAAGTCCTGTTCTTCGTCCATAGCGCGGCCGCCTCCCGCAGCCTGGTGACACGCTCGCGCGAGCACGAGGCGGCCGGCCACCTGTCTTCCCAATTGACCTGGGAGTGCGCTTGCCCGCTGCGCGTGCAGGACCGCGTCCTGGGCGTCCTGTACGTCAGCCGCAGAACCGTTCCCTTCCTGCGCGCCGACCGCCGGCTGGTGGAATTGGTCGCCAGTCAGCTGGCCCTGGCATTCCTCGAAGCGGCCAACTACGCGCAGCAGCAGGAGGAAGCCTGGTTCACCACCGTCCTGCTGGAAATCGCCCGCCATGCCGCCCAGCCGGGAGACCCGGAGGCGGCCCTGCTGGCTGTCCTCCATTTGACAACGCTGCTGGCCGGCGCAGGGTGGACGATCCTGCTGACGGCCGATTCCGCCGGCGACCGCCTGAGCGTTGGGCCGACCGCCGGCGTCAAGAAGCCGGCTCTCGAAGGGCTCATCGACTCGACCTTCTCGCCGGCGGAGTTCGGGGTCACCCTCCCGTACGGCGATGAAACACCGCGCCCGCTGCCGCTGCCGGCACCGCTGGCGGCCGCCACCGGCACCGAATCCGCCATGGCGAGCGTCCTGACCGATGGGGATCGCCTGCTCGGCCTGCTCCTAGTCCAGGCGGAGATCGTCGATGACCGGCGGAGCTCCCTGCTGACCGGCATCGCCCACCAGATCTCGCTCCGCCTCGAGAACACCGCGTTGATCGAGCAGGTGGCCGATCGGCGGTCCTTGGAAAGGGAACTCCGGACGGCGCGGGACATTCAGCAGAGCTTCCTGCCTTTGGCGCCGCCCGAGCACCCGGCCTGGATGGTGAGCGCCTTGTGGCAGGCGGCGCGCACCGTCGGCGGCGACTTCTACGACTTCATCCCGCTCCCGCCGGGCTCGGACGGACCGCGCTTGGGATTGGCGATCGCCGACGTCTCCGACAAAGGCGTCCCGGCGGCGCTGTATATGGCCCTGAGTCGAACGCTGCTGCGAACGGTCGCGCCGATCGACGTCCGACCGGCGGCGACCCTGGCGCGGCTCAACCATCTGCTGCTGCACGAGACGAGCTCCGACATGTTCGTGAGCGCCTGGTACGGCGTCTGGGAGCCGGAGGCCGGCCGCCTGACTTTCGCCAACGCCGGACACCCGCCGCCGTTTCTCTTCCGTCCCGATCGCGCCGTCCTGCAACTGCCGACCGGGCAGACCGTCCTGGGCGTCCTCCCCGACATCGAGTACAAGGAGGGATCGCTCGAAATGGCGCCGGGATCGCTGCTGCTGATGTACACCGACGGCGTCAGCGAGGCCAGTGACGGAGCGGACCTGTTCGGCGTCCATCGCATCGAACACACGGTCCTCGGACTGCCGTCGTGGGAGCCGCCTCGGGTCCTGGCCGCGCTGAGCGACCGTGTGGCGGAATTCAGGGGCCATCCCGACCCCGCCGATGACCTGACGATCGTCTGTCTGCATCGCCGACCGTTGCCCCCTGCGTGAAAGGGAAGCCCATGCCCGAACCGGAAGTGCTCGCCTCGTCCCATCCGCTCGTCGCCCACAAGCTGGCCAAGCTCCGCAGCGTCGACACCGAGCCGAAGAAGTTCCGCGAGTTGCTGCGAGAAATCGCGGCGCTCCTCGCCTACGAGGCGACGCTCGATCTGCAGACTCAGCCGATCGACCTCGTCACTCCCATGGCGCCGACGCGCGGCTCCGAGTTGGTCGAGAAGGTCGGCCTGGTCCCGATCCTGCGAGCCGGGCTGGGAATGGTGGAAGGGGTATGGGAGCTCATGCCCACGGCCGAGGTCTGGCACATCGGGCTCTACCGCGATGAGAAGACTCTCAAACCGGTCGAGTACTACAACCGTCTCCCGATCGAACCGACGGTTTCCCTATGCCTGATCCTGGATCCGATGCTGGCCACCGGCGGATCCGCCGTGGCGACGGTCGACATCCTGAAACGCTGGGGGGTGCGGCGGATCAAGTACGTCGGACTGATCGGCGCCCCGGAAGGGATCGGGAGGATGCAGACTCATCATCCGGACGTTCCGATCCACCTGGCCGCGATCGACGAACGTCTTAACGACGTCGGCTATATCCTGCCCGGGTTGGGCGACGCGGGGGATCGGCAGTTCGGGACGGCGTGAATGGCCTGAGGGGCGGCGCAGGGCAAGCCCCTGGTCCGCCCGCGGGGCGGCCCCAACATTGGCTCTCGGCATGTGCTGACGAGCGGGAGGGAGAGCGGGCCCACGCAGCGTTCTTGAAGCCCGCGTGGAAGTCTACGGGAGGACCGGCGGGTTCTGGATCATCTGGTTGAGGTGATCCGCCAACCAGGATGGGACTCTGGGCTGCCCGATGATCTGGCGGGCGAAGGCCTGCGCCTGGACGGCCTCCCCGCGCAAGTACAACAGTTCTGCCCGCACCGACCGGGCCAGAGGATCACCGGGCTGGTTCTCGAGCGCCATCCCGAGCCAACGGTCGGCTTCCTCGTCCTCCTCCAGGTAGAGCGCCGCCCGCGCCGCGATCGCCGGAAGGCTCGGCCAATCCGGATAGCGGTCATTGACTTCGGTCAGCAGCGGGACGATTCCCGGGTTGTCGGCGGCCAGAAACATGGACTGGACGACGAGGTCACCGGCACGCGCGCCGGCGGTCGTCGGTCCGCCTCCCAGGTAGAAACCCTCCAGCGCCGTCAGCGCCGCCTCCAGGTCGGCTTGCTGCGCCAGGAAGAGATCCGCGGCGTTGAGGTACTCCTCCATCGCCAGCCGGTCATGTCCCTGGGACCGCAGGACTTCCGCCAGGGCCACATGCGCGTTCGGATCTTCCGGATTCTCGGCGACGCGAGCACGGGCCTCCTGCATTGCATCCGACTCCGGCGGCCGGGTCGCCTCCGGGGTCGGGCTCGGCACCGGCGACTCCTGGGAGGACGATACGGGCGAGGGCGTCGGATCTCCTTCCCCGGCATTGCCCGCCACGTTGAGGAAGAGGAGACCACACAGGCAGGCCACTGCCAGCCCACCCGCGATCCACAGCCACGGTCCCCGTTTGCGCGGCGGTGCAGGCGGCACCGATCCGGGCGGGACGGTCTCGCGCTCATCCCCCGGCCTGGCGCCGCCAGCGGCCTCGTCGGTCGGGGGCATGGCCAGGCGCGGCGCCACGATGGGCGCCGCCGTTCCAGTGACGGCCTCGCGGAAGGCGGCCACCATGTCGTCGACCGTCGCAAAGCGATCGGCTCGGTCTTTGGCCAGGCTCTTGAGCAGGACGCGCTCGACCTCGGGCGGGACGCGGGGATTGATCCGGCTCGGGATCGGCAGCGGTTTGTAGATGTGGTCGTGGATGATGGAGAACGGCGTGTCGGCGTTGAACGGCACCCGGCCGACGACCATCTCGTACAGGACGACGCCAAAGGAATAGATGTCGGTGCCGGCGTCCAGGTTCTTATCCCCACGCGCCTGCTCCGGGGAAATGTACTGAGGCGTCCCCAGCATGATGTCGGCCGAGAGCGTCGACTCACCGGTTTCGCCCATGCGGGCCAGGCCGAAATCAGCCAGGTAAATCGACCCGTCCGGCGAGAGCAGGATGTTGGAGGGTTTGATGTCGCGGTGCAATATGCCCCGCTGGTGCGCGTACGACAGGGCGGAACCGGCCGCCTCGACGATGTGCAACCCTTCGTCTTTGGACAACCGCCCGGAGCGCAGGCGCGCCTTGAGCGTGTCACCCTCGATGTATTTCATGACCAGGTATGGCTGCCCGGCGTGCTCGGCGAAATCGTGGACCGGGACAATGTTGGGATGCTCGAGGCGCGCCACCGCCTTGGCTTCGCGCTGAAATCGCTTGAGGAAATTGGCATCCTGCAGGAAGGCCGGATGCAGGACCTTGATGGCGACGTAGCGATCGAGGGCGGCATGGTAGGCCTTGTAGACCGTGGCCATGCCCCCCTGGCCGAGCTGCTCCATGATCCGGTACGGACCGGCGTTCTCGCCGACGGCAAACATCATCGTGGACTCTCGCGGCGTCCCCCGTGATTATAGCCATCCGCACTTATGCAAAGAGCGGGTGAAGGTGAAATGTAAGGGCGGGCATAGGCCGATCCTCCTACAGGCCCGTGGAGAGCCGCACGGCGGGCGAGGTCTCCGACCGGCCGCCGGCCGATCCTCCCCGGGTGAGACTGTGGGGGAGCCACGTCAAGGGTTACCGCTTCGATGAGAGAATTGTCGCGCCCGGCAACCGGCCAGGCCAGCGAGAGCCTCGGACTTGACGGGCCTCGCCCCCACGGGCCACGCGGAGAGTCGCCTCAGGGATTCCTCGCCCGCCCCCGCTCGGCTTCGTTTCGGGGACCATAGTTCGCGGCTCAGAATGACAGCCGAACGCGCATTCCCGGTCGTGTCATTTCCGAGGAGCGCGAGGGGTCACCGGAGCGCGCCCGCCGACTCGCGGTTCGAGGTCTCCAGGGGTCAAGCGGACCGGAGATCGACGGGATTCGTACGACGCCCTCTGGCCTGCGTCCGGGTCAGCCTCGGTCCTGCAGCGCGGCAACACCGGGCAGGTCCTTGCCCTCGAGCAATTCCAGCGTCGCGCCACCGCCGGTCGACACATGGGTGATGCGCTCGGCCAGGCCGGCCTGCGCCACCGCCGCCGCCGAGTCGCCGCCGCCGACGATCGTGGTGGCGGACCCGGCCGCCAGTGCCCGCGCAATGGCGAACGTCCCTTCGGCGAAGGGACTCATTTCGAAGACGCCCATCGGTCCGTTCCACACGACCAGCCGAGCCGAGGCCAGCGCTTCGCTGAAACGGCGGACCGTCGCCGGCCCGATGTCCATGGCCCGCCAGCCGGTCGGGATCTCTCCCAGCGAGATGATCTTGTGCGCCGCCTCGGCGGCAAAGGCGTCGGCCGCAATGACGTCGGTTGGAAGGAGCAGCCGGTCTCCCGCCGTCTCGAGAATCGCCCGCGCGCTTTCCAGGGCCTCCGTTTCCACAAGTGAGTCGCCCATCGCCACCCCGCGCGCGGCCAGGAACGTGTTGCCCATCCCGCCGCCGACGAGCAGCCGATCGCACCGGCGCAGCAGGCTTTCGACAACGCCGATCTTGTCCGAGATCTTGGCCCCGCCTAGGATGGCGACGAAAGGATGCTCGGTGGCCGCCATCACCTTCCCCAGGTAGGTCAGCTCCTTTTCCATCAGGAGGCCGGCGACGGCCGGGAGATGGTGGGCCACGCCTTCGGTCGAGGCGTGGGCGCGGTGGGCCGATCCGAAGGCGTCGTTGACGTACACGCTGCCGAGACGCGCCAGGCTGGCCGCCAAGCCGGGATCGTTCTTGGTCTCCCCGGGCTCGAAGCGAGTGTTCTCGAGCACAAGCAATTCGCCCGGCTTCAGGGCCGACGCCGATTCCTCAGCCTCCGGTCCGACGAGGGCGCCGACGAATTTGACCGGTCGGCCGAGAAGAGCCTGTAGGTGCGCCGCCACCGGAGCCAGCGAGTACTTCGGATCCGGCCCGTCTTTCGGCCGGCCGAGGTGCGAGCACAACACGATCGACGCCCCCTGCTGGCCGAGATGCTCAAGGGTCGGCAGGGCCGCCCGGATGCGGGTATCGTCGGCGACCTTGCCGTCCTTCACCGGTACGTTGAAATCGACACGGACCAAGGCGTGTTGGCCCTGCCATTGGACATCACGAATCGTCTTCTTGGAGAACATCGCCCGCCTCAATCTCTCGCAGGCACCCTGAGCGTAGTCGAAGGCCCTGAGCGTAGTCGAAGGGTGCCGGCCTCGCGGCGCAGCCGGGGCGGTCCCGGAGCGCATAAGGGCGCAGGGCGCTTCGACTTCGCTCAGCGCGCCTGCGCCCGCG
>Ga0209108_10000381_pt1 | contig 24318 bp, 22 predicted proteins | sample Rifsed10ft1_FD_184003 | JGI IMG/M metagenome (GOLD analysis project Ga0209108, IMG submission 184003) | Soil microbial communities from Rifle, Colorado, USA - sediment 10ft 1 (version 2) | ecosystem: Environmental > Terrestrial > Deep subsurface > Rock core/Sediment | place: Rifle, Colorado...
CACCCAGATGCCTTCGTCCCCGACGGCCACGGCGCTCGGGTCGTTCCCGACCGCGATCGTGCCCACGACATCGTCCGAGGCCGGGTCGATGCGGACGAGTCGGCCGTTGGTCTCCGGGCCTTCCGCCGCGCTGTCGGCGCGTGTGAAAAGCAGCGCGGGGAGCGCGGCCCCGACGACTGCGATCGCAATCGCAGCCACCGCGAGCGGCCACCGCGAGCGGCGAGGCTCCGCGATCCCGAGCGCCCCCCGAGCGGCATCGACGAGCTCGGCGCAGCTGTCGTAGCGGAGGGCGGGATCCTTGGCGAGTCCCTTCGCGAGCACCCCTTCCAGCCCAGGGAGCCGAGGCGGCTCCTCCTCGAGGTGGGCGAAGAGGGTGGCGGCCTCGGAGCCGCGCGGGAAGGGAGGCTTCCCTGCGAGGCACTCGTACAGGAGGCAGGCGAGCGAGTACTGGTCCGCTTCCCCCTCCGCCCGCTTCCCCTCGATCTGCTCGGGGGCGACGTAGGAAGGCGTGCCGAGGGAGAGCCCCGCGTCGAAGCCCGGCGCCTGCTCGGAGAGCCGGCGGGTGAGCCCGAAGTCGGCGAGGTAGGCGTGCCCGCGCACGTCGAGGAGGACGTTCGAGGGCTTGACGTCTCGGTGCACGAGCCCCCGCGCGTGCGCGGCATCGAGCGCCTCTGCGACCTGTGCACAGACGGAGAGGGCGCGGGTGGGCTCGAGCCTACCCGCCTCCTGCAGGAGCCGCTTCAGGTCTTCGCCCTCGACGTAGCGCATCACGAGGTACAGCTGGCCCGAGACCTCGCCCGCGTCGTGGATGGGGACGACGTTCGGATGCTCGAGGGAGGCCGCGAGCTCGGTCTCGCGCAAGAAGCGCTCGCGGAAGCGCTCGTCGGAGGCGTACTCCGGCGCGAGCAGCTTGAGAGCGACGCTGCGCTTCAGGCGCGGGTCGTAGGCGCGGTACACGACCCCCATCCCGCCCCGGCCGAGCAGCTCCTCGATGCGGTAGCCGAGGAATTCGCTGCCCACGCGGGGATCGGACGAAACGGCCACGTGTCCTCTCGGCGATTGTGTCATCCGCCGCGATGCGGCGAAAGTGGCGAGTATGCTGCACGGCGGAGCGCGAGCTCCATCTCATGCGCGCACGCTGACCGATACCGGTACTCGTTTCCCGGCTCGGCTCTAAGCCTCGAGGAGGTGGTCAGCGCATGGCGCGCTCGCACGGCGTTCTCGCCGCCCGTTCGATCAGCAAGTCCTTCGGCGACACGGTCGTCCTCGACCGCGTGTCGCTCGTCGTCGCGCCCGGCAGCAGGATCGGCGTCGTCGGGCCGAACGGGATCGGCAAGTCGACGCTCCTGCGCGTGCTGGCGGGCATCGAGGAGCCGGACGAGGGCGTGGTGAGCCGGGAGCCATCCGGCATCTCCGTCGCGTATCTCGCGCAGGAGCCGGACCTCGCCGGTCGCTCCGGCGGAGAGGCGGCTCGTGCGACGCTCGAGGCGATCCTGGCCTCGAACGCGGACGTGCTCCTGCTGGACGAGCCGACGAACGACCTCGACTTCGCCGGGCTCGAGCTCCTCGAACGGTTCCTCGACCGGCATCGGGGCGGGCTCGTCACCGTGTCCCACGACCGCGCGTTCCTCGAGCGCATGACGCGGATCGTCGAGCTCGAGGCCGAGACGAGGCGGGTGCGCGAGTACGCCGGGGGTTGGAGCGCGTTCGAGGCCGAGCGGCAGCGAGTTCGCCGCCAGGGCGAGGACGAGTACCGGCGTTACGCAGGAGAGCGAGCCCGGATCGAGGAGCAGGCCCGGACGATGCGCCGGTGGGAGGAGCGCGGGTACGGGCAGGGTCGCAAGAAGAAGAAGTCGAAGGACGTGGGCAAGCGCTTCGAGAAGAAGCTGGCCCTCCTGCCGGCGACGGAGAAGCCGTGGTCGCCCTGGCGGCTGGAGCTCGAGCTCGCGCCGACGCGTCGCCCAGGAGACGTCGTCGCGCGGCTCGAAGGGGCGGTCGTCGAGCGTGGGAGCTTCCGCCTGGGGCCGATCGACCTGGAGCTGCGACACGGCGACCGCCTGGTCGTGTTCGGGCGGAACGGTGCGGGGAAGACGACGCTCCTCCAGGCGCTTCTCGGCGACCTCCCGCTTGCAGCGGGGCGCCGCTGGGTCGGCCCCGGCGTCGTGCTCGGAGACCTGCCCCAGGGCGAAGGGCCGTTCTCGGGAGCGAGCTCGCTCCTCGACGTCTTCCTCGAGGAGTCACGCCTCGAGACCGGCGCGGCGCGGACGCTCCTGGCCAAGTTTGCGCTCGGCGCCGACGACGTCCACCGCTCGGGCCGCTCGCTCTCCCCCGGCGAGCGAAGCCGCGCGACTCTCGCGCTCCTCGCCGCGCGCGGAGTCAACGCCCTCGTCCTCGACGAGCCGACGAATCACCTCGACCTCGAGGCCGTCGAGCAGCTCGAGTCGGCGCTCGAGGACTACGACGGCACCGTCGCGCTCGTCACGCACGATCGGCGATTTCTCGACGCCTTTCGCGCCACGCGAACCATCGAGCTCTGACTACTCCCCGCGGAACTCGGGCTCCCGCTTCTCCGTGAACGACTCGACTCCCTCGCGGAAGTCGTGCGTCTGCTGGAGGAGGCCGTACGCGAGACCCTCGAGCTCGAGCCCGAGCGGGAGCGGGCCCGAGTACGCGTGGTTCAGCACGCGCTTTGCCATCGCGAGCGCGAGCGGCGACAGGCGCGAGAGCTCTTCCACGAGCCGCGCGGCCGCCGCGTCGAGCTCACCCGCCGGCACGACCTCCGTGACGAGGCCGAGAGCGAGCGCCTCCTCGGCGCCGATCCGGCGGCCGCGCATGATGACGTCCTTCGCGCGGCCGAGGCCGATGAGGCGCGCGAGCCGCTGCGTGCCTCCGCTGCCGGGGATCATCCCGATGGTGACCTCAGGGAAGCCGAGCTGGACATCCTCGGCCGCGAGGCGGAAGTCGCAGGCGAGCGCGAGCTCGAGGCCGACGCCGAAGCAGTAGCCCCGGAGCGCCGCGAGGACCGGCTTCGTGCAGCGCTCGGGGGCGGCGACGTTGTCGGCGAGCCGCGAGACGTGCCAGGCCGAGCGCTCGAGAAAGCCGGGAATGTTCCCGCCGGCGGTGAAGGCGCCGCCGGCGCCCGTGAGCACGACGAACCGCACGGCGTCGTCCCTGTCGAGCTCCTCGAACACGCCTCGGAGCTGGTCGCGGGCGGGCATGGAGACGCGGTTGAACTTGTCCGGGACGTCGAGCGTGACAGTGGCGACCGACCCGCCCTCGTCTCGCTCGACACTGAACCCGTCGTACTCGTTCACACCCGTTCCTCCGCCTGGTCTCGGAGCAGCCGCCGAAGGATCTTCCCAGACGCGCTCTTCGGGAGCTCGGGGACGAACCGGTACTCGCGCGGCCGCTTGAAGCGCGCGAGGGTCTCCGAGGCGAGGCAGTGGGCATCGAGCTGCTCGGCGGTCACGCCCTCGTCCGTGACCACGAACGCGACGACGCGCTGCCCCCAGCGGTCGTCCGGCTCGCCGACGACGGCGACCTCGTTCACGCCGGGCGCCCGCGCAAGCACGTCCTCGACCTCGACGGGATGCACGTTCTCGCCGCCGGAGATGATCATGTCGTCGACGCGGCCGACCACCCACAGGTCGCCGTCGTCGTCGAGGCGGCCGACGTCGCCCGTCGAGTACCAGCCGTCGTGGATCGCCTTCTCGTCCGCGTCAGGACGGTTCCAGTAGCCCGCGAACGCCTCGTCCGAGGACATGTGGCAGAGGATCTCGCCCTCGCCGGGAGGGTCGAGGCGGAGGCGGGCGTTGGCCGCCGGGCGACCGGCGCAGCCAGGCTTCGCGCGCTGGTCGCGGTGCACCGAGAAGGTGTAGATCTCGGTCGAGCCGTAGTGGTTGACGAAGATCTCGGGGTCGAACGCGTCCGCGACCTTCTCCGCGAGCGCGCTCGTCATCGATGCCCCGGCGTATGCGATCGCCCGCACCGACGACGTGTCGGCCTCGGCGAAGCGCGGGGCGTGCACGAGGTCGAAGTAGAGGGTGGGGGCGAGGTAGAGAGCGCTGATGCGCTCCCGCTCGATCAGCCCCAGCGCCTCGTCGACGTCCCACGACGGCTGCGCGACGTAGGAGCCGCCGACGAGCGATGCCGCGAGCAGCGAGTGGATGCCCATCGTGTGGTAGAGCGGCATCACGCCGAGCGTCCGGTGCCCGTAGCGAAGCCCGTGGTGGACGACCTGCGAGAAGCCCGCGGCGCGCTCCGCCCGGTGCGAGCGAGGCACGCCCTTCGGGCGGCCGGTCGTCCCCGACGTGTAGAGCTGGATCGAGTGCTCGGCGTAGTCGAGGTCGAGTGCACCCCTGTGCTCCTCGGCCGCGACGAGCCCCCGCACCTCACCCGGATCGCGCAGGACCAGCTTCGCGCCCGAGTCCTCCACGCAGTAGTCGAGATCGGCCTGCGCCGCTCGGTGCGAGAGGGGCACGAAGCAGGCACCGAGCCACTGGCAGCCCCAGTAGAGCTCGACCGTCTCGGGCTCGTTCGTCAGCACGCACGCCACCCGGTCGCCGCGCTCGACCCCGTGGGCGGCGAGGCCGGAGGCGATCCGGGCCGCGCGCTCGCGGAGCTGCGCGAAGGTCAGGCGCTCGTGCTCGCCGGCGAGCGCCTCGGCGGTGGGTGTTCGCTCCGCGGCGTAGAGGAGGGAGAGGGCCAGGTTCACGTCCTTGCGACCTCCGCGATCGCGTCGACGATCGGCGTGTAGCCCGTGCAGCGGCAGAGCTGGCCGGAGAGCAGGTCCACGATCTCGTCCCTCGAAGGCGGGGCGCCCCGCGAGAGCAGGTCGTCGGCCGCCATGAGGATCCCCGGCGTGCAGAAGCCGCACTGGAGCGCGTGGTGCCGCCTGAAGGCCTCCTGCAGCGCCGTGAGCTCGCCGTCTTGCGCCAGGCCCTCGACCGTGAGGACCTCGGCCCCGTCGGCCTGCGCGGCGAGCAGGAGGCACGAGCGGACGGCGACGCCGTCGAGCCGGACCGTGCACGCGCCGCACACCCCGTGCTCGCAGCCGACGTGCGTTCCGGTGAGGCCGAGCCCGTGCCGGAGGAAGTCCGAGAGGAGGAGCCGCGGCTCGACGGTCTCCACGTAGCGGCGGCCGTTGACAGTCAGCTCGATCGGGATCACGCCGCCGTCCTCTCTCGCGCTCTCGCGACCGCCTCGTCGACGAGCACACGGACGAGGTGCTTCAGGTAGGCGGGTGATGCGTGCACGTTCCCCCACGGCTCGACCTGGGCGGCGGCCGACTCTCCGGGGTGCTCCGGGTCGACCTCGAGCAGGGTCGGCCGCGCGGTCACCGATCCCACAGCAACCCGCAGCTCGCCGTCGCCCGTCGCGGCGCCGGCCATGCACAGCGCGTAGTCGCCGCGCCGCTGTACGAACTCGGAGAACGCGTAGCCCCAGCCGTCCTTCGCGGTCGGCCAGCGTGTCTCGACGACGAGCTCGTCCGGCTGGAGGACGGTGGTGTAGGGGGCGACGAAGAGCTCGTCTGCCGGGATCTCCCGCTTCGAACGAGTCGAGAGCGCGACGACCGCTCCGCCGAGCAGCGTGAGGCAGAGGGGTAGCTCGGCCGCCGAGTCCGCGTGCACGATCGACCCGGCCACCGTGCCGCGGTTGCGGGTGACGAAGTGGCCGACGTGCGGGAGGGCTTCGGCGAGGAGCGGGTGCGAGAGCAGACGGCGATCGGCCTGCCGGACGAGGGCGCCGATCCGAAGGACGCCGTTGTCCGGGACGACGTCGTCGAGCCCGTGCACGCGGTTGACGTCGACGAGCACCGCCGGGCGGACGAGGCGCATGTTCAGGGCGGGGACGAGGCTCTGTCCCCCAGCGAGCACCTTCGTCTCCTCATCGCCGGCGAGCGCGGCGAGCGCGTGCTCGACGGTCTCTGCGCGGACGTACTCGAGCGGGGCCGGCTTCACCGCTGCAGCGCCTCCCAGACGCGCGGCGGGGTCAGCGGCAGCTCGAGGTCGTCGCGTCCGATCGCGTCGGCGACCGCGTTCGCGATCGCGGCCGGTGCGCTCATCGTGTTCCCCTCCCCGAGCCCCTTCGCGCCGAGCGGCGTGAACGGCGACGGTGTCGAGCGGTGGCCGATCGTGGCCGGGGGCAGGTCGGGCGCCGTCGGGCAGAGGTAGTCCATGAACGACGCGGTCAGGAGGTTGCCGTCCTCGTCGTGTGCGACCCGCTCGAAGAGCGCGGCGCCGACGCCGTGGGCGAGGCCGCCTCGCACCTGGCCGTCTGCGAGCAGCGGGTTCAGGAGCCGTCCCGCGTCGTGAACGGTCACGTAGTCCAGGACCTCGACCGCTCCCGTATCGCGGTCGACTTCGACGACGGCCACGTCCACGATGAAGCCGTGGGCGGCCGAGGAGGCGACGCGGTCCTCGCCGGTCGGCGGCTCGAGGTTCGGCGCCGCGAAGTAGGCCGTCGCCTGGAGACCGGGCTCCATCCCCGGCGGCAGCGACTCGGGATTCCAGTGCGCGGTCCCGGCGACCCGGCGCAGGGACAGCTCGTCGTCACCGAGGTGCTCCGTGATGGCGGCGATCTTCTCCGCGAGCTTCTCCGCCGCGAGCGCGACCGCGCCCACGCCGACGCCCGAGAAGCGGGACGAGTAGTTCCCGGATGCGACCGTCCAGGGCGAGGTGGAGGTGTCCAGGTCCGTGAGGACGTCGACGGCCTCGGGCTCCACGCCGAGGCGATCCGCCACGACCTGGGCCGCGACGGTCTTGTGTCCCTGGCCCTGCGGCGTCGTCGAGAGGCGGACCGTGATCCCGCCGAGCGGCGAGATCGAGATCGTGCAGCCCTCGGCATTCCCGGACTTCGGCAGTCCCCGCGTGGCGGCCGGCTCGGCGAGCGTGATGTAGCCCATGTTCGAGATTGACGGCTCCACGACGCAGGCCATCCCGACGCCGACCAGCCTTCCCTCCGCCCGCGCGGCCTCCGCCTCCGCGCGCCGCTCGTCGTAGCGGGCGAGCTCGAGCGCGTCGTCGAGGCAGGCCTCGTAGTCGCCGGAGTCGTAGATCGCGCCCGACGGTGTCGTGTACGGGAACTCGTCGGCGCGCACGAGGTTGCGGCGCCGAAGCTCCGCCGGGTCGAGCTCGAGCCGCCTGGCGGCGATGTCCATGGTCCGCTCGAGCGCGAGGTAGAGCTGCGGTCCGCCGAAGCCGCGGTTCAGGCCGCTCGGGACGGTGTTGGTGAGGACGATGCGATTCCGCGCGGCCACGTTCTGGACGCGGTACGCGCCGGAGAGCGAGCCGTGCATCCGGTAGAGCGTCGCCGGCTCGGGCGCGCGGACGTACGCGCCGACGTCCTCAATCGCGTCGTAGCGGAGGGCGATCAGCTCTCCGTCGGTCGTGAAGCCGGCCTCGAGCTCGGTCACGCGGCCGGTCGAGGCCGAGCTCCCCGTGAGGTGCTCGAGCCGGTCTTCGGTCCAGCGCACCGGGACGCCCAGCTTCCGCGAGGCGAGTCCCATGAGGACGACGTACGCGAAGACGGCGGACTTGATGCCGAACGAGCCTCCGGAGTCCGGAGGCGTGATCAGGCGCAGCTTCGAGCCGGAGAGGCCGAGCGCTGCGGCCGCCACCGAGTGGAGCGTGAACGGCCCCTGGAAGTTCGCCCAGGCAGTGAGCGAGCCGGCCGCGTGATCCCAGTCCGCGACGACGCCGTAGCACTCGACAGGCGTGCAGCTCCAGCGGTGGAACCGGAAGGTCTCCTTCACGACGACGTCGGCGCGGGCGAGCGCCTCCTCGACGTCGCCATAGTGGAACGAGCGGTCCGAGACACAGGCCTCCGTCTCGGCGGCGGCGAGCGGATCGAGGACGGGCTCGAGCGGCTCGTACTCGACCTCGATCAGCTCGAGCGCGTCCTCCGCGACGTAGCGGTCGCGCGCGACGACGACCGCGACAGGCTCGCCGGCGTAGCGCACCGTCTCGTGCGCGGCGGCGTAGTGAGGAATCGGCGACTCGATTCCGGCGGGGAACGGCCGCGACAGCGCCGCCACGTCCGCGCCCGTGAGTACGCCCACGACGCCCGGTGCGGCGAGCGCGGCAGCGGGATCCAGGCGCACGATGCGCGCGTGCGCGAGCGGCGAGCGGAGGATCGCGGCATGTCGGGCTCCCGCGACCGGAGCGAGGTCGTCGATGAAGCGCCCCTCGCCGCGAAGGAGCGCCGCGTCCTCGAGGCGCTCGAGAGGACGCCCGACCCACGTCGCCGGCTCGACCGTCACCCCCACCGGACTACCTTACACTCGCCTTCGTGGGGCTACGGGAGGAGCTCAGACGGCTGCTCGAGGCCGTGAGCCGGGGCGAGGTCGCCCCGGACGACGCGCTCGAGCAGGTCTCCTCGCTGCCGTACCGCGACCTCGGCTTCGCGCGGGTCGACGTGCACCGCGAGCTGCGCCAGGGCGCTCCCGAGGCCGTGCTCGGCGAGGGAAAGACACCGGAGCAGGTGGCCGGGATCGTGAGCGCGATGCTCGAAGCCGGCGCCGGAAGCGTCCTCGTGACACGAGCGCCAGAGGAGACGCGCCGCGCCGTCCTCGCCGTTGCGCCGGACGCGGAGGAGGACGCTCGGGCTCGGGCCGTCTGGGTTGCACGAGGCGTCCCCGAGCCACGCGGGCTCGTCGTGATCGTCTCCGCAGGGACCTCGGACGCACCGGTGCTGCACGAAGCGCGGATCCGGGCGGAGCTCCTCGGAACGACTGTCGTCGTCCACGAGGACGTCGGCGTCGCCGGCCTGCACCGGCTCACCCCCGTCCTGCCCGACGTCGAGCGGGCGGACTGCGTGGTCGTGGTCGCGGGGATGGATGCAGCGCTCGCGAGCGTCGTCGGCGGGGTCGCCGCCGGGCCGGTGATCGGCGTGCCGACGAGCGTCGGCTACGGGTCGGCGCGAGGCGGGGAGACCGCGCTCCACGCGATGCTCTGCTCGTGCGCCGCCGGGCTCGCGGTCGTCGGGATCGACGACGGGCTCGGAGCCGGGACGATCGCCGCGCGCATCGCACGAGGCCGCGAGTGAGCCGCACGGCGTATCTGGACTGCGTGGGCGGCCTCGCGGGCGACATGCTCCTCGCCGCCCTCCTCGACGCGGGCGCGAGCCAGGACGTCCTGCTCGCGGTACCCGAGCGCCTCGGCCTGGCCGGGGTCGAGATCACCGTGGAGCGCGCCGAGCGGCAGGGGATCGGCGCGCTGCACGTCGACGTCGCCGCCGCAGACGACCACACCCACCGCCACTACAGCGAGATCCGGCGGATCGTGGAGGAGGCAGACCTCCCCGAGGTCGCCCGCTCACGTGCGCTCGCGGCGTTCGGCAGACTGGCCGAGGTGGAAGCGCGCATCCACGGTGTCTCCGTCGAGGACGTGCACTTCCACGAGCTCGGGGCCGTGGACACGCTCGTCGACGTCTGCGGCGCGTTCGTCTTGCTCGACGATCTCGGCGTGGATCGCGTGGCCTGCTCTCCCCTGCCCTTCGCCCGCGGGCTCACGCGTGCCGCGCACGGCGTCCTCCCGCTGCCGGCGCCGGCGACGCTCGCGCTGCTCGAAGGGGTGCCGCTCGTCGGCGTCGATACCGAAGCGGAGCTCGTCACGCCGACCGGCGCGGCGATCGCGTCGGTGGCGGTCGACCGCTGGGGCGCTCTCCCGCCGCTCCTGCTCGAGCGCGTCGGCTACGGGGCCGGCACGAAGGACTTTCCCGACCGGCCTAACATCGTCCGGGTCGTCGTCGGCGAAGCCATGGGGTCAGACCCCACGGGTCTGACCCCTACGGGCGAGGTCGTCCTCGTCGAGACGAATCTCGACGACCTCTTGCCGGAGCTGGTGCCCGACGCGGTCGAGCGCTGCTTCGCTTCCGGCGCTCTCGACGTCTGGGTCACCCCGGCGCAGATGAAGAAGGGCCGTCCGGGAGTCGTCCTCTCGGCGCTCGGCCGGCCGGATACGGAGGCCGAGCTCGCGCGGGCGCTGCTCGAGGAGACAAGCGCGCTCGGCGTCCGGGTCGCGCGGCTCTCCCGGTACGAGCTCGAGCGCGAGGAACGTGCGGTCGAGGTCGCCGGCGGCACCGTACGCGTGAAGGTCGGCCTCCTCGACGGCAGCATCGTGAATCTCGCGCCCGAGCACGACGACTGTGCCTCGCTTGCGAGGGAAACGGGACGCCCCGTAAAGTCGATCTGGGCCGAGGCGCTCGCGAAGGCGCAGGAGCGATGACGAGGATCGAGGAGCTCGAGAACAGGATCCGCCCTCTGGGGAGCTGCATCGTCGCGTTCTCGGGCGGTGTCGACTCGTCCCTCGTCGCAGCGCTAGCGACCGCCGTGCTCGGGGAGCGCGCCATCGCGGTCACGGCCGTCTCACCGGCTCTCGCGACCGGCGAGCTCGACGGCGCACGCGGCGTCGCGCATGCGCTCGGCATCCGGCACGAGACGATCACGACCGCCGAGCTGGAGCGGGAGGGGTACCGGCGGAACGACGACGACCGCTGCTACCACTGCAAGACCGAGCTCTACGACAACCTCTCCGCCCTCGCGGCCCGGCGGCGCTACGCCGCCGTGCTGTCCGGCGCCAACGCGGACGATCTCGGCGACTGGCGGCCGGGGTTGCGCGCTGCGGAGGAGCACGGCGTCATCCACCCGCTCCTCGAGGCCGGCGTCGGCAAGGAGGAAGTGCGGGAGCTCGCCCGTGCCCTCGGCGTTCCGAGTGCGGAGAAGCCCGCGTCGCCGTGCCTCGCCTCGCGGATCCCGTACGGAACCGCGGTCGATCCGGCCGCGCTCGAGCAGATCGACCGTGCAGAGCTGGCGCTGAAGCGGCTCGGCTACCGGGTGCTCCGCGTGCGCCACTATGGCCCGCTCGGCCGCGTGGAGCTCGCTGCCGACGAGCTCCCGCGCGCGCTCACGCCAGGAGGCCGCGGCGAGGTCGTCGCGGCCGTCGCCGCCGCCGGCTACGCGGAGGTCGAGATCGCCGACGAGCCGTTCCGCTCGGGCTCGCTGAACGCCTCGTTCACGAAGCGCCTCGCCGTCGCCGGCTCCTAGTTAGCTAGGCCGCCGGCTCGCGGTGCACGGCGACGGCTGCGATGACGAGCGCGACGCCGAGGACCTCGATCCGCGACGGAACCTGGGCGAGGACGATCACTCCGATCACAGTGGCGGTCGCGGGCAGCAGTGATACGAGCAGCGAGTACGTCGCTCGGGGAAGCCTCGCCATCGCCAGCTGGTCGAAGACGTACGGGACGACCGAGGAGGCGATGCCGACGCCGATGCCGGCGGCCAGGGCGACGGGATCGACGAGCGCGGGCACTGCGCTCCAGCCGCCGATCGGCGTCACGACGACGACGGCGACGAGCATGGCTGCTGCGAGCCCGTCGAGGCGGCCGATCGCGGAGCTCCGTGAGAGCCGGTGGGCGATCACGATGTACCCCGCGAACAGGGCGGCGTTCGCGAAGGCGAACGCGACGCCGACGGGCTCTCCCTCGAGCCGGACGTTGGTGAGCACGTAGACACCGCCGACCGCGAGCCCGAGCGCGAGCCCGTTGCGCGTGCCGCGCGCGCCGATCGCGGCCAGCAGGATCACGGGCAGGAACTCGATCGCCGCGACCGTACCGAGCGGGAGCCGGTCGATGGCCACGTAGAAGCAGGCGTTCATCGTCGCGAAGACGGCGCCGAGGCCGAGCAGCACACGCCACGCTTCGGCGTCGAGCCTTCGAGCGGCGCGCCACGGCCTGCGCCACAACGCGAAGACGACTCCCGCCGCTGCGATCCGGAGCCATGCAACGCCGAGGGGCTCGACCCGCGCGAATAGGAGCACGGCGAAGGCCGGCCCGAGGTAGTGGAAGATCGCGCTGCCGACGAAGAACGCGTGCGGCGGAGCTGCCGCCACCGCCCTGCCCAGCGTCCGCGGGGTCTCGGATACCGCATGCGCGACCACGCCCACATGGTCGCGGCGAAGCTGCCATCATGGGATGGCCGATCGACGGAATCAGGAGCGAGATGCCGAGGAAAGCACGGACTCGGGACGCAGTAGCTTACGAAGCGAATCTGCTCGACGCCGTGAACCTTCGTCTCCTGAAGGAGCTCGAGGCGGACGGGCGGATCGCGCTCGCCGAGCTCGGCCGGCGCATCGGCCTCTCGGCACCGGCCGTCGCGGAGCGCGTGCAGCGACTCGAGCGGGCCGGCGTGATCCGCGGGTACCACGCCGAGATCGATCCGCGCGCACTTGGATTCCCCGTCGCGGCGATCGTCCGCATCCGGCCGTCGCCCGGCCGGATGCAGCGGATCCCGGAGATCGCCCGCGAGACCCCTGAAGTGGCGGAGTGCTACCGCATCACCGGTGAGGACTGCTACCTGATGCGGCTACAGCTCCGCTCGATCGACGATCTCGAGGACGTCCTCGACCGCTTCACGCCGTACGGGCTCACGACCACGTCGATCGTCCACTCCGCTCCGGTCCCGCGGCGCAGCCCTCCGCTCGGCGACTGAGCGCAGTCAGGCGACGCGCCGTCCGGCCGCTTCGACCTGCGCGTCGCTCGGGCCGCCGTGCTCGAGCGCGCGAAACGCCTCGATGACCGCCCGCGGGTCACGGCGGTGCCGCTTGGCCGCCATGGTCAGCGGCTCGTGGAAGGCGCCGCCGCAGTGGGCGCACGGCAACGAGAGCCTGGCCATGAGCGCCGCCGCCTCGCCCGCGGGGAACATGCGCAGGAGCTCGACGATCGTCGTCGAGCCCTTGATGACCCGCGACTCCGGGGCCTCCGCGGACGTGCCGCGCGCGTCGAGCCCCGGGACCGCACGTTGCGTCAGTGAGCCAGAACCTCCTCCGGATACCGCAGTGGCTCGGCGTCCATCCGCACCATGTTCCGCGGCAGCTGGTAGCGGGCGTACGGAAGGACGATCACCTTCGCGTCCGCCCCGTGCCGTTCGAGCGCGGCCGCGAACGCCTCGTCGAGCGAGGTCGTCGCGTCCATCCCGATGTCCGCCGCCAGCTCGAGGTTCTCCTCGAGCGTCACGAGCGTGAGGTGCTTGCGGGTCATCACCTCGTAGATCGGCACCCAGATGCACCCCGCCCACATCTGGATCGCGCGCGCGTGGATGTCCTTCAGCACGCGCTGGTAGTTCTCGGGCGTCGCGGGCATGTACGGCTTCATCAGGTCCATCAGCGCCAGGCCGGGGAAGTCGCCGATCGCCGTCGACACGCCCGGGGAGGGCGAGCAGTAGATGATCGAGCCGCCGTCCTTGACGACGAAGTCGGCCGACATGCAGCCCCACCCGGTGTGGAAGAAGAGATGGTCAGTGGGCGCGAAGACGCCGCAGATCGCGATGTCGGCCTGGGTCCCCGGGTGCTCGTACGCGTAGATCTCGTTGAACCGCTCGATCGCGTTCCGGTGCGCGTCGGGGTGCGACCCGAAGATGCACTCGATGACCCGGCCACGGGTGTCGAGGACGACGTTCATCGTGCAGGAGAGGCCGCACATGGTGGCGACCTCGTCGATGTCCGAGCGCATGGGGCCCGCGTAGGCGCCGTAGTGCGTCTGCGGCGAGGGGACGAACGCGCAATGGTTCGACTCGATCGTCTCGTCCGAGACGACGCCCGGGAGGATCAGCTTGCCGCCGCCGCCCGCGCCCCAGTGGTTCGACTGGGCCTGGCCGATCGAGATCTTGACGTCGCAGGCGGCGACCTCGTTGTGCAGCCACACGGGGGTGCCGCGCGAGGAGACGCCCACGTACTCGTACTCCTCCGCGTTCCGCGGGTCGTTCTGGTGGAAGGAGATGCCCAGCTGCTCCATCCGCGCGAGGTTGTCCTTGCCGATCTTCTGCTCGATGTCCGAGTCGGACATCGGGAAGACCTTGCCGTTCGCGCACACGACGACGGCCGGCTTGCCCGCGGCCTCGATCGCGTCGAGAACGGGCGGGAGGAGCTTCGACTGCGGAGTCGGGCGGAACTGGTTGTCGATGATCACGCAGACCTTCGTGGCCGAGGCGACGAGCTCGGAGAACCGCGGCCCCGACACGGGCGACTCGAGCGCTGCCCGCGCCGCCTCGGTCGCGCTCGCGACCGGCTCCGGCTCCTCCGGGTAGACGGCCGCGACCAGGTTCGCCTGCGGTAGGTCGAGGCTGAGCGTCTTGCGCGAGACCTTCTCGTCGTCCCCCGACGCCCCGATCGTCAGCGGGTCGAGCGACTCGTAGGGGATGACCGCCGTGTACGTATCCGCCATGTTTCCTCCCTCGATTCCGTCCGCTGCCGGGCCTCGCCGCCAGTCTATCCCCCTGCCTGGCCCGGCTCGCCGGCCAGTCGAGATCGAGACGCGCGTGCCCGCCGAATCTAATCGATTATCGAGCGGAACCCCGTTGAAAGTGGCTCTCCGTCTTGGTACGTTCGCCCCGCTGGTGGTGGAGGAGCTCCGTCACGGGGGTTTCGGTCGGCTGGCGCCCAGGTTCGTCGCGGGCGGGCTGGTGCTGTTCGCGATCCTCTACGTCGGCGTGATCGCTCAGCCGGCCGGAGAGTTCGGCGGAGACAACTGGCGGACGACGAACTTCGGCTCGGCGATCGACGACCCTGCGTCGTTCATCCGCGTGCTGCTCGATGCCGTGACCTTCGCCGGGCTCCTCTTCATCGTCGCGAGCGGGTTCTCGCTGATCTTCGGGTTGATGCGCGTGGTCAACATGGCCCACGGCTCGTTCTACCTCCTCGGGGGCTACGTCGCATACGAGATCCAGCAGTCCATGAATCCCGAGGGCCAGGGCTTCTCGCTCCAGCCGTTTCAGGTCTCGACGTGGGAGTGGGTGCTGCCGCTGATCGTCACCGTCGCCGTCATCGGGGCGTTCGGGCTCGGAGTGCAGCAGCTCCTGCTGCGCTGGAACCAGGGCCAGGATCTGCGCCAGGCGCTGATCACGATCGCGGTGTCCGTGATCGTCGCCGACCAAGTGATCGCGCACTTTCCGCGTCACGTCCCGTCGGGACAAGTCCAGTTCGGAGGCAACGCCGTCAGCATCGCCTGGCCCGGCTGGACGAGTCGCTTCGTCGACCTGAAGGTCTGGGGTGTCGAGTACTCGCTCGCCCGGCTCGTGATGCTCGCGCTCGGGGTCTCGGTCGGCATCGCCCTGTACCTGTGGCTCTACAAGACGCGGACCGGAATGGTGATCAGGGCGGGGGTCGACGACCGCCAGATGACCTCGGCGCTCGGCGTCAACATCCACGTTGTCTTCGCCATCGCCTTCGTGGTCGGCGCGTCGCTCGCGGCGTTCGGGGCCGTGGTCGGCACCTCGCAGGGCAACGTGGCCCAGCTACAGGACGGCCAGTGGCTGCTCTACTCGCTCGTCGTCGTGATCGTGGGCGGCATGGGCTCCCTGCTGGGCGCCGCCGTGGGGTCGCTCCTGTACGGGATCGTCTTCATGTTCTCCGCCGCCTACCTGCCCACGATCGGGAACGACTGCTGCACGCAGTACTCGATTGTGTTCACCTTCGTCCTGCTGGCACTCGTCCTCGCCTTCCGACCGCAGGGCCTGTTCGGGAAGGCCGCATGAGCGGCGTAGGCTTGCCGGAGCCGCCCCAGCGCGGAGGTGCCGGCTCTGCCGGCGCTGGAGCAAAAACACGGAGCGGAGCGCCGGCTCTGCCGGCGCGGGAGCGGGCATGAGCCTCGACCCGAAGACTCTCACCGAGCGGCTGATCGGCGTCGGGATGCTCGTCGTCGCCGTGCTCGCGCCCTCTCTCTTCAACGAGTTCTGGCTCGACGCCATCCTCACGCAGACCCTCATCTTCGGGATAGCCGCAGCGAGCCTCATCTTCCTCAACGCGTACGGTGGCATGATCTCGCTCGCGCAGACCGCGCTGATGGGCGTCGCCGGGTATGCGCTCGGCAACATGGTCTCCCAGGGCGGCGCGGGGGGCGAGTCCAAGGGTCTCGCGCTCGGCTGGGATCCGACCACCGCCCTGATCGTCGCGATCGTCGTGACGACGATCGTCGGCTTCGTCTTCGGAGCGGTCTCCTCGCGCAGCTACGGCATCTACTTCCTGATGCTCACGCTCACGTTCGGAGTGACCGCGAACCTGTTCTTCGGCTCGGTGACGAAGCTCGGCGGGTTCTCGCCGATCGCCGGCATCGACCGCCGGACGCCGGGCTTCGTCGGCGACGTCGTCAACGACAGGGAGCGGCTCTACTACATCGCGCTGGTCAGCGCGGTGGTGGCGTACTTCCTGATCCGTTACTTGACCCGGACGCCGTTCGGCCTCTCGCTCCGAGGCATCCGCGACGAGCCGCTGCGCATGGCGTCGCTCGGATACGCCGTGCCGCTCCATCGCATGCTCGCCTTCGCCTTCGCGGGTTTGCTTGCGGGGGTGGCGGGCGTGCTCGCCGCCTGGTGGAACGGGCAGATCTCCCCGTCCGACCTCGGGCTCGTCGCGACGATCAACCTGCTCGTGATGGCCGTCATCGGCGGGCTCGCGCGGATCGAAGGTGCGTGGCTCGGCGCCTTCGCGTTCATCGTCATCAACAACGAGGTCACGAACCGCATTCCCAGCGACGGTCTCTGGTACGTCGGCGGCACCTTCAACACCGTGGTGGGGCTGGTCTTCCTCGCCATCGTCGTCATATCGCCGGACGGGCTGATGGGGATCTGGGAGCGGATCTGGAGCTTCGCGCGCCGCCGCGGCGGCCCCCCGGCGCTCACCGTGGAGGTCGCCGAGCCCGCGGCCGGCGCTCCTTCGTCATGAAGGGAGGGTGAAAGCGAGAGGCGTCTTTCGTAGGCTCACCTGTGTACCGCAGTTCAAACCACTGTGCAGGCACGAGAGGAGGGACGATGAAGCGACGTAGGTGGAAGTTCTTGCTTCCGCTGGCCCTGCTCCTGGCGGGCAGCACGTTCGCAACTTCGGGCGCGCTCGCCACGACGGAGCAGAGCGTCGTCAAGATCGCGGTCGTCACCGACTGCAAGGGGGCGTTCGCATTCGGCTACGAGCTCGACATCGGCGGTGCTAACGCCGCCTTTGCCCAGTTCGCAGGCGGGACGCCCAACAACAAGAAGAAGCCGTCGGCCGGCATCACCGGTGCCACCGCGGGCGGTGCGGATCTCACGTTCACCGGCTACGGCTGCGGTGACGACACACCGGGCACGATGCTGAAGGAGATCAGGCGGCTGATGGTCCAGCAGGACGCCGACGTGATGCTCGGGCCGCTCTCGGGCGACGAGGCGGTGGCCACGGCCAACTGGGCCAAGAGCCATCCGGACAAGACGGTCATCATCGGCACGGCGGCGTCTCAGGACCCGACGATGCAGATCGCGCCGAAGAACCTGTTCCGCTACTACGGGGACGGCGCCCAGTGGAACGCGGGCATCGGCGAGATCGTCTACAAGAAGTGGGGTTGGCGTAAGGCCGCGATCATCATGGACGACTACAGCTTCGCGTGGACGTCCGGAGCGGGCATCATCGTCGACTTCTGCGCCTCGGGCGGCAAGATCACGAAGCGCGTGTTCCCGCCGCTGAACACCACGGACTACTCGTCGTACGTCCGTCAGCTGCCGTCCCCGGACGACGTCGACGGCTACTTCTGGGTGATCGGAGGAACGGGCACCGACCCGGCCTTCAAGGCGTTCGAGCAGGCGTACGGACCTCTGAAGGCCAAGCAGCACTCGGGCAACCTCTTCCTCTGGTTCCTCACCGGTGCGGCAGTGGCTCCGAAGCTCAGGGGCGCGTACATCGGTGGCTTCGGGATCGGCCCCGGGCTCAAGACGGCGGCCGCGAGCAAGTACCGGGCCGTCATGAAGAAGTGGTACCCGACGATCCCCGCCGAGGACTCGTTCACACTCAACTACTACCGTGGGGCCCACGCGCTCGTGCTGGGCCTGGAGAAGTCGAAGGGCCAGGTCGGCGCGGCGTTGCAGAAGGCCTTGCCGAGGGTGATCGACGACCCGTACCAGGTCGCCTCTGGCGGCAAGGTGAGGCTCGACAGCCGTCGGCAGGCGGTCCAGGACCAGTACGCGATGCAGATCAATCCCACGGGCAAGTTCGGGATCAGGACGTTTGGCTACGTGCCGAACGTCGACCAGACGTTCGGCGGCTCGTTCGCGCCGAACAAGCCCGCCCCTGGCCGCAACTTCCCGCCGTGCGTGAAGAAGAAGCTGCCGTGGCAGGGGAAGATCCAGGCCGTCGTCAACGGCAAGATCACGAAGCAGTTCATCAAGTAGGCAAGTGACCGAAGCAGCACCGTCCATCGAACACGCCGACCCGGCCCTCCGCCTGCGGGGGGTCGGCCGGCGGTTCGGTGGTCTGCTCGCCGTGCACGAGGTCGACCTGGACGTCGTACACGGCGAGCGCCGTGCCATTCTCGGGCCGAACGGCGCCGGGAAGACGACGCTCTTCAACGTCATCTCGGGAGACATGCCGCCGTCCGCCGGAGCCGTCGAGCTCTTCGGGCGGGACGTCACGCACGTGCCGGCGCGAAAGCGCGCCCAGCTCGGGCTGGCGCGCACGTACCAGCAGTCGCGGATGCTCCTCGGCCTGACGGTCGAGGACTCGATCTACCTGTCGATTCTCGGCGTGGGCCGTGGGCACCTCCGGCCGGTGATCCTCCCGCGCAAGGACCGGGAGATGCGCGAGCGCGCACGCGAGGCGGCTCGGCGCGTCGCGATCGACCACAGGCTCACCGAGCTTGTCGGCAACCTCTCGCACGGCGAGCACCGCCAGGTGGCCATCGCCATGGCGCTTTCAGCCGAGCCGAAGCTCCTCATGCTCGACGAGCCCGCCTCCGGGCTCTCGCGCGGCGAGCGCGTGCTCCTCACGGAGCTCCTCCTCGCGCTCGACCCTGACATCACGCTCATCCTGATCGAGCACGACATGGACGTCGCGCTCCGGGTCGCCGAGCAGGTGACGATGATGCACGACGGCCGCGTGGTCGTGGAAGGCACGCCCGACGAGATCCGGGCGAACGAGCTCGTTCACGACCTGTATCTCGGTCGGCACCATTACGCCGGTGAGTGAGTCTCTACTCGTGGTCGAAGGCCTCAACGCCTTCTACTCGAACGCGCACGTCCTCCGCGACGTGTCGTTCTCGATGGGGAACGAGTCCGTCGCCATCATCGGCCGCAACGGCATGGGCAAGTCGACGCTGTGCGCCGCGCTCATGGGGTTCAGTCCTCCCCGGACGAGCGGGTCCGTCCGCTTCGGAGGCGTCGAGCTCATGGGGAAGCCGTCGCACAAGATCGCGCGCAGCGGGCTCGGCTACGTGCCGCAGGGACGTCGCCTCTTCCCGTCCCTGACCGTCCACGAGCACCTCAAGATCGCCGCCCGCGGCGGCGACGGGAGCTGGACGATCGACCGCGTATACGAGCTCTTCCCGCGCCTCGCCGAGCGCAAGCGGAACGGCGGCGCGGAGCTCTCCGGCGGCGAGCAGCAGATGCTCGCGATCGGGAGGGCGCTGCTCGGCAACCCGCGCCTGCTCATCATGGACGAGCCGTCCGAGGGGCTCGCGCCGACGATCGTCGAGGTCATGATCGAGACGTTCAAGAAGCTCGAGGAGGGTGGGCTCGCGCTTCTGATCATCGAGCAGAAGCTCGACGTCGCCACCTCGCTCGCCAATCGGCAGCTGGTGATGGTCGGGGGCGAGATCGCGCTCGAGACGACAGCGGCCGAGCTCGGAGCGGATCCAGAGATGCAGCGCAGGTTCCTCGGCGTCGAGCCGGTAGCCAGAGAGTGAGACGCCAAACCGCCTTTGTCTGCGCCGCACTCGGCGCGGGAGTCGCGCTTGCCCTCGCAGCGTGCGGCGGCGCCGCCGACCCGAGGCCGGATCTCGCCCTCGTGAGCACGCGCGACGGGGACTACGCGATCTACGCCCTGAACGCCGACGGAGGGCGACAGAAGCGCCTCACGGACACGGACGTCGACGTGTCGACGGCGAGCGGCGTCTTCTTCCAGATCGATCCGGCCTGGTCCGACGATGGACAGCGGATTGCCTTTGCGAGCCGGCGCTCGGGGTCGTTCGACATCTACACGATGAACGCCGACGGGACGGGATCGCAGCGCGTGACGTCTACGAAAGAGCACGACGTGCAGCCGACCTGGTCCCCCGACGAGAGCCAGATCGCGTTCGCTCGCGGCGCCCCCGGCCAGATCTTCGTGATGGATACCGACGGGTCGGGAGTGCACAAGCTGACGGACGACGCCGCCGAGGAAGCCGAACCCGCGTGGTCGCCCGACGGGCAGTGGATCGTCTACGTGCGGCGGACGCCGGGGACGACGGTGCGAGAGCTGTGGCTCGTGCGGCCCGACGGAAGCGACCGGCACCAGCTGACGTCGTTCGGCAGGGCCGTCTACGACCCCGCCTGGTCGCCGGACTCGAAGCGGATCGCGTTCGCCGTCGATCTCGAGAGCCAGGTCTTCAACATCTACAGCGTCGGCCTGGGCGGCAAGACACCGCGGCGCCATACGCAGTCGGCGGACGACGCGTTTGAGCCGTCCTGGTCGTCCGACGGCACGACGATCGCGTTCTCGCGCGGGGGCTCGATCGTGACGGTCGACCCCGATGGGAACACGCAGGAGATCACGGACCCGGAGAACAACGACTCGTCCCCGGTGTGGAATCCCAAGCCTCCGAAGGAGGGTGACTGAGATGCACGCGGTACAGGCGCCCGGACGCCGGAGCTGCGGCAGGCCGCATTCGCCTCATCTTCGGGGGAGCCGCCGTTACGGTACGACGACGAGCTTCGTTCCGGCGCCCTCCGCTTGACGGCGCCACGCTTCGGAGACGGAATCGAGAGGTACTCGCTCCACCTCGAGCCGGATATCGCCGGCGATCGCGTGCTCGACGAGCCGCCGGTAGTGCTCGGCGAGCTCGTCTGGAGGGACCGCGAAGTTCGTATGGCCGAGGATCGACAGGCTCTTGAAGCGCACCGCCGCCGACGCGAGCTCGGCCGTCGCGCCCGCCGACTGGCCGAGGTTGACGATCGTCGCGCGCGGCGCCGCAGCCTCGATCGCGGCCGCTGCCGGCTCGCCCCACAGTGGGTCGAAGACGTAGCTCGGCCCCTCGCCGCCGAACGCCTCCTTGAAGGCCGCCACGAGGTCGCCGGGCTCGTCGAGGCGAAGCGTTGCATCGGCACCGTACGTCACGGCGCGCTCGAGCCCCGCGGCACTCCGACCGGCCGCGACGACGCGGGATGCACCGAGCAGCCTGGCGGCCTGAACGGCGATGAGGCCGACCGAGCCGGTCGCGCCCAGCACGAGCACGGTCTCGCCGCCGGTGAGCGGCGCTCGCCACGCGAACGGCAACCAACCGGCGAGCCCGGCGATCCCGAGCGCCGCGGCGAGCGCGGCATCCGCGCCCTCGGGCACCTCGATCGCGTGCGCGTCCCCGACCGGCGCGCGCTCGGCGATCGCGCCTTGGGAGGTCCGCCCGAGCGAGCCGCCGAAGATCCAGACGACTCTGCCGTCGGCAGTGCGGCCCACGGCCTCGCAGCCGGGGACGTAGGGCAGCGCGGGGTGACCGGTCGCGAGAACGCCGCGCGAGACCGCGAGATCGATCGGGTTGATGGGCGCCGCGAGCACGTCGATCGCCTCGCTGGACGGCTCGGCTACGTCGCCCACCTCTGCCAGCGCGCCGACCTCGCGTATGACCGCTGCCTTCACGCGGTCACTCTAATGTCGAAGGCTTGGCCCGCGCGATCGACACCCGTGTCGAAGCTCTTCGACGACTGAGGTAACGAGCTCGACGCGAGGCATCACTGTCGTGTGTTGCTTCAGGCATCCTCGCGATTCGAGCCGTCCGAGCAGCAGTGTGTGGGAAGCGAGTGTGTTCGCTGCCGCTTCGACAACGAATGGATGGTCCTCAGTGGAGGTCTTTCAAACCTCGACACGACCCTAATTCAGTCTCTCACGAGTGATGACCAGCGCAAAGTCCGGCGGTCCCGAGCGCGAGCTCATGGCGGCTGGTCCGATGGTCGCCGAAGGTTTGGGACCGTCAGCGGAGCAATCGTCGCTGTCTTAGCCGGGGCCGGTGAGATGCGGGTGCGTGCCATGCGTGGCGAGGTCGAGCTTCTGCTCGGTGGCAGTGTCTCGCGCCACTCGGTCTCGGACTACCTGCTCACTCGCTCGAAGGGGCCGAGACCACTCTTCGAGCGGACCCGCCGCGGCCACTATCGGCTTCGGAACGGGGCACACGCCGGCGACTCGACTGTGCTCTCCCTGACGGACACGACCCGATTGGACGTGGCCGATTCGGGCAATTGACAAAGTGCCGACGATCTGAGAGATTCCGAGCGCCTGTCAGTAAGCACACGATGAATACCCGGAGTCGCGGGGAGTCACGGGGTCACGGGTGGAGGAGGTCACTCGATGGCACCCATGGCTGCGCACCACTTCGGAAGGATCAAGTCCGGACGCCATCTCCCAACGATTCTTCTCGTCGCGCTGATACCGCTCCTGCTCTTCGCAGGGGCGGCGCAGGCAGACGGCCCGACGACGCCGCTCCTCGACAACTTCAATCGACCAACGAAGACCCGATCGGCTCCTCGAACGGCGCCTGGGCTCGCGCGGACACCATCTGGCAGCCGGGGCGACTCGACGATTCCGCCTTCGCGCCCAGAGAGGCCAGCAGACGTGTGATAGGAGATGCCGCCCAACGGGCGCAAGCCCTTGGGGAAGGACGTGTATTTCCACGGCAGAGTCATTCTCGATCGGGCGGCTTTCGCCGTGGTTAGACTCGCAGGGAAAGATGTGCAGCAACTTGCGGACTGCATGAGGAGATCCGCCGAGGTACTGGCCAATCCAAGCCCAGGAAAGCTCGCTCAGGCAGTTCTGAAGTGCATGGAGGTCAAGCTCCGAGCAGGTGCGGGCCCATGAGATCCGATCCATCGCCCAAGCTCGACGAGAAGCTCGATCCGGCTCTCTGGGGTTACCTTAGAGGGCTCGATGCGCATCAGGTGCTCGTGTCCGGTGAAATCGTTGCCGAGGTGGAGCTGGCCGGGCTTGGCTCTGATCCAGGTGCCCTGGTCGTTACTGATCGACGTGTTGTGTTTTTCCGCTCTTCACCGTTCCGACGACAGACTCGTCTAGTGTCGATTCCATTCGCTGAAATATCCGACGTTGAAGCAAACGAGAGACGGTCTCCCATCACAAAGCGTGGGGTGCTCATCGTTTCGAGGTCCATGCTGAACGAAACGGACGAATACATCTTTGAGCATATTCCCGGCGGCGAGGATCGCGCGAAGCAAATTCGAAGCTCGATCATGAGGCAGATTCGCTCCCTCCCGGCTCGTTCCGACTACGACCCGACCGATGACCAATTGGATGAGCCGCACCCGGGCGACGAAGAGCCACTGCCGCACACCACGCTGATGATCGATGTCGGTCGTGGTGTTTCGTCGTACGTCAACGGGCATGCTGGGCGTCTCTACGTTTGGGGGAATCCTGCTGGCGCTTTCGAGTGGATGAAGGCGAGCACGGAACGCCCCGAAGGTGTCGAGTTCGTGCCGTTCGTCGACGTGACGGCGTTTCAACTCTTCGTCGACCAGGATCTTCTGAGCGCGCGGCGCTTGAGGCTGGCGCGTCGGCGGTGGCCGCGCGCGGGAATCGTCGTGGACACGGGCCTAGTGGTCGGCTGACGGTTTTGCCGAAACGGCCGACTCCGATTGTTACGCCGCGTTCTTCCCCGGCTGGCCCACGCGCATGCTGCCCTGCTGAGGCCATGCGACGAGGTGTAAGCCGGCAGCACGTCGCCGTGGGTTTCTCATCAGCATTGTGACAATTACAACGAATGGACCTAATCGGACAGCTTTCAAACCACCGGCTGACGGCCCTCTTTCAGAGTCTCACGAGTTAGTCGTTGGGGCAAGCGTCTCGACCCCCGAGGCGGCTCTTACTAGTACGCCTGCGCCCACACCGGATTGACCACCGCCTTCCGCCCGCAGCAGACGCAGTCGTTGCTTGCGCTAGCTGCACACTGAGCGGGAGACATCGGGTCGTCGCGGACACTCGTGGGAGATCCTCCTGGACCGACGGTGTCACCGTAGGCGGCGCGCCGCCGCTTCGGGAGGACGGTAGCCGTCCGCACCGGACGACAACGGAGAGGGCGTTACCCGCTTCTTTCCACCTCCAGTTTATTCCGCACAGGGGGCTTGCGGCAAGCCCCGGGTCGTGCCGCATAATTACCGGCCGCAAGCCAGCGCCTACGGAAAATGGGGGAGCGAAATGCGTGTGTCGTTGTCGACGTATCCGGCCGGAGTGTGGCTTTGACCGAGCATGCGGTGGTGATCGCAGGAGGCGGCCCGACCGGGCTGATGTTGGCGGGCGAGCTGGCGTTGGCGGGGATCGACGTCGTCATCGTCGAACGACG
>Ga0209108_10000382_pt1 | contig 24259 bp, 27 predicted proteins | sample Rifsed10ft1_FD_184003 | JGI IMG/M metagenome (GOLD analysis project Ga0209108, IMG submission 184003) | Soil microbial communities from Rifle, Colorado, USA - sediment 10ft 1 (version 2) | ecosystem: Environmental > Terrestrial > Deep subsurface > Rock core/Sediment | place: Rifle, Colorado...
GTCGACGAGCCGCTCGTAGGCGTCCGGAGTCGGATCGGCGACGAAGGCTTCCACTTCTTCGGCGCTGGGCGGCAGACCGGTGAGATCGAAGGACAATCGTCGAATCAAGGTGCGACGATCCGCGGCCGGCGAGGGCTTGAGGTGTTCCGCGTCGAGCCGCGCGAGAACGAACCGATCAATCTCGTTCTTGGGCCAGGATTCGTCGGTCACCTTGGGAAGTGCCGCCTGGGCCGGCGGAATGAAAGACCAATGCTGGGCGTATTTCGCACCCTGTTCGATCCAACGTCGGATGGTTTCTTTCTGTTCGTCGGAGAGCACACGGTGGGTTTCCGGCGGCGGCATTTGCTCCGCTTCGTCGGTGCTCGTGATCCGCCGCCAAACTTCGCTGCGGGCCAAGTCGCCGGGAACGATCGCCGTCACGCCCTCGCGCTCCGCGCAGGCCGATTCGGCCAGGTCCAAGCGGAGATCAGCTTGCCGACTCGCTTCGTTGAAACCGTGGCAACGGAAGCAATTGTCGGAAAGGATCGGCCGGACGTCGCGGTCATAGTTCGGCGGCGCGGGCTGGGCCGCGGAGATGATCTATACCGGGGATCCCGTCGACGCCGCGACGGCGGAGCGCATCGGGCTCGTGAACCGCGTCGTGCCGGCGGACCGCCTCCTCGACGAGGCGAAGGCCCTCGCCCGGAGGATCCTCGAGAAGAGCCCCGCCGCGATCGCCCTCGCGAAGGCGTGTCTGAGGGCTGCTCAGGAGATGCCCCTGTCCGCGGGCCTGGATTTCGAGACCGCCGCGTTCGGCGTCGTCGGCTCCACGCAGGACAAGGCGGAGGGCATGAAGGCCTTCATCGAGAAGCGGAAGCCCGCCTGGACCGGCTCGTGATTCGCGGGTTCAGTAGGACTCGAACTCCTCTTGGAGGTCGATGACGACCTGCTCGAGGACCTCTTCGAAGGAGGAGCTGCGGTATTCCCGCATCCCGCCGAGCTCGCTCTGAATGCGGGCGATGAAGCTGTTCGAACTCTTCAGGAACTCGACGTTCACAAGGCTTTCTTCCATCCGCATCCGCTCCTGAGGGACCGGCGGGGCGTGCCCGTTCTAAACCGGGCGTAACAGAGGTTCCTATTTAAGAGTTGCCGGTTCGTTATGCGCCGCGCGTCTCACGTCGGCTCGAGGGACGCGTGCCCGCGCCTCGTTGCGCCGCGCCTGAGAACCTTTATCTACGTCCGCCCTCTTCGCACGCTCCCCTCTTAGCTGGAACGCGGAGTGAAACGTTGGGCAACATCCGGCCGACCTACATCAAGCGCGTCGCGATTGAACTCGCGAAGCTCTATCCGAACGAATTCACGGACGATTTCGATCACAACAAGCGCAAGGTGTCGGAGCTCTCGGACGTCCGGAGCATCTTGATGCGCAACCGGATCGCCGGGTACATCACCCGATACCGCAAACGATCGGTCGCCTGAACCTCCGTTCCGTCTTGCGCCTCCGGTCCGAGGGCGATCGGACGCGGCTTCCCATGTCCTACGCTGTCGAGATACGCGACCTGACCCGGGTCTTCTCCGGAAAGAAGAAGATCCGCCTCCGCCGCAAGGCCACCCCGAACGGGAGTGAGGATAGCCAGGGGCCGGTCACCGCCCTCGATCGCGCGAGCCTGCAGATTCGGGACGGGGAGCTGTTCGGCCTATTGGGCCCGAACGGCGCCGGCAAGACGACCCTGATCAAGATCCTCGCGACGCTCCTCCTGCCGACCTCGGGTCAGGCCCTTGTCGCCGGACACGACGTCGCGAAGGACCCGTTCCCGATCCGCCAGCGGATCAACATGGTGTCCGGCGGCGAGACGTCCGGGTACGGACTCCTGACCGTGCGCGAAAATATCTGGATGTTCTCCCAGTTCTACGGAGTGCCGTCCAAGGTTGCGAAGGCCCGCATCGATGAACTCATGCACATCTTCGGCCTGTGGGACAAACGGGACGCGAAGGTCCGCATGATCTCGTCGGGGCAGAGGCAGAAGATGAACATGATCCGCGGGTTCGTCACGGACCCGGACATCCTCTTCCTCGACGAGCCCACCCTCGGCCTCGACGTGAACGCGGCGCGCGTCATCCGGGACTACGTGATGAACTGGGTCAAGAAGCGGAGAGGGAAGACGGTCCTCCTGACGACGCACTACATGATGGAGGCCGACGAGATGTGCGACCGGATCGCGATCATCGACAAGGGGCGCATCCTCGCGTGCGACACGCCGGAGAACCTGAAGCGCATGATTCGCCACGACACGACGTTCCGGCTTGAGGTCGACACCCTCCGGGAGACGTCCGCCTTCTCCGGATTGCGGGGCGTCAAGAACTTCTCCCACAAGGACGATCTCGCGAAGGGCCGGACGAACCTGACGTTCATCCTGGAGGATGAGGGACCCGTGGCGGACATCCTGAGCACGATCACGACGCAGGGCGCGAAGGTCCACTCCCTCCAGAAGTCGGAGCCGACCCTGGAGGACGTCTTCATCAGCATGGTCGGGAGGGGTCTCGAGTGAGCACGCCGAGCGTCCGCCGGACGGACCTCCGGGCGCGGATCTCCCTGAACCTCCATGCGGTCGTGGGCCGGGCGTACCCGCGCGTGATCGGCGCGAACCGCGAGCCGTCTTGGATCTTCTTCGAGGCCTTCCTTCCGCTCCTCGGGATCGCCGCGTACGTGTTCGTCTACCAGGCGTTCGGCGACCGCGCGATCGCCGCGATCCTGGGCGGCGCCTGCGCGGACCACGCGTGCGTCGACGCGGCGGAGCAGGCCGTGTACCTCGCGGTCGCTAAGGCGAACACGAACGCGCTCATCGCATCCGTCGTCCTGGGCGGTACGATGGTCGCCTTCTGGCTGAACGTCCTGTGGTCGATGGCAAGCCAGCTGTACTGGGAGAAGGAGATCGGGAACCTGCAGCTCTACATGATGGCCCCGATGAACCGCATGGCGCTCCTCGGCGGCATGGCGGTCGGCGGGATGTTCATGACGTCCCTCCGCGCCGTCTCGACGCTCGTCGCCGGCGTCGTCGTCTTCGGCGTCGTCTTCAAGGTCGTCGACGTCTTCCTGCTCCTCGCCGTCTTCTTCGTCGCCCTGACGGCCCTGTACGGCCTGGGCATGATGTTCGCCTCCCTGTACCTCCTGTGGGGCCGGGAGGCCTGGAACCTGTCCGCCCTCATGGAGGAGCCGATATTCTTCTCGAGCGGCTTCTACTTCCCCGTCGCAGGGCTGTTCCGCGTGCCGGGATGGGGGCCGATTGTCGCGATTGCGGGGTCCTTCGTCCCCGCGACATTCGGACTCGACGCGCTCCGCCAGCTCACTCTCGGCACGACGGCCTTCGGCGGCCAATTCTGGATCTTCGACGCGAAGACGGAGCTGTACATCCTGCTCGCCATGGCGGTCGTCTTCTTGATCCTCGCAAGGTACAGCCTCGCGTACCTAGAGATGCTCGCGAAGCGAGAGGGGAAGCTGACGTCACGGCATCAGTGAACACGTACTGGCGGACCTTCAAGACGGCCGCGTGGCTCGGCTGGGAGATGGACTCGAATTGGACGGAGCCATGGCTCTTCATGGTCTATTCCGTGGTGAAGCCCGTGGCGGGCGCCTTCATCCTCGTGCTGATGTACACGGTCTTCGCGATCCTCTTCGGGCGCGCAGACCTCTCCGCTTTCTCCTACATGTACGTGGGGAACTCGTTCTTCATCTTCGTCGCCTCGACGCTGTTCGGGACGTTCCAGGTGATCCAGGCGGACCGGGAGTGGTACCAGACGATCCGCTACGTGTACATCTCGCCCATCTCCTATTACGTATACATCCTGGGCCGAGCGGCGTCGAAGATCGCCGTGGCCGCGTTCGCGGTCCTGATCACCCTCCTGTTCGGCGTCCTGTTCCTCGATGTCCAGATTCACCTCTCCCTCGTGAGCCTCCCGATGTTCCTCGTGAGCCTCGTGCTGGGCCTCGCGGTCCTCCTCGCGATCGGCATCTGCCTCGGGGGGATCTCGTTCCTCACGGCGAAGCACACGCACGGCCTCGCGGAGGGGATCCCCGGCCTCTTCTACGTCTTCTGCGGGGTCCTGTTCCCCCTGTCCGTCCTTCCGGACTGGGGCCAAGCCGTCGGTCGTGCGATTCCGCTCACGTACTGGTTCGACATCACCCGACGGCTCATCTCGCCGAGCCTGGACATCGACACGACGCTCCAGGGGTACGACGACCTGGGGATCCTGATGCTCCTGCTCGTCTCATCGCTCGCGTTCTTCGTCCTGAGCATCCTGATCTTCAAGATGGGCGAGTACTTCGCCCGGAAGGCGGGCAAGATCGACATGACGACCTCCTACTGAGATCGTGCGCGCGCCTTCCGCCGGGCCGCCTGTTCCCGCCGATACGGTCGCCGCTGGACCGCGCCGCACGCGCCGCACGTGACGATGATCCGCCCTTCGTCCACGCGGACGCGGGCGTTCCGGGAGGGCACGAGGTACGCGCGGCACGACTTGCAGAACGACCGCCGGAAGTTTGCAGGGGTGCGAACGTTGTACCGCATGCCGATCTTCCGCGCGAGCTCGACGTAGCGGCGCGCCCGCTCCGGATGTTCCTGCATCGCTTCGGATTCCGCGAGCCGGAAGAGAGTCGTCATCCGTTCGAGGGCGATCCGTCGCTCCATCCCCCGGTGGCGGCGCTTCGGCACGGGACCGTGGACGCGTATGCGGCCATAAAACCCTTGGCGCCCGACGAACCTTTAACTATCGCGGCCCTCTTTCGTCAAGGGACTTCGATGCGGGATCGGGTGAAGCGGATCTTCCGCAACGTGGACGACGGCCTCGACCTGATTGTTTTCCTCAACTCCGTCGAGCCGCACATCGACATGTCGTTCTTCTACGCGACGGGCCTGACGGACGGCCTGTTCGAAGGCTGCGCCGCGTGGCTCACGCCCGACGGCGGCTGCCAGATCACAACGTCCGCCCTTGAGGAGGAGGCGGCGAAGAAGAGCGGCCTCCCGCTTCGCGTGTTCCAGACGCGGGACGAGTCGACGGAGCACATGCGAGATCTCCTTCGCGGTCATCGGAGGATCGGCGTAAATGCGAGCGAGCTGACACACGCCGCCTTCGAGCGGCTCCGGAAGCTCGCGCCGAAGTCCGCGCGCTTCGCCGACGTCTCCGACTCGGTCGTCAAGGCGCGTCTCGTGAAGGACGCGAAGGAGCTCGAGTTCATCCAGAGGGCCTGCGACATCGCGTCCCAGTCCTTCCAGGACCTCCTGCCGTTCATCCATCCCGGGGTCACGGAGGCGGAGGTCGCCGCGGAGCTCGTCTACCGGATGCAGAGGAACGGGGCGACAGGCCCGTCGTTCCGCACGATTGTCGGCTCGGGCCCGAACAGCGCTGTGCCGCACTACACGGCGGGACCGCGGAAGATTCAGGGGGGCGACATGATCGTCATCGACTTCGGGGCGCTGTACCGCATGTACTGCTCCGACGTCACGCGGACGGTCGTCGTCGGGAAGGCCTCCGACGAGCAGCGAGCGATGCACAGCACGGTCGCGCGCGCCCAGGCGGCCGCCCTCGCGAAGATGAGGCCCGGTGTGCGCGGCAAGGCGGTCGATGCGGCCGCGAGGCGCTTGATCGACGGCACGAAGTACAAGGGCCGGTTCATTCACGGCCTCGGGCATTCGATCGGCCTGGCGGTGCACGACGGCGGCGCCCTGAACCCGTCGACCGACGTCGTCCTGCGGCCGAACATGGTGTTCACGAACGAGCCGGGCGTGTACGTGCCGGGCTTCGGTGGCGTCCGGATCGAGGACGACGTGCTGATTGGCCGGCGCGGGCCGACGTACATGAGCACGGCGCCGCGCGACCTGATCGAGCTGTGACACGCCCGCGTCTACGAAGCGGCCGACGCGCCGCGTTGCTCCCCGGCGAGGAGGCTCATCCGCACGACGTTGACGAACCGCCCGTCCTTGTACACGTCCTCGCGGTGCACGCCCTCCCGCTGGAAGCCTAGCCTTTCGTAGGTTCGAAGCGCCCGCTGGTTGTACTCGAGGACCTTGAGGGAGACCTTGTGAACCTGCAGGACGCCGAACGCATATCGCAGCGCGACGTCCATCGCCTCCGTCCCGAACCCGCGGTCCCAGTAGTCTGGCTCGCCGATCACGATCCCGATCTCTGCCTTGCGGTGCGTCCGGTCGATCCGGTGGAGTCCAAGGTTGCCGACGTGGGTCCCGTCGACCTCGATCGCGAAGATCTGCTCGTCCGCCCGGCGCTCGTAATCCCGGAACCACCGCTCCTCCCCGGCCAGGGTCACCGGGCGACTCCGCCCGAGGAAGTGGATGACCTGCGGATCGGAGAACCACTTCACGCATCGGCGAAGGTCGGATGCCGCGAGGGGCCGGAGGACGACGCGCGTCCCGCGAAGGACCCGACGCGCCTCGAGCATGCTCCCGAGACAGCGGGCCGTTACAAGAGCTTTTCCCGCATCAGCGGAGATCCCACGTCCTGCGGATCTCTGCAACGCCTCCGTCGTCGTCGCGGACCGTGAGCACGACGACGTACGTCCCCGGACCGCGATATCCGTGGGCCGCGGTCGCATACGGATGGAACGGCGCGATCCCGCCCTGGCTCTCGGGTCCGTCCGGCCCGATTCCGTCGTTGAAGTACGTCCTCGTGTCCGTCGCCCCGTCGCCGAAGTCCCACTCCGTCGTCTGGTCGTCGCTCCCCGCGTCGTAGAGGCCCGCGCGGAACGTGATGCCCTCTCGGAGGAAGAACGCCGTCAGGTCATCGTAGGTCCACACCCACGTGGACGGGTGCTGCGTGTTGAAGTTGTGCGCGATGCGGAGGTCGCGTCCGTCCGGGAAGAGGATGTGCAGCCACACCGGGTTGTCGCCCGGAGGTCGCCCGTTCACGCGATCGTCTAGGGGAGTGTACTCGATCGTGAGGGCAGCGACCTCGTCGAGGCTCCAGGTTAGGACATCTGTCTCCGCGGCCTGGGCGCTCGGAGATCCGGGCTCCCGGATGACCTCCAAGCTCGCGAGAGTTTCCGCCCCGATCGTCATCGTCAGGCGGACGTCATGCCAGCGCTCCCCAGCCACCTCGAGGCGGAAGGCCGTCTGGACGAACGCCAGGAGGGAGCGGATCTCCGGCGCGGCGTTATCGATCCGCACGGAAGCGAAGTCCCTCGAGACATGTGTGCCGTCCGTCACCTCGACCGCCGCAACGCCGACGAAGTCGTCCGTGTACCGCGCGTCCGCGATCGGGTCCGGCGACCAGTCTGCGTCGAAGGTCCCGTCGTTCGTGAAGTCCCATCGGTACTGGAGCGGGTCCCCCTGCGGATCCGTCGACCCGATGGCGCTCAGGACGATCGTGTCCCCTTCGATCCCTTCGTACGGTCCGCCCGCGTCGGCGATTGGCGCGCCCGCGAGGACGGCGTCGACGAGGGCCGGCGCGCTGTGCGCATCCGCCTCGCCGTCGGCATTCATGTCGGAGCGCGCGCGCGGCAGCTCCACGCGGCCCGGCGAGAGCTGCGGCGATACGAGGACATACGACCGCGTGACCGTCTTGTAGTCCGTCGGGAACGTCGGGTCATCCGAATCGCTCTCGAGGGCCGCCGGCAGATCGACAACCCAGCGGATCGTCATCGAACCGTCGTCGTGGACTGCGACCTCGTCCGGCATCGTCGAGTAGCTCCCCTCCTCCACCGCCCACCCGGCAGGAATATCGTCCTCGAGGACCCCGTCGGTCACGTTCACGTCGACCGCGATGCCGTCCTCGAACGTGTAGATCGCGAGGTTCGTCGCGGCGAGCGTCACGGGGATCCGCTGGCCCAGGGACGCATCGATTGCCGTCCACAAGGGATCCTTCCCGACGACGACGGTCGCGTGCTCCCGCATGTACCGCCAGAAGTCCGCCTGCGTGTTCGCGTCCGGGCCGTCGTAGTACTCGTCGGCCAGGAGAGGCCGCAAGGCGAACGGGAGCGTCTCGCCCCCCACACGGAACTCGACGTCCGCTTGGGTGAACTGGAACTCCTCGGAGCACCACCAGGGAGGTCCGTCGAGGAATCCGCGGAGCACCTCCTCTCCAAACGAGAAGAGCACGGAACCGCCCGCGGGGATCGTGTGCACGGGTAGGACCGCGTCCTGCGTCGTGCCTGCCGGATCGGGAGGTGCCCGCGCCGGATGCGGATTCATCAGGAGCGCTTCCTCCGGGATGACGACGGGCACGTCGGCTGCGTTGTCCACGCGGACGCCGACCGGCGCGGTGACCGTGTGGTCCCCCCGCTCGTACGTCACGTCGACCATCGTCACGCGCACGAGCCCGCGCGCGGCGCCCTCCCAGAAGTTCATCCCTTCGTCCTGGTGCGGGTGCGCGGTCGGGCGGATGAGGCTCACGGAACCGGCCGCGGCGAGGGCCCCCACGAGGAGGATCGCTGCAACGCTCATGGAGGAAAAGTGCTTCATCCCGGCTCCGTTTCCGTTGATTCCGAAAGATATGATTCAAACTTGCTTAAGGGTGCCGACATAATTCTCAGATGTTTCGCGGGGTGATTTTCAGCGGTGATATTTTGCAAGGAAGGCCCTGCGCGCGACGCCGGATTCCTCCGTGGGACGGGGTACGATGCCTTGAAGTCCGCCCGGCCGTTCCCACGCGCGTGCTCGTCTACGACCCCCGATTTCTCGAGCACGTCTCCTCGCCCCTCCACGTGGAGCGGCCGGAGCGCCTCAGGGCGATCGTGGACCGCCTGAAGGCCGAGCGGCTGTTCTCGGAGGTCGCGAAACCCGCGCCCGCGTCGATTTCGGACGTCGAGAGGGTCCACCGGAAGACGTACATCGAGTACTTCCGGACCCTGACCGAGGGCTTCCTGGATCCGGAGACGGCGGTCCATCCGGAGACGTTCGACATCGCGCTCCTGGCGACCGGGGCGACCCTGCAGGCCACGCGTACGGCGATCCGGGAGGGGCGGCCGGTGATCGCCCTCGTCCGACCTCCGGGCCATCATGCGGGACCCGACTACGGCGGCGGGTTCTGCTACCTGAACAACGTGGCCGCCGCGGCGGCGGAACAAGTCGCCGAGGGTCGGCGCGTTGCGATCCTGGACTATGACGCGCACCACGGGAACGGCACGAGCGAGATCTTCTCGGACGAGGCGTCCGTCCTCTACATCTCGACGCACCAGTACGGGATCTATCCGGGGACGGGCCCCGCGGCGGACGTCGGTAAGGGCGACGGCCGCGGGTTCACCGTGAACATCCCGTTCACCGCGGGTTGCGGGGATTCGTCGTACTTCATCGCCTACGACACGCTAATCGAACCGATCCTACGGGAATTCAGGCCCGAGGCGATCCTCATGAGCCTCGGGATCGACGCCCACTACCGGGACCCGCTCACGTCCCTCGCGCTGTCCTCGCCCGGGTACGTGGAGCTCGTTGCGCGGAGCGCGGCTGCTGCGTCGAGCCTTTGCAACGGGCGCCTCGTCGTGGCCCTCGAGGGCGGCTACCACCTGGATGCGGTCGCGGAGGTCGTGGCGGGGATTGCCGCCCGGTTCCAGGGCCGCTCCCTCGAGTTCCGGCTCAAAGACGTGCTCGACGACAAGGGCCGAGGACGCGGGGCCATCGAGGCGACGATGGCGGTCCACCGGACCTTCTGGAACCTACGTTGACCGGCCCCGCTTCCTCTCCGTGACCTTGCGCTCCTTCTCCTTGACGATCCGCTTGTACAGGGTCTCGAGGAGGTCGCTCAGCGCGAGGTGCAAATCCCAGTCGAAATGGTGCGCGTAGTAGATCCGGTGCGAGGTCGTGAAGCGGGCCCGGAGGGAATACTTCCAGCGGTCCCCTTCCGGCTTGTACTTCTGCACGTGGATTGTCAGGGTTCGCGGCCGCACGAGCTGCGCGATCCGCCGCATCTCCTTCTGGATCACGTCGTACATCATGTCGTATTCGTCGCGCGGGTCGTCCTCGAGCCCGCCGATCTCGACGAAGAGCTGCTCCCGCTCTCGCAACCCGGCGACGAACTGCATGAGGTCCTGTGTCGTGATGATCCCTACGGGCTCGTCCTTGTCCGTGACGATGATCGAGGAGATCCGGTTCTTGACCATCAGCTCCCCCGCGCGATGGACCGTGGCCTCGGGCCCGATCGTCACGGGCGGATACCGCATGACGCCCTTCACGTCGAGGGTCACCTTCTCCCCGCGCCCCACGCGCTCCCCGTACTGCTCCCGCACCTTCGGCTTCGAGAACAGGTCCACGACGTCCTTCAGCCCGATCACGCCCTTCAGGCGGCGGTTCTTGTCGACCACGGGGATCGACCGCTCGCCGAGGGACCGCATGGTCTGGACCGCGTGCTCGACCGTGTCATCCTCCGCAACGCACTGCGGGTTCGGCGTCATGAACTCGCTCGCCTTGAGGCCCTCGAGGCTCTTCGCCTGGACGAGGGCGCGCACGAGGTCCGAGCGGGACAGGATCCCGGCGAGGCGCTTGTCCTTGATTACCGGAATCGCGCGGAAGCCGCTCGAGATCATCTGCTCGGCAACCTCCGGGAGGCTCATGGTTGGAGTGACGTTCGGGGCGGCCTGGAGGACCGTCGACACCTTCGTCGCGGGCGCGATGTTCTTTCGCCGCATCAGCTCGCGCATCGTCACAACGCCGACGAGCTTCTTCCCGTCAAGGACCGGCAACTCGTGGACGTCGTGGGTCTTCATCTTCCCGCGCGCGTCCGCGATCGTCTCATCGGGCGTTGCGGTCACAAGGTCCGTCGACATGAAGTCGGAGACCGTCCAATCCTGGACCTTGTCCCGTTTCATGGAGAACCCTGCCACAGGGAGGAGCGCATATCGGCCCGCGCTATAATAAGGTTCTTTTGCGCGCCCCCTTTCCCTCGCGACCATGCGGGTCCGCGCGGTCGTGATCTTCCGAGGGCGCGTCCAGGGTGTGTACTTCCGGGCGCACTGCGCGGAGAGGGCGCAGTCCCTCGGACTCGACGGATACGTCCGGAACCTGACGGACGGGACCGTCGAGGCCATCTTCGAGGGAGACAGAGCCGCGATCGAGAAGTGCATCGAGTGGAACAAGATCTCGCAGCCGTATGCGCGCGTCTCGGGCGTCGAGGTCTCGTGGGCCGAGGCGCAGGGAGAGGTCGAAGGGTTCCACGTGCGGCACTGAGGAGGCCGCAATTCTTATCTGCGTCGTTCCGTTGGTGATGCGATGGCCAGCCCCGTTGATGCAGCGTTTCGGCGAGGTCTTGCTCGAATCCTGACGGGAATTTCGCTTCTGCTCTTCGCGATCGTGCTCGCCCTGGTCGGGCTGCCTTTCCCCATGAGTGGCGGCACGGCCACCGCCGCAATTGTCATCCTGATCCTCGCCCTGATCGGGTTGATCATGGCCCTCACCGGTTACGGGGAGATTACCGAGGTTTCGCCCCCCGGCGCGCGCTAGGGGCGCAGGTCGATCCTGTACGTCCGCTCGGGCAGGTCCGCATGGATCGTCCATGCTTGCTCTTCGGTCAGTAGCCCTTTCTCGATCCACGCCTTCGTCTTCCTCGGGACCGTCGCGGGTCCCAGGACCGCGCCGGGCCGCTGCGGATCGTCGATGTAGTCCGTCTCCAGGAGGAACCGCGGGCCGCCCTTGAGCGCCTCGACGACGAGGTCCTCCTTCGCCAGGATGGACGGCACGAGCCCGTGGTTGTCCTCGGGCCGCGTAAGCGGCGTCGAATGGTGTTTCACGACGCGATTCCGGTCGAGTCCGGCCCGTGACGCGATTCCGGCGAACTCCGCGAACGTCTCCGGCGTCGGGTCCTCCGTGTGCAGGATGACTGCGCATCCCAGGCGTTTCGCGGCTTCCATGGCGTACGCGAGGAGGTCGTTGCATGCGCGGATGATCTCCGGGCCGACGGGGAAGTGCGGCCGCCCGATCTCGCCGAAAGCGATCGCGCGTCCCTGCGCGATGTGTCGCGCCGCCATGTCGACCGCCTTCTGCATCTCGCCGATCGCGCCCTCGAGACCGTGGACCTCCTTGAGATGCAGGAACTCGACGGGATACGGCCCCAGGGCGACGAACACCTTGAGGGACGTCGCGGTCCGCACCCCGTCCGCCATGTCGAGCGTCTTCCGGTACGCGCGCTCGTAATCCTCCGCGCGGTTCACCGGGATGTCGTCGTACGGGGTGTGCGTGAGGAGGAGCGCCGTCCCGCCGGCCTTCTCGAAGACCTTCGCGGCCTCGACCCCCTGGAACTCCGGGCGCAGGTGAATGTGGTTGTCGAAGATCGGCAGCGCGCGGACCACGGTCGCTTCCCCCGAGCGCCCGACCTATCCGAGGGAGGACGATAATCTCTTCGCACGTACCTCACGCGCGGGTCGTTACGGTCAGCGCAGCAGCCCGGCCGCCTTCAGTTCCTGCGTGATCTTCTCCACGGCCTGCTCGACGTCCTGCGGCTTCCGTGCGCCCGTGCACACGAGCTTCCCGCTCCCGAACAGGAGGACGACGACCTTCGGCACGTCGATCCGGTACACGAGGCCCGGGAACTGCTCCGGCTCGTACTCGACCTTCTCGAGGCCGAGGGAGATCGCGATCGCGTTCAGGTTGATCTGCGCGCCGAGGTCGGACGAGGCGACGATGTTCTGGACCTCGATCACCGGGTTCTTCTTGATTGGGATGCCCGCGGCCTCGATCTGCTTCGCGACCAGGTCGATGGCCGTCTTGACGTGCTCGAGGCTCTTCGCGCCCGTGCAAACGACCTTGCCGCTCCGGAACAGGAGGGTCGCCGTCTTCGGCTCCTTCAGGCGGTAGATCAGGCCCGGGAACTGCTCCGGTTCGTACTCCGCCCCGCCGAGGGCGAGGGCAATCGCCTGAAGGTCGAGTTGCTCCCCGAGGGAGGTCGATGCGACCACGTTCTCGATCTTAATCTTGGCCACGTTGAACACCTCCGATCGCCCGCGGACAAGCGCCCGGGCGCGTCAGCGGGGAGGGGAGTTAAATATCCCTTTATAAAGGTTCGGCGCGAAGGTGCGCCCGAGGGGAGTCGAACGGATGGCGTTTCTCATGGACCTGGCACGGCGTTCCGGAGGGCGGTCTCCCGCGCCCTCACGAGGGCATACAGGGCCTCGTTCAGCGGGGCGGCCAGCTTCAGCCGTTCGGCCGCCCGCACGACCGCCCCCGTGATCGCATCGATCTCCGTGCGTCGGTGACGGTCGAGGTCCTGAAGCATGCTCGGGCGGTTCGCGGCCGTCCGCTTCGTGACGAGGATCGTACGCTGCACGAGCTCGTCTGCATCGATCTGCGCGCCTGCGGCCTTCGCGACGGCCGCGGCCTCGCGGCACACCGCTTCGGAGAGGGACCGGAGCCGGCGATTCTTCGCGATCCGACCGTTCGGCACGGCCGCGAGTGCGGCGACTGGATTAATCGACGCATTCACGACGAGCTTCGCCCAAAGTTCCGAGCGGATCTCGCTCGTGAGCTGCGTGAGGATGCCCGAATCGACGAGGATGTCGCGCAGACGCACAAGTTCCGATTCTCCGACGCCCGTCCACTCGCCCAGGATCGTTTCTCCCACGCCCGCATGACGCACCTCGCCTGGCGCGATGAACGTCACGCCGTGCGCGGTCGTGCCCGCGACGACGCGACTCGCGGTCCGCGCGATCGCGTCCGCATTGTCGAGTCCGTTCTGTAGCGTGACGAAGAGACTCGTCTTTCCGAACGGCGCGAGCAATCGCATCGCGGCTTCCGTGTCGTACGCCTTCGTCGTTACGAGGACGATCTCTGGTTTCGCCGCGTGCGGGACCTTCGTCGCAGCATCCGGCTTCGCGATCATCGATGTCTTTCCGGAGATTTTCAGACCGTTCTGGCGGATCGCATCGACGTGGTCTATTCTCCCGATGAGCGTCACGTGATTGCGTCGCGAGAGGAGTCCGCCGAAAAACGATCCGATCGCACCCGCACCGAAGACGAGAATCTCCACGCACGTTGCATGCATCGACGTGGAAAAAACAGTTTCGGAGCCGTTTTCGCATCGTTCGATTTTTATATTTTTGAAAAAATGCGATTTTCGACGACGTTCGCTACTTTTAAAAGGTCTCGATACCATACCGTTGACCGGGAGGAACCCAGTGGCCAAGAAAGGGAAGAAGGGCAAGAAAAAGAAGAGATAGATTGCTTGCCCAAGCAACCCTTGCGGGATGATGCGCCCTAGCGCATTACCGCTTTGCACCCTTTTTCCGTTTTTCCATCTGCTTCCTTTCTTTCGACATCCGATCTGCAAGGCGAAGAGGCTCAGGATATCCCTGAACCGTCGCGCGCTGTACGACGGACAATGCCCTCTCCAGGGAAATCCGATGTCCCACGGATACGTAGATTGCTCGAGCGCGACCCGGCGGGACCCACGCGTATCCTTCGGTCCGACCTTCGAGCCCGATCGGGATCGCATCGCTCGACGCGGGCTCGCGGCTCGGTTTCCCGACGAGCGAGTGCTTCGCGACGCCGATCGCGGGAACGTCGAGTCGGACTCCAACATGGCACGCGACGCCGAACCGCGCGGGGTGCAGGCGGCCGTGTCCGTCGATCAGAAGGACGTCCGGTCGAGTCGAGAGCCGGGAGACTGCGGCCGCAATTCCGGGGAACTCGCGATACGCGAGATAGGTTGGAATGTAAGGGAAGCTCGCTCGCAGCTCAACATGGACGACCTCGAGCGGGGTCAGATCTCGCGTCCGAAGACAGACCGCCGCCGCGTACATCCGGTCGCCCGAATACGCGACGTCCACGCCCGCGATCCGATCGAGCGACGGGAAGTCGTCGTCCCCCCGGACCTTCATCGATAGTCGTCGCTGCTCCTCCCGGAGTGCTCCCAGCAAAGGAACCGCGGGCAGTCGGTCAAGGAAGGCGTCCTCGCGAACGAGATCGCGCGAGATCCGGACTCCTTCCTTGCGCAACTTCGTGATCGCACTCGGGACCACGGGCTTTCCATCCGCCCGGACGACCCGATGCGCTCCCTCTACGCGCGGTCGGACCGCGAGCCACTCGGCGACCGCTCGGGCCGCGCGAACGTCTCCGAGCGCCTTTGCGACGACGCCGCACGTCGCGACCCGTCCGCGCGGAACTCGACGCAGGCACGTCGTCAGCGCAGCGTCAAAGTCGGGATCCACGAGTACGTATCCGCGCCTTCCCGCAAAACCTTTCTAATCAGCCCTCCATCGACCGGGCTACGATGTCCTCGCTCCTTCTGCGCGGCGGTCTCATCGTCACCCAGGGCCCGGAGCGGCGGATCCTCTCAGGGGATGTGCTCGTTGAAGGCGGCCGGATCTCCGCGGTCGGGCAGGTCGACGCCTCGGCCGACGAGATCATCGATTGCGGCAGGTGCGCGGTCATCCCCGGCCTGATCAATCTGCATCATCACGTCGCGAATACGCTCCTCCGCGGCGTCGCGGACGACGTGCCGCTCGAGCAGATGCTCGAGAAGGCGTTTGCGATCGACGCGAAGCTCACGCGGCGGGACGTGCAGATCGGCGCGCTCCTCGCGTGCGTCGAGATGATCCGCTCGGGCACGACGAGCGTGCACGACCTGTTCTACTGGGAGGACGAGGTCGCCCGCGCTGTGCGCGAGTCCGGCATGCGGGGCTTCCTGTCCTGGGTCACCCTAGACGAGGCGTTCACGACGCAGCACGGGAGTCCGCTGAAGAACGCGGACCACTTCGTCTCGAGGCATAAGGGAGACCCGCTCGTCACCCCATCCGTCGGCGTCCAGGGCGTCTACGTGGCATCCGAGGAAACGTACGCCAGGGCGAAGGAGATCGCGGCGACGCACGGGGTGAGGCTCCACACGCATCTATCCGAGACCCGGGGAGAAGTCGAGGGCCATCGGAAGAAGACCGGACTGCGGCCCGTGGAATGGCTCGAAAAGATCGGCTTCCTCGACGACCGCGTGACGGCGGCGCACGGCGTTTGGTTGACGATGAACGAGGTGCGGACCCTCGCACGCCATGGCGTGTCCGTGGCCCACTGTCCCATCTCGAACATGAAGCTCGCCTCGGGAGGCGTCGCGCCAGTCCCGGAAATGCTCCAGGAGGGTGTGCCGGTCGGCCTCGGGACCGACTCCCCGATCTCGAACAACGGGATGGACCTCTTCGCGGAAATGAAGGTCGCCGCACTCCTGCACAAAGCGACCCGATGGGATGCCCGCGCGGTCCCCGCCCAGACCGCGCTTGACCTTGCGACGATCGGGGCCGCGAAGGGCCTCGGCGTGGACCGCGACCTCGGCTCGATTGAGGTGGGAAAGCGCGCGGACCTCGCCGTCGTGTCGTTACGGGGCGCACACACGACTCCTTTTTATCCGGACAACGTGTTGAGCCACCTCGTCTACGCCGCCCGGGGGAGCGATGTCCAAGCGACGATTGTCGATGGCCATGTGCTCATGGCCGGGGGCGTCGTGCGGACCGTGGACGAGGGGGACGTCATCGCGAGGGCGCAGGAGACCGCGCACGAACTATACGGGGTGTGAGGAGTGATTGTCGGCGTCGATGAAGCGGGCCGCGGTCCCGTCCTTGGTCCGCTCGTCGTCGCGGGCGTGGGCGTCGAATCCGACGTGGCCCTGCGCCAGCTGAACGTCCGGGACTCAAAGAAGCTCACGCCGGAACGGCGGGACGCCATGGCGCCGGAGATCGAGCGCCTATGCAAGTGCGAGCTGATCGTGATACCGGCGGAGCGGATCGACGTGATGCGCGCGGAGATGTCCCTCAACGACTTCGAGGCGAAGCTCTTCGCGTCGATCATCGAGGCGCTCCACCCGGAGACGGCGTACGTCGACGCGGCGGACGTCGACGAGATCGAGTTCAAGAAGGCCGTGCTCCGGGAGCTCCCCTTCGACGTCGAGGTCGTGTCCCAGCACAACGCGGACGAGCTCTTTCCCGTCGTCAGCGCGGCGTCGATCCTCGCGAAGGTCCGGCGGGATCGCGAGATGCGCGCGATCGGTGAGGAGTTCGGCGTGCCCGTCGGCTCCGGCTATCCCGCGGACGCGGACACGATTGCATTCCTGGAAAAGTGGATTAGGGAGACGGGGTCTCTGCCGCCCCACACCCGGACCTCGTGGGACACCGCCCGGCGGCTGCTCGCGGAGTCGCGGAATCGCAAGCTCGACGAGTTCGGCGGTGTCAAGGAATGAAGGAATTGCTGGAGGATCTCATCCACAAGTTCAACGCGAAGGTCGCGGCGGACCCGGCCCTGCGCGCGGAGATCGGAGATCTCACGAAGACTGTGCTGATCGACCTCAAGGACGGCACGAAATATCACTTCACGCTGAAGGACCAGAAGGTCGCCGGCCTCATGGATGGCGGCGTCGACAACCCGGCCATCACGATCCTCACGGACCGCGAAACGCTGCGCTCGCTCATCCTCCGCGAGATCGGTCCGTTCAAGGCATATGCGACGGGCCGCATCAAGCTGAAGGGGAGTCTCGAGGACCTCGCGCGATTTCGGAAGTTCTTCTGACTGCCGCGCGATAGGTTTATCCGACACGGTCCAATGCGGACGGTCAACCGCCTTCCGTGCCGCCGCCACGCAGCGGGGTGGGGTAGCCAGGATATCCCGTCGGGCTCATAGCTCGGGACGCCCAGGTCCCCGGTGAGACACCCGGAGATCGATGGTTCAAAAGGGCCGCGAGGACACGCCTCGGACCCGGGATTTCCATCCCCCGCTATCCGGCCGAGGCTCGGACAGGCGGCGTTTTCCATCGAGGCCATGCGGTCGACTCACGCGACCGCAACGAGTTAACCTTGTTCAAGGTTAACGGGATTCCCTCGGAGTGCGGACGACCCTGGCCTGATTCTCACGACGCAACGTTTATCGTGGTGGGACCGGGTCGATGCGGTCGCGGCAGGCCGTTTGATGGATCGCGTGAAGACCGGCGTCGCGGGTTTGGATGCCATGCTCCAAGGGGGCCTCCTACCCGCCCGTCCATACGTCATCTCGGGTCCGACGGGGAGCGGCAAGACGATCCTCTCGGCCCACTTCCTCCTGGAGGGCCTCCAGCAGCAGGAGCCTTGCTTGCTCGTGACCCTGGACGAGCCACCGATCGACGTGAAGTCGAACATGGCCTCGTTCGGATGGAACCTGGACCGCCTCAAGATCCTCGACGCGACGCCGGACGTGCGCGCGCACAAGCGCACGCGTTCCGTGATCGATGTCGGCACGTCCCTCGACGTGAGGGACATGGAACAGGTCACGGAGATCCGGCAGTCGTCGCAGATCCGGGCCCTCGAGGTCAACGTGCACAGCGTGCAGAAGATGATCAAACAGGAGTTCTTCGGGCATCTCGAGCGGACGAAGCAGCGGTACAAGCGGATCGTCATCGATTCGATGACCGCCCTGAAGATGTTCTCGATGGGGGGCCAGGACAGCCGCATCCTGATCCAATCGTTCCTGCGGTTTCTCTCCGAGCTCGAGGCGACGAGCCTCATCGTGTCCGAGCACCTCGACCGGCGCACCCTCGAGACGGAGTTCTTCCTCGCTCGCGGGGAGATCCGGTTGCACAAGTGGCTCGACGGCAGCATGATCCGCCGCGCGTTGTCGATCGAGAAGTTCCGCGGATCGTCGTTCGACGATCAGATGCGCCCCGTGTCGATCGTGTCGAAGGGCATGGTCGTCCATGTCGATGCGGTCGCCCAGGCCCACACGGGACAGCAGGGTCCGAAGCCGGTCGAGTCCCTCCTCGAGGCGCGGATCATCGACGAGGTCTCGAACCTGGTCGAGGCGGTCATGCGCGGGATCGAAGAGGCCCACCGCCGGCAGATCCCTGTGAAGGACGTCGAGGTGTCCCTCTCCCGCGCGATGCTCCACTTCCAGCGGCGGCACTACCAGAAGGCGATGAAGCTCGCCCTCGCGTGCGACTCCGACCTGAAGCAGCGCCTCGGCACGGTGCCGCCCCCGCCCCCCGCCACGGCGCCGCCCAAGCCTCCGGAGGTCGTCCGCTGATGTCGGGCAAGATCCGAACGGGCGTCCCGGGTATGGACAAGATGCTCCACGGCGGATTGCTGCCCGGGCGGCCGTACATCCTCTCGGGCCCGCCGGGCGCGGGCAAGACGATCTTCTCGATGCAGTTCCTGCGGGAAGGCATGGAGGGCGGGGAACGCTGCCTCTTCGTCGCCCTGGAGGAGCCGCCGAACGAGCTGAAGATCAACATGCGCTCGTTCCGCTGGAACCTCGACGACCTCGACGTGCTCGACGCGAACTCGGACATCCGGCGTTTCGAGCCCACTCCGATCCTCGAAATCTCGACGGAGGAGGAGCCTGCGAAGATGCGGGCCCTGAACGAGCGGATCCGCAAGACGCCGGATTTTGAGAGCAAGGAGGTCACGGTCCACTCGCTGCAGCAGCTCCTCAAGAACCTCTTCGTGAAGAAGAACTACGAGCGCGTCGTGATCGATTCGATGACCGCCTTGCGGTACTTCTGCATGCGGGAGTTCGAGGAAGCCGTGACGACGCAGTCGTTCATGCGATACCTCGCGGAGGCCAAACTGACGTCCCTCCTGATCCTCGAGCTGCCGGAGGAGGGCGAGGTCCCTCCGGAGGCGTTCCTTGCGCGAGGCGAGATCCGCCTGCACAAGCTCCGCGACGAAGGCGGCATCAAGCGCTTCATCTCCGTGGAGAAGTACAAAGGCTCGAGCCACGACGAATCCGTGTACCCGTTCGAGATCACGAACGCCGGAGTCAGCGTCCTCTCGTCCACGAAGGCTTCCGCCGCCCTGTGACCGTCCATCCGCGCGATCCGGTCGCGCGGAATGTCAACGCGGGGTTTGTCAGACAAATGTATGACTACTTTTAAATACCCCCATCTCGATTCGTCCGCCCGTCAGATTCCATCGGGATGGGATGGCCAATGAAATCGCTTCTCAACGAGGCTCTGGCCCGACACGCCGAGGCCGAAGAGCAGGAAAAGAAACAGGTCGCGAAGTCAAAGCCGGAGACGAAGAAGGTATCCGAACAAGACGAAGAGATCGAGAAGATCGTCGAACTGATCAACGTCTCGATCAAGATCGTCGGCTGCGGCGGCGGCGGATCGAACACGATTAGCCGATGCGCGGAGGCCGGGGTCACGGGCGCGCAGATGTGCGCCGTGAACACGGACGCGAAGCACCTCCTCTCCGTGCACGCGGCAAAGAAGATCCTAATCGGGAAGCGGCTCACGAAGGGCCTCGGGGCCGGCGCCCTGCCGGAGGTAGGAGAGCAGGCGGCCCGCGAGAGCGAGGAGGAGATCCGCGATTTCCTCCGCGGGGCCCACGTCGTCTTCATCACCGCGGGCCTGGGCGGCGGGACCGGCACGGGCTCCGCACAGTACGTCGCCCGCGTCGCGAAGGAAGAGGGCGCTCTCACGATGGGCGTCGTCACGATGCCCTTCAAGTCGGAAGGCCGAATCCGCATGGAAAACGCCGAGGCCGGCCTCGACAAGCTCCGCAAGTTCTGCGACACGACGATCGTGATCTACAACGACAAGCTGCTCGAGCTCGTCCCCCGGCTCCCGATCAACGCCGCGTTCAAGGTCGCGGATGAGATCCTCATGCAGTCAATCAAGGGCATGACGGAGATCATCACGAAGCCCGGCCTGGTCAACCTCGACTACGCCGACCTGATGACGATCATGAAGGGCGGCGGGGTCGCGATGATCGGCATCGGCGAGAGCGAGGAAGAGCGGGACCGGATCGAGTACGCGATCAACGAGGCGCTCGAATCGCCGCTGCTTGGCGAGGTCGACCTGACCCACGCCCGCGGAGCGCTCGTGCGCGTCGTCGGCGGCCCCGACCTCACGGTGTCCGAGGCGGAGCGGGCCGCGGAGGTTGTCGGACAGAAGATCAACCCCCAGGCGCGGATCATCTGGGGCTGTACCGTCGACGACAATCTGCAGAACACGGTCCGGGTGCTCCTCGTGATCACGGGCGTCAGGTCGAAAGCCTTGCTCGGCAAGGAGGTCTACACCGGTCCGGTGCGGACCTCCTCCGATGTGGATGAAGTACGCTGACCTCCTCCTCTTTTTGTCCCCAACCTTTTTCTTATTCCTTCTCTTGTCGCGAGCGTGAGCCTTAGGCCGCCGCGGTACCGTTACATCGCGATCCGGGTCGAGGGTCCCCGGTCGTTCCAGCGGACCGAGATGGCGGCCGCCCTACGCACGGCACCCGGTCGCCTCTGGCTCGTGGAGTTCGACGGGACCCTAGGCCTCGTCCGAACGACGAACGTCGAGAAGGACGAGGCGATCCAGGCCCTCCGGGCCATCGAGACGGTCGGCGGGGAACGCATACGGTTGGTCACGATTGGCACCTCGGGCACGATCCGCGCCGCGACCCGGAAGTTCCTCACGCCGCGGCGTCGTCCAACGCGTGAGTCAGAAAACAAACCTTTTAAGTGACCGCCTTATTAGGCGCCCGCGAGGTTTATCATATGCAGCCGGGCCAGATGGCCTATGACCGGGCGATTACGGTCTTCAGTCCCGACGGTCGCTTGTTCCAGGTCGAATACGCGCGCGTCGCCGTGACTCGCGGGAACACCACAGTCGGCCTGAAGTTCAAGAACGGGATCGTCCTCCTGGCCGACAAGAAGATCGGGTCCAGGCTCGTCGAGACCTCGTCCATCGAGAAGATCTTCCAGATCGACGAGCACGTCGGCGCGGCCACCTCGGGCCTCGTCGCCGACGCGCGGGTCCTGGTCGACTACGCCAGGCTCGTCGCTCAGATCAACAAGGTCACGTACAGCGAGCGGATCGGCGTGGACATCCTCGTGAAGCGGATCTGCGACTACAAGCAAAACTACACCCAGTACGGCGGCGTGCGGCCCTTCGGGACCGCGCTCCTCGTCGCCGGCGTGGACGACCTCGGCACCCACCTGTTCGAGACGGACCCGAGCGGCGCGCTCGTGTCGTACAAGGCGGGCAGCATCGGGCAGGGCCGTCAGGCGGTGATGGAGCTCCTCGAGGAGAAGTATAAGGATGGCATGGCCCAGGACGACGCGATGCTCCTCGGCTTCGAGGCGCTCCAGAAGGCGTCCGAGGGGGAGAAGCTCGATGCCCGAGCGATCGAGGTCGGCCTGATCGTCGAAGGGGAGAAGTTCCGCCGCCTCAGCGAGTCGGAAGTCGGCGAGTATCTCCGCCGGCTCCCGACGGCGTCCTAGGCGAGGTCATGCCGAAGGAGCTACGCACGGATCGTCGCGACGACATCTTCAAGGAATATGTGGTCGCGCGTATCGAGAAGGCGGGCGAGAAGTTCGAAGTCCTCGTGAAGCCCGACGCCGTGCAGCGGGTGCGGGACGGCAAGGACGTCGACCTGTTGCGGGAGCTCGCGATCGATGAGATCTTCCGAGACGCCCACAAGGGCTCGAAAGCCTCGGAGGAGAAGATGGCGGAGCTCTTCGGGACCACGGAACCGCTCGCGGTTGCGAAACAGATCATCCTTCGCGGGGAGATCCAGCTCACGACTGAACAGCGCCGCCAGATGCTCGAGGTGAAGCGCAAGCAGATCGTCCAGTACATCGCGGCGAACGCGATTAACCCGCAGACGGGCACGCCGCATCCCCCGCAGCGGATCGAGATCGCGATGGAGGAGGCGAAGGTCCACGTGGATCCGTTCAAGGGCCTCGAGGAGCAGGTGAAGGACGTCCTCGATGCCCTCCGCCCGCTCATCCCGATTCGCTTCGAGAAGACGCGCATCGCGGTCAAGCTCAGCGCGGAGGACAGCGCGAAGTGTTATGGTGACATCAAGTCCTTCGGCTCGATTCTCAAGGAGGAGTGGTCGCCGAGCGGAGCGTGGATCGGCGTGGTCGAGATGCCCGCTGGGATGCAGACCGAGTTCCTCGAGCGGCTGAACGCAAAGACGAAGGGGAACGTCGAGACCCGCATTCTGAAGGCGGACCAGAGGGTCTGAAGGCTCCGCGCACCCGGTTCCGTCTAGAGTCGGGTGATGAACGCCGCGGCGGCATGGACGGGGAGGGGTGTAACAAATCGGGTGATGGCGAAGCAGCCGCGCACGCGGGGGTACGTTACCTGTGCGCCTCGACCGTAAGGTCACCTTTAGCCGTCTTGGCATAGGGATGCTTTGAGCGAGACGCTTGTGGTCGCAGTTGCCCCTCAGACTGAAGACGCGGACCCGCTCGTGTTGGCCTTCCGGGGGGCGCTCGCTCTGGCGTGGGATAATGCTTCCGCCTGATATCTCACCTTTCCTTGGAGAACTCTGTGCGTTCGGCACCTCCGGGCTCACGGGGCTGGTCCGGTCGCTCCTTCATGGATTGCGGCCCATGGGGGTGGACATCTTGAGGCAGCTGTGGGGCAGGCTTGGCCGACCGTGCCACGTGACGTGTCTTCTGAAGCGAGGCCACGGTCGTGATCAGGAGGACGAATCCCACGACGCCGAGGGCGTACTCCACGGGCACCTTGTAGAAGTCCGACACGAAAACTTTCGCTCCCACGAAAGCGAGCACCGCAGCGAGCCCGTAATGGAGGTAACGGAGGCGCTGTAGGGCATTCTCGACGGCGAAATAGAGTGCTCGCAGTCCCAAAATCGCGAACGCGTTGGACGTGAAGATGATGAAGGGGTCCACGGTGATGGCGAAGATGGCCGGGACGGAATCGACGGCGAAGATGATGTCCGTGGTCTCCACGACGAGGAGGACGACGAGGAGCGGCGTGGCGAACCAAGAGCCGTTCCGCCGGACGAGAAACTTGTCCTCGCTGTAGTCGGGGGTGATCCGCACGAACTTTCGGAACAGGCGGAGGACCGGGTTCCGCTCGGGGTGGACCTCCCGCTCCCGGACGACGACCATCCGCACCGCGGTGAAAACGAGGACGCCCCCGAAGATGTACAGGACCCAATGGAACCGCTCGATGAGCGCCACGCCGAGGAAGATGAAGATGGCGCGGAAGACGAGGGCCCCGAGGATCCCCCAGAAGAGGACCTTGTGCTCGTCCCGCTGCGGCACGGAGAAGTAGGAGAAGATGAGGAGGAAGACGAAGAGGTTGTCGACGCTGAGGGACTTCTCGATGACGTATCCTGTCAGGTACTCCAGGCCCTTCTCCTGCCCTTGCCAGAGCCACACCCCGATGCCGAAGGCTACCGCGAGGACGATCCAGAACGCCGTCCAGGCGAGGGCCTCCCGGATGCTGACGACGTGAGCGCGGCGATGGAAGACGAGGAGGTCGAGGAGGAGCATTGCGACGATGAAGGCGACGAAGACTCCCCAGACCCACAGCTCTACCGCCACTCAGGACGACCCCCATCGCAATTCTTTCGGGGCGCGAGATACGTCAAGTCGCGTCTCAT
>Ga0209108_10000386_pt1 | contig 24207 bp, 20 predicted proteins | sample Rifsed10ft1_FD_184003 | JGI IMG/M metagenome (GOLD analysis project Ga0209108, IMG submission 184003) | Soil microbial communities from Rifle, Colorado, USA - sediment 10ft 1 (version 2) | ecosystem: Environmental > Terrestrial > Deep subsurface > Rock core/Sediment | place: Rifle, Colorado...
ATCTTCTCCAAGTTTGCTCATGTTACTGCGTTGAATTTCGTCGAAAACTTCTTCAATTTTATACTGCAAACCGTGTTCTATTATGGTTCCGCAAAGAATGTACATCATGTCTCCCAGCGCATCGGCGATTTCTATTAAATCATTATTCTGGACAGCTTCCAGGTATTCCTCGTTTTCTTCTTTCATCAAATTGTAACGAAGCGTGTTTTTACTTTCGCCCAAATCGGCTTTTGGTGTTTCACTGTGACCAATGACGAACGCCGTGTGAAATTCCTTGACTGCGTTGATTTGCTTTTGCATAATTTTATTTGATTAAATGGAGTGGCAAATTAGTAACTTTTACTAAACAAATCCCTAAATTTGCCCAAAAAATTATAAACTATGTTTAGTCAAGGACAATTAGTATTTGCCGTCTGTTTTTTTGTTGCTTTTGTTATCGCAATGATTTACGCCTACCGAAAAGACGTAAAATTACACAAACTATTTTATAAAGGAAGCTATAAGATCCTGATCGCTTTCGTCGTTTTCATTGGGATTCTATTTGTGATAAAAGTGTTTTTCAAAAGGTAGTTTTTCCTTTCAAAACAAAAAAAGGCCACATCAAGTGGCCTTTTTTCGTATCCTTGGATTGATTCTCCTTAATTTTTAAGGGGTAAAAAACAAAAGTTTTTCGAATAGTACAACATTTGTTCTGCAAACGAACTCGGTTGCGTTACCTCTATCGAAATGATTTCTCCTTTTGAATCCATTTTCGGCACTAACAAAGGGTTTACAAAACCACTATACGCCGCCGAAGAGAATTGTTTGTTGCGCTCTAATACTTCGGCATGTAGTTTTTGATCCACTTTTACACCGTAGTTTTCGACCAACGCCTTACCCGCTTCGTAATCCCCTTCAGACTTGATTCGTTGCACTTCGCGCAACAACTGTCCAAATAAATCATGTAGTTTTTCATAATTGGTAATGTTGAAATACGTTTTACCGTTGCGGCTTAATTTCTCAATTACGTTGTCCTTTAGCCCTTTTTCGAATGCCCAAGCGCTCACCCACTGACGGTTTCTCATATGAGCCTCTTCGATATTGGCACCCAACTCCAAACGGAATAACTGGGTCATTAATCCATTTCGGATGTAACTGTCATAAGATTCCATACCTGTTTTCCTCCAGTCGTCCACTAGACCCAATTCTTGAATTTTCGGGTTGTATAAATAATACAATCCCACTAAGTCGGCCCTTCCCTCTTCAAGAGTAGACGCATAACTTTTCAAGGTTTCTTTTGGAGTTCCAACACCCGTATTAATTTGTCCTGAAGCATGACCAACCACTTCGTGCAGGGCTGTATGCAACTTATCCCCTATCTCTCCGTATTGTTCCGCTAAAGCAACTTCCTCTTCATCGTTTGCAAATTCTTGCAACTTCCCTTTTCCACCTGCTTTAGCATACGAATCGATAATATTTCCTAATGAAACTGATTTTGAACCATGACCGGCGCGGATCCAATCTGCATTAGGAAGGTTAACCCCAATTGGCGTACTTGGTGAAGCATCACCGGATTCGCCAGCAACAATTACGGTTTTATAAGAAACACCCACCACATTCTTCTTTTTGTGTTGCGGCATCAACGGAGAATTGTCTTCAAACCATTGTGCATTACCTGATACGACTTCCATCTTTTTGGACATGTCAAAATCTTTTATCTGCACAATTCCTTCATATGATCCTCTGTATCCCAAGGGATCATTATAGACCTCGATAAAACTATTGATGTAATCAATATTCCCTTCAGTCGCAGCTAACCAGGCGATGTTGTAATCATCCCAAGTCTTTAAGCTGCCTGTTTTGTAATAGGAAATCAACAATCCTAAAGCATCCGCTTGATTTTTATTTTCCGCTACGCTTTTAGCTTTTTCTAACCAATACGTAATTTTATCGATCGCTTTTCCGTACATACCATTGCTTTTCCACACTTTTTCCTCTAATTGCCCTTTTCTATTTCGAACTAATTTAGAGTTTAAACCGTAGGAATAAGGTTTTGTAACGTCCGGACTTGTTTTTTTAGCGTAAAAATCTTCCGTCTCTTTCAAGCTAATGCCTTTTTCATAGAAATTAATGGCAGAACCGGCCAACAGTCCTTTGGATTCATCCAAGTTAACTTTTTTGGAATCGAGCTCATTGAATAAAATGGCAGCAATATTTGCTGCTAATTTCGTTTTTGTTGCTTTCATCAAAAGTGCAAAATACGCTTCGGAAAAACCAGGCTGGATTTTCTCGTTTGAATAATGGTGGTGGATTCCGTTTGAAAACCAAACCCTTTTTAGGTAAATTTCAAAGTTTTTCCAGTCTTCAGCGTTTTTGTCGCCTTTGTAATTTTGATAGATGTGCTCTAACGCTTTTCTAATTGCGAGATTGTATCTGTAATTTTGATCCCACATAATATCGCGCCCTGAAGTTCCGGCTTGCGTTAGGTAATAGACCAATTTCTGTTCTTTGAGTGTTAGGTCTTCCCAACCCGGAATTTGATAGCGCAACACTTTTATGTCGGAAAACTGCTCGACAACATATTCAAAGGGAGCATTTTCTTTTTTCACCTCCATTGTTTTTTCCGCCTGTGCGTTGCACATTGCAGAAACCGCAAGAGTCATAAAAATGCCTGTGATTCTAAGTAATTTCATTATTATGTTTTTTAAAATTAATTAAACTATTATTCGACAAATATACATATTCTATAAAAAACATCATTCATCACACCCATAAAGTGTAGAAACCGCAAAATTCAGCTGCAAATGAAATCGTTGAACATTCATTTAATATTTTTTTAAAAGCTTTATAATGAATGCATCGTCGAAATTAAAAACAAATAGTTAAATGGGCAATCCCCATAAAATCAACGCAGCGATAATTTCTTTATGATTCGTCTTACATATTAATAAAAATTCTAACTTTACGACTGAAAACAACCAATTTATTATGAGAATTTTAAAATACATATTTCTTTTATTATTACTGAGTTTAGTGGCACTTTCCATTTTTATGGCTACACAAAAAGGTGATTTTAATGTTGAAAGAAGTAAATTTATCAATTCGCCAAAACCGGCAGTCTATAATTATGTAAATGATTATAAAAACTGGAAAATTTTTGGAAGTTGGACTGCGGAAGACCCTGAAATAAAAATAACATATCCGCAAAAAACAATTGGTGCAGGGGCTTCCTATTCTTGGGAAGGAAAAGATGGCGATGGCCAGATGCGTACCCTCTTTGTAAAAGAAAACGACAGTATTTCTCAAAAAATGAATTATAACGGAACATTGGCTGATGTTTCATGGACTTTCAAGGACACTACCGGCGGAACAAAAGTCACTTGGAGATCCAAGGGGAAAATGAGTTTTTTGTTCAAAATATATGCCGCTTTAAATGGTGGTGTCGACAAAGTAATTGGCACAATGTATGAGAAAAGTTTGACTAACTTAGACAAGGCGCTTGATTATGAAATAAATACGTTTTCCATAAAAGTAAATGGACTCGTTAAAGAGCCCGAAAAATTTTATTTGGGACAGACTTTCACCTCTGAAATAGCAAAAATCAATAAAAACTTTAAAGTTGTAATTCCAAAAATCGAAACCTTTTGCAAGGAAAACAATGTCCAAATTAACGGAAAACCGTTTGTGATTTACCACAGCTATGACTTGGCCGCGGGTTTAGCTAAAATATCCATTTGCATTCCCATAACAAAAGAAATATTCATAAGTTCGGGAAGCGACATCCTATCGGGGAAATTAGAAAGTTTTGAAGGGGTAAAAACTACCGTTATCGGAGATGTCTCCCACACCAAGAAAGGATATCACAAGACGATGGAATACCTTAGAACCAACAAACTTATGGCAAACCCTGTTTTTTCACATATCGAAATCTATTCTACCACTAAAGCCGATGTGAAAAACCCTTCGAAATGGGTTACCGAAATTTATGTGCCTGTAATGCCCAAAGTTGTGCCTGTAAAAACATATGCCCCAGCTGTACTTAAAAGTACGGAGCCATTTACAGAACAGGCTCTACCGACCGTGACTACACCGGCAAAAATTATTAAAGCCCCGGTGAAAACCAACGAGCCTAAAAAAATGACAGTTCCCAAAGCTAAAGAAGAAGAACCATCTGAATTTTAATTTTTTTTTACTTGATTAAACCTTATTGATAAATTCCATTCTAACTCCATAAATAATTGCTTTGCCAGAAGAAGAGGAATTTATCCAACAGTTATTGAATCCCAAAACGCAAAACGAAGCGTTTCAAAAACTCTTGTTGGCCTATCAAAAGCCCCTCTACAACCTCATACGGAATATCGTTTTGAACCATGACGATACGGATGACGCTTTGCAAAACACCTTTATAAAAGTATTTCAAAACTTAAAAAATTTCAAGGGGCAAAGCAAGCTCTTTTCTTGGATGTACCGCATCGCCACAAACGAAGCGCTTAGTCTTTTAAATCAAAAAGCAAAAAAACACGGGGTTTCATCCGAAACCTTGCAGAATAAAACCATAGACAATCTGAAATCAGACCCTTATTTTGACGGTGATGAAATTCAAATTAAATTACATAAAGCAATTGCTGCCCTTCCTGAAAAACAACAACTGGTTTTCAAAATGAAATATTTTGAAGAACTTAAATATGAACAAATATCTGATATCTTAGGGACTTCAGTAGGCGCTTTAAAGGCCTCCTATCATCATGCCGTGAAGAAAATAGAAGTCTTTGTTATGGCCAATTAAACCTTTTATCAATAATTAAGTCTAACTCATGTTATGAAAACATTTAAATTAGAAAATGAGCCTAAAATCAAGTCTGGATTTAATATCCCTGAACATTATTTTGAAAATTTTTCAGAAAATGTGATGCGAAATTTACCGAGAAATGAACCTAAGGTCATTTCTATCTTTAAGAAAAGAAAAAACTTGCTTATGATTGCAGCGGCCATTTTAGTTGTTGCTTTGATGGTCCCCATTTTTTACAGCTCTCCATCGAGTAAGGAAATAGACTCTGTTGCCTTAGAAAATTACTTGAGCTATCAAACCAACATTACTCAATACGATTTGATAAACGCACTGGAGTCTGAGGATATCGACAAGATCAACACTACGGTTGCTTTGGAAAACAAAACCATTGAAGATATACTGGCAACTAACCCGGATTTGGAGCAACTCATAAATGAATAAAGACAATTTAAAAATATGGTTTTTAACCTTTGAATCAAAAACAAAAACACCTGAAAAAATGAACATTCAAAAAATACTCCCGATACTTTTGTTACTCTGTTCTTTTAATTTCTACGCTCAAGGCGAAAACATGAAAGAAAAAAAGGAACAAATAAAAGCCTTAAAAGTGGCTTTTTTAACCACCGAACTAGACTTGACCGCCAAGGAGGCCGAAAAATTCTGGCCTATTTACAATACCTTCGATGACAAACAATTCGAACTAAGGCATCTGAAAATGAAAGCGTACAAGAACCGTATGAATGAGGCGGCTTTGGATAAAATGAGCGAAAAGGAGGCAAGCCTGCTACTGTCGCAAATGGAAAGTGCGGATGAAGAGTTATTTGTGTTACGCAAAAATTACATGCGCAATCTAAAAAAAGTGCTGCCCGCGGTAAAGATTATAAAGCTGCGAATTTCTGAAGAAAAATTCAACAGAAAATTATTGCACCAATACAGAGACAGGGCCAACAGAAAATAATGTCTTCCAAAGGCATCAGATACAAAAAACCCAATCCCATAAATTATTGGATTGGGTTTCTATTTTATTTTAAAAATTGAATCCGTATCATTTTGTTTTTTCCCGCGGCAATTGCAGTATGGCTGTTGACAAAACGAATAGTGAAAAGCTCCGGGTCAGCGGCCAGTTGTTTCCATGAATTTCCGCCATCACAGGAATAATACAGTCCCGAAGCGCCTACGCTAACCAGCGATTTTCCATTGCTGCGAGGAACATATTGGACACAGGAAGCATATCCGAACCCCTGATTTTCAGCAATCAGTTCCCAGTTTTTACCCCCGTCATATGTTACTGCTTTATTTCCGAAATTCTGATTCAGTGTCTCGTAGTCCCCCCCCGCAATAAATCCCCGTTTAGAATCATAAAAATCAGCCGTAAATATACCGGCCATTGCTTTACCATGGACGATGGGTGTATTGTAAACATTCCATGTCATTCCTTTATCGGAAGAATAGAAAACTCTTGCTTTTTTGCCCCCAGAAACAATCCAAGTGTTGTTTCCTTTTATTATTATATTAGTATTGCTTGCCGCAAAAGCTGCTTCACCATCGACAATTTCCGGCAATTTGTTATCTGGAACTTTGTTCCATGTATTTCCCCCATCTCTGGTAATGATTATGGAAAGACAATTGGTTATGGGATCACCCATTGCGATTCCCTCCTTGTCGTTCCAGAATTTCATACTATCATAAAACACCTTTTCATGATTTTCCTGATACACCAATTTCGTTGTTAAATCTTTTTTGGAGATCTTATAAAGAAAAGCGGGATTGGCGACATTCAGTAAAAAAATAGACTTCGCCGTTTGTGCATTGCTTCTGAATTCCAACTTTAAATTGTCTTTATCAATCATTCTTTCGAATTTCGTATTTCCTTTCAAATCGTAAAAACCAAATCGTGAGTTATTTGCTGCGTACCAAATTTTATTTTGATCAATTAGTATTGCTCTGATACTGATATTGTCCTGAAATAGCGTATCGATTACAACTGATTTAAAAATAATCTTATCCTTACTTATATTTTTATACACGGCTGTTTTACAAGATATTACAACAATAGCCGTTAGCCCTAGCAAAAATATTTTTTTTATCATTATCCGTTTTATTTGAAGCTAATTTACGATTATTTATAAGAATGCCAAATGCACTTAAAATTAATTGGCACAGTAATTGGATATGCAAAATTGTTATATTTTAATACACTAATTATGAAAACTAAAATACTATTATTGAGTCTTATGACTTCCATTTTTGCGATGCAAATGCATGGGCAAAATAGAACTAGGGTAAATGCGATGAACGACGAAATTAGTGATAATTTAGACCTACGAGCTGTAACCGATATTTTTGGGGATTCCCGGGATCTTCAGGATTTTGAAAGACGGTTGAATGATCCGGAACTTCAAATATCAAATTTAGATTTGAATTACGATAACGAGGTTGATTACTTGAGGGTTATAGAAACCGTCGATTACAATACGCATGTTATCATAATCCAAAGCGTACTAGACCGTGATGTGTACCAAGACGTAGCTACGATCGAGGTAGAAAAAGACAGAAACAACAGAGTTCATATACAAGTTGTAGGTAATGAATACATGTATGGTCCAAATTATATTTACGAACCCGATTATTACCGCACCCCTTTAATTTACGCTTCTTTATGGTCGTATAACTACCGCCCATATGTTTCAAACTGGTACTGGAATTTTTACCCATCTTACTATTATGCATGGAATCCTTTTCCAGTTTACAGATATAGAAATAACATTCAACTTAGCTTAAATGTATATAACAACTATAATTATGTAACTTCAAGAAGAAGTAACCAAGCGGTTGTTCTATATAATTCAAGGCGTTCAAACGGTTATGAAAGACAGCATCCCAATTATGCTTTTTCAAGAAGAAATGCAACAGTTACAAATCGTCATGAATTAGACCAAAGGAGAAACAGCAGAACTGTTGGTTCACGCAATGAGACCGACTATTCTAGGAACAGAAGTAATTCTTCAAGGGAAGCGGGAAGCGGAAGAACTGGAAATCAAAGGGATTATTCTCAAAACAGAACGAATCCATCCAGACAAAACGCTCCACAAAGAGACAACTCTCAAAACAGGTCAACTCCTACTAGGGAAAACGGACCGCAAAGAAGAGGAAATCAAAGGGATTATTCTCAAAACAGAGCTAATCCGTCTAGAGAATCGTCTCCACAAAGAACGGCACCACAAAGAGACAATTCTCAAAATAGAGGAAATGCCTCTAGAGAATCTGCTCCACAAAGAACGGCTCCGCAAAGGGATTATTCCCAAAATAGAGGAAATGCATCTAGAGAATCCGCTCCACAAAGAACGGCTCCGCAAAGAGACAATTCCCAGAACAGAGGAAATGCGTCTAGAGAATCCGCTCCACAAAGAACGGCTCCGCAAAGAGACAATTCCCAGAACAGAGGAAATGCGTCTAGAGAATCCGCTCCACAAAGAACGGCTCCACAAAGAACGGCTCCGCAAAGAACAGAAGCGCAGAGAGACAATTCTCAAAACAGGGGAAATTCTTCCAGACAAAATACTCCTCAACGAAATGAAAATCAAAGAGGTAAATCATCTTCCAATAAAGATGACAATAACTCATCAAGAAGCAACAATAGGAGATCATAATTTCCTTTAAACGAAAAATAAAAAACACGGTTCAAATGAACCGTGTTTTTTTATGTCTTATTTCCAGATAAAGAGTTCTAATTTATTTTAAAAGAGTAAATTTGTCGAGTTTTTTAAAGATAATTTATGAGCACATCGCATAAAAACCTACATTCGAAATTAACGTTAGGTGGTTTATTGATTACGTTGGGAATAATATATGGTGATATTGGAACCTCTCCACTATACGTAATGAAAGCCATACTTAGCAACAGTATTATAAATGCGGATATCGTCTTGGGAGGTATTTCATGCGTTTTCTGGACTCTTACACTGCAAACCACCATCAAATACGTACTTATTACACTGAGTGCCGACAACCATGGTGAAGGTGGAATTTTCGCCCTGTATGCCCTGGTCAAAAAAACAAAAATTCAATGGTTGATCGTCCCCGCCATCATTGGAGGAAGCGCCCTGCTCGCTGACGGAATCATCACCCCTCCCATCTCTGTTTCATCAGCAGTGGAAGGAATTAGAACCTATTATCCCCAAATAAACACCGTTCCTATTGTTATCGGAATTCTATTCGTACTGTTTACGATTCAACAATTTGGAACAAAACTGGTCGGTAAATTTTTCGCTCCCATGATGCTGGTTTGGTTTAGCATGCTCGGAATACTCGGTTTGATCCAGATCACAAAACACCCTGAAGTTTTCAAAGCTTTCAACCCTTATTATGCCTACCATTTGTTATCCATTCACCCTGAAGGCTTTTTTGTGCTGGGATTCGTGTTCCTGTGTACCACAGGGGCCGAAGCATTGTACTCAGATATGGGACATTGTGGCCGAAAGAACATTAGAATCAGCTGGATTTTCGTAAAAACCACATTAGTTCTAAATTATTTCGGACAAGCGGCATATTTAATACATCATGAAGGGGAAACGTTGCAGAGTTTAGGCGGAGCAAATGGAAACCCATTCTATCTTATAATGGCGGATTGGTTTCAACCTATCGGAATTGTAATTGCAACACTTGCTGCAGTTATCGCATCCCAGGCCCTTATCAGCGGCTCATTTACTTTAATAAATGAAGCCATGAGATTAAATTTCTGGCCGAAAGTTAAAATTAAATACCCTACGGAGTTAAAAGGACAATTGTACATCCCATCCATCAACTGGTTGTTGTTTTTTGGTTGCGTTGGAATTGTATTGCACTTTGAAGAATCAAGTAATATGGAACATGCCTATGGATTGGCCATCATATTGTGCATGATAATGACCACGATTTTGCTTAATTTCTATCTAATTATGAAAAGAGTAAAATTATACCTTATCGTACCTTTGATAGCAACCTACCTAATTATAGAATTGAGTTTCCTTGTTGCCAATATCACCAAATTTTCGGAAGGAGGTTATGTGACGATAATAATAGCTACCCTACTGATATCCGTTATGACAATTTGGTACTTGGCAAAGAAAATCAACAAGAGCTACACAAAAATAGTAAAAATAGAAAACTACAAAAAAGTATTGACGGAATTAGGAGCCGACTTATCTATTCCTAAGTACGCAACGCATTTAGTTTATATGACCAATGCCAATCGTGTCGATGAAATCGAAGAGAAAGTAATGTATTCCATCCTACAAAAAAGGCCCAAAAGAGCCGATATATACTGGTTTGTCCATGTAAACATTTTGACAGAACCTTACAAAACCGAATATAAAGTAACCGAAATAATAAAGGACGATTTGTATCGTATTGATTTTAATCTGGGATTTAGGGAACCTACCAAAATAAACCTGATGTTCCGTGAAGTAATCAGGGACATGGTGAAAAAAGGAGAAGTGGATATTACCAGCCGCTACGAATCCTTGAATAAAAACAATATTATCGGCGATTTCAAATTCGTTCTTTCTGAAAAATTCCTTTCGTTCGACAGCGATTTGAGATGGCATGAAAAAATAGTCATGAACACCTATTTCTTTATCAAGAAACTGAGTTTGTCTGAAGAAAGGGCCTTTGGTCTGGACAGCAGTTCGGTGAAAATAGAAAAATTCCCGATGGTGCTCCACGCTCCAGAAAATATCGGATTAACAAGAGTTAAATAAAAATTTCCTTCAATAAAACTAAACAAACACTGCCGTTACAAGCAGTGTTTTTTTAGGCCGAAAATTTAAAATCAACATTCATTATTAAAAATTTAACTTTCAATCAATTAATAGTACCTTTGCACCTCAATAATTAAAAATGAGATTACACAGAAATTTAGTTTATACCACCATTGATTCCCTAAATGCAATATTTAACGAAGGGGAGTATGCCGATAAAGTGGTTGCAAGAGCCTTAAAGAAAGACAAACGTTGGGGAAGCTCCGACAGAAAATTTGTTGCCGAAACCATCTATGAAGTGGTACGCTGGAAACGATTATACGCAGAAATCGCCGAAGTAAAAGAGCCGTTTGACAGAGACAACCTTTGGAGAATGTTTTCTGTATGGGCTGTTTTAAGAGGCTACCCTATTCCTGATTGGCGCCAGCTGGAAGGAACTCCAGAAAGAAAAATAAAAGGTCGTTTTGACGAACTTTCGAAAGTAAGAGCCCTAAAGGAATCCATCCCAGATTGGATGGACGAATTGGGAGTAAAAGAATTGGGAGAGAAAGTGTGGGCTACTGAAATAGCCGCTCAAAATCAACCCGCAAAAGTAGTTCTTAGAGTAAATACGCTCAAAACAACCAAAGAAAACCTGAGAGCGATCTTGATGGACTTGGATATCGAAACTGATGTTCTTAAAAACCAACCCGATGCGTTAGTTTTGAAAGAAAGAGCCAATGTCTTCATGACTGATGTTTTCAAACAAGGATTCTTTGAGGTGCAGGATGCGAATTCTCAACTTGTTGCCGCTTTCCTTGACGTAAAGCCAGGAATGCGAATCGTTGACACTTGTGCAGGTGCAGGTGGAAAAACATTGCACATTGCCGCTTTGATGGAAAACAAGGGACAATTGATTGCCATGGATTTATACGAAAGTAAACTGAAACAGTTAAAGATACGGGCAAAAAGAGATGGCGCTTTTAATATAGAATACCGCATAATAGACACCACAAAGGTGATCAAAAAGTTACATCAGAAAGCGGATCGTGTTTTGATTGATGCACCATGCAGCGGTCTTGGGGTTCTTAAAAGAAATCCGGATGCAAAATGGAAATTGAAACCGGAGTTTATCGACAACATGCGTAAGATACAGTCGGAAGTTTTAGAAAGTTATTCTAAAATAGTAAAACCGGGTGGAAAACTGGTATATGCCACTTGCTCTGTTTTACCGTCTGAAAATCAAGAGCAAATTGAGCGCTTTTTGACAACGGACATAGGAAAAGAGTTCAACTTTATCAAAGACCAAAAAATACTGGCTTCAGAATCAGGGTTCGACGGGTTTTATATGGCGCTTTTGGAAAGAAAAGAGGAAGTAACACCAAAAGAAGTGAAAGTAAAAGAAATAAAGGAAGCAAAAGCTTAAGCTTATTACTCTTATATAAAACAAAAAACGCCTTCATTTTGAAGGCGTTTTTTGTTATAAAAAAAAGAATCTAAAGCAAAAAAAAACCTCGAAGTAGTTAACTACTTTCGAGGATTTTTTTATAATAGGACTATCTATTTTCTTTATTCTCTTTTCTCGAGCCTAATCATTCATCGAGATTAAAAACTCCTCGTTATTCCTGGTTTTTCTGAAACGGTCATTTATAAAACTCATGGCTTCAACTGGGTTCATGTCAGCAAGGTATTTTCGCATAATCCACATTCTCTGCAAGGTTTTTTCGTCTAATAACAAATCGTCCCGTCTTGTACTGGAAGAGGTCAAATCGATCGCCGGGAAAATACGTTTGTTGGCGATTTTTCTGTCCAACTGCAATTCCATATTTCCGGTTCCTTTGAATTCTTCGAAAATAACTTCGTCCATTTTAGAACCCGTTTCGGTCAATGCCGTAGCGATGATACTTAATGAACCGCCGTTTTCCACATTACGGGCCGCCCCAAAGAAACGTTTTGGTTTCTGCAAAGCATTGGCATCCACACCCCCACTCAGCACTTTACCTGAAGCAGGTTGCACCGTATTGTAGGCTCTGGCCAAACGCGTAATCGAATCTAACAGGATTACCACATCATGTCCACATTCCACCAAACGTTTTGCTTTTTCAAGAACGATATTGGCAATCTTAACGTGTTCTTGCGGCTCTCTATCAAAAGTGGAAGCGATTACTTCCCCACGCACGCTACGTTGCATATCGGTAACTTCCTCAGGACGTTCGTCAATCAATAAAACAATCAAATATACCTCAGGATGGTTGGCTGCAATTGCATTTGCAATTTCTTTCAACAACATGGTTTTACCCGTTTTTGGCTGTGCGACAATCATACCACGCTGTCCTTTCCCAATAGGAGAAAACAAATCGATAATACGAGTTGAAATCGTGCTTTCACGAGCGGCCAAATTGAACTTTTCTGATGGGAAAACAGGAGTCAAATGTTCGAAAGAAACTCTATCACGAACCACTTGAGGATCGTGTCCGTTAATTTTTAAAACTTTAACTAAAGGAAAAAATTTCTCCCCTTCTTTTGGAGGACGCACCACCCCTTTGACTGTGTCTCCGGTTTTAAGACCGAATAATCTAATTTGGGATGTCGATAAATAAATATCATCCGGCGATGCCAAATAGTTGTAATCCGACGAGCGCAGGAAACCATAGCCATCAGCCATCATTTCAAGAACTCCTTCACTTTCTATAATTCCGTCAAATTCAAAATCAGAATCCCTGTAATTGCTTTTTTTAGCTTTAAAATTAGGGTTTTGATTTTGCTTATTTAACTGGTTGGGGTTTACTTTTTTAGCCGGAGCAACAATTTCTTGGGTGTCTTTAATTTCAATATCGCCACCTTCTTCGTTTTCTTTGGCTTCTTCCTTGTCCTTTTTCAAAGCAATTTTCTTTTCGTAGGCTGATTTATTGAATTTAATTACTTTCCCTACTTTCTTTTCGGATACTGGAGCTTCGTTTACCGTTTCAGTTTGAGCATTTTCGGCTTCAAGCTGTGGGGCAACTTCAGCAGAAACCTCCATCTTAGTTTGGAACTCCGCATCCATCGTAGCTTCTTCTTTTGCGAACAAAGAACTGACCGTAGCTTTTTGAATCGCGGCCTTTTTTACAGGCACTATGCGGGTTCTTTTGGGTTTGTCATCCTCAACTTTAGTTTCCGCTTGCTTTTCAGGCGTCGAATCAACAGTATTATTTTGATGTTCCAAGATTGATCCGATTAAGGTATCTTTTTTAACACCATTAAATTTTATGGTTTTAGCTGATTTAGCTATTTCTTGAAGCTCAGAAAGCTTCATTTCTTTTAATGCAGAAATATCAAACATGAATGTTCTATGAGTTTAATTAAATTGGTAACACTATAAAAAGATAGGTAGTGATTTTTATTTCGAATTGACCGCAGTATGAAGTGCTTACGGTATTGTTATGCAATAATACGAATAAAATTTAATGATACAATAGTATTTTAAAAAAAGAAAATATATTTTTGTCAAACAAAATTAGACAATGATACAGAGAATACAGACGATTTATTTGATACTTGCTTTTGTGGTTACAGGGATTTTACCTTTTTTATTTCCGTTATGGACAATGAACGACGGGAAGGATTATTTCTTTATGCAAAACCAGGTTTACGTAATCTTATTGGGGTTAAGCACATCGCTGACCGTGTTGACTATCGTTAGCTATAAAAAAAGACAGAATCAGTTTGTCATGGGCAGATTGAACATAATATTAAATTTAATTTTATTAGGATTGTTTGTATATCGTTCACTAAATTTATCTGGAGAAACAGTTCTTGTTTCTGAGAAAGGTATTGGGATGTTTCTACCTATAGTTGCTATCGTGTTATTAGTCTTGGCTAATAAGGCCATCAAAAAGGATGAAGATCTTGTAAAATCTGTGGACAGATTGAGGTAAACCTATAAACTTAGTTTATTAGTGCGAAGGAAACCCGGATGGAAACATTCGGGTTTTTTTGTGTCTGATAAATACGCATTTAATAACTAAAACCCTATAAATAATAAGTGATTTATTTTTCATAAATTTGATTACAGTATAAATACAACATGACAAAAAAAATACGAATACATCTTGCTGACGACCATCAGATTCTTATTGACGGTATGAAAACTTTACTGCATACGGTCTCCAATTTTGAGGTTGTCGGATTTTCTTTGGACGGCAGCACTCTTTTTGAGGAGGTGACAGATAACAAAACTGACATTCTTGTTCTTGATATCAGCATGCCAAAAAAAGACGGCATCGAGGTTATCAAAGAGTTTTCAAAAAAGGGCTTCCCTTGTAAGGTAATTATCCTTTCGAGCTATGACGACCTAAAAATCATAAAAGAGGTGATGAAGCTTGGCGCCAGCGGTTATTTGACAAAACAATGCGCTGGGGAAAGTATCGTGGAAGCGATTCAATCCGTATTTAACGGAGAAGAATATTTCTGCAATACAGTTAGGGCAAAAATCTTCAATACCGCAACCAAAGACAATTCTAAACTAAACAAATACACCCCTAGTATAGATTCCATCTTAACGGGACGAGAAATCGAAGTCATTACTCTAATTGCATTGGAATTTAGCGGAAAAGAAATTAGCGAACAACTGTTCATCAGCAACAATACCGTCGAAACGCACCGCAAGAACATCATGAAAAAGTTGAAAGCAAAAAACACCATTAGCTTGGTTAAATTTGCCCTTAAAAACAAATTGATTAAATCCTAAACCGGCTAACGATCGATTGCCTTTCCAAAAGGAATTCGATCCCAAACAACAAATCCTATTTAATTGACAACCCAATTTTATGCTTCGAAACCGATTTCTGTTATTGCTTCTGTTCTTGCCAGCTTTTTTTGGTCACCCCCTGTTTTCCCAAACCGAAATTCCGTCCAAAAAAGAATTAACTGAACTAACAACAGCCTCTACCAATCTCATGAAAGAGGGGAAATTTGAGAAGTCTTTGATAAAGTCAAGAATCGCTTTAAAACACGCCATTTTCCTTAAAGATGACGAGGCAATTGCCACCTGTTACAACACCATTGCGGCCAATTTTGACGAGCTGACCGAACCAGACAAAGCTTTCTTCTACTACAAAAAAGGGCTTATCTATGCCAACAGAACCAATAACAGCAGGCTTAAAAATTATCTGAACAACAATCTGGGTAACATCTATTGTTTTGATAAAAAGGAATATACCAAAGGAATCTACTACTACAAAAAATCGCTGGACTACAGCAAGAGAATTCGTGACACTTCGGGCATTGTCTTTACGAAACTCAATATAACTTGGGCCTATTTTGACATTGGCAATTTTAAAGACGGTCTGCCCTACCTCCAATTCGTCAACAAATATCATCCTAAGTTTGGGGACAGTTCCACACTTGGAGCCTTAAGCTTGCTAAACGCCATGTATTACGGACATACCAATGAATCCGGGAAGGCAACTGCGTTTTTTAAAAAATCAATTAAAATTGGAATTGAAGAGGACATGAAGTCTGATTTGTCGTTTGCCTATCTGGAATATTCCAAGTTTTTAGTGAAAAATGGCGACTACAAAAAGGCCTACCAAAACCTGGCACTTTACAATACCACAAATGACCAAGTTAATGACGAAGACAAATACAAAAAAGTAAACGTTGCAGGAATAAATCTGGAATTGGACGAATACAAGAGGGAGATCGACAATATCGAAACCAAATACAAAACCAAACAGCAAATCCTTTTGGAAAAGCAGTCCAAAAACAAACAGATCAGTATCATTATCATTTCGCTGCTTATTTTGGTTATTATCCTGTTTTACTTTTTCTTTCAAAATTCAAGATTGAAACAAAAAAACAAACTCAAAGACGTACAGAGCAAAATCCAGGAAAACATGATCAACGCCTCGATAAACGGCCAAGAGATGGAACGAAAAAAAATCGCCAATTTTTTGCATGACAACATCAGCGCCCTACTTTCAACGGCTGGACTACACCTAAGCGTTTTCAGTGCCAAAAACCAATCAGAATCGGAAGAAATCACCAAAACAAAATCGATTCTAAGGGAAGCCCATGATAAAGTGCGCGATCTTTCGCACCAACTACTCCCCTCTTTATTGACTCGTTTCGGCTTGTTTTATGCGCTTAACGACTTGTGCGAAAAAAATTCAAACTCCAGCATCAGTTTTGAATATTCAAGCCCTACCGATACATCAATCCGCTACAATGAGGATTTCGAAATGAAGATCTATTTTATAATAATGGAATTGTTCAACAATATTATAAAACATAGCGACGCCAGAAATGCAGTTATTGGCATCGAAGAAAAGAATAATTCCCTATTCATTCATGTTAGGGACAATGGCAAAGGTTTTGAATCAAACGATGACACTGCTATAGAAGGTTTTGGACTTAATCAGATAAAAGCGAGGGTAAACAATATTGGAGGGGAAATAAGCATACTTTCCAAAATAAAATCAGGCACTTCGATTCACATTAAGGCACCCATTACCTATAAAAAAATGCCTACGCTCGTTTTTCCATCTCAATAATCTCCAGGTCCTTGATCTTATCCCCGTCAATCACAAAGCGCAACATCGTGCGCACTTGATGAAAGCCGCTTTTGCCGCAAGCCCCGGGATTCATATGCAAGAGATTGTGCTTCTTGTCAAACATTACCTTTAGGATATGCGAATGCCCACAAATGAATAACTTGGGAGGGTTTGACGCCATTTCATCCTTGATGTTCGGGTTGTATTTCCCAGGATAACCGCCAATGTGCGTGATCCACACATCGACCCCTTCGCACATGAAGCGGTTGTGCAGCGGGAATTCCAGACGCGCCTGGGCATCGTCAATGTTCCCATAAACCGCCCGCAGGGGTTTCATTTTCTTCAAAGTATCGGTAACACTCAAGTCGCCAATGTCGCCGGCATGCCAGACTTCATCCGCTTGGACGACGTACTTCAAAATGCTGTCATCCATGTGACTGTGCGTATCGGAAAGGAGGAGGATTTTTTTCAAAACATTTTTTTAGGAGCCGTTTCCCGCTTTCCACTGCAATCTTTTTGCTCTTAAAAAAAGAGATAAAAAGGATTTCCGTTTTAATCGGGGCTAGGATTTTACGGTAAAAATAATCAATCGAATTCCAATTAAAAAATCTATTTGAAAGGGAACAAACTTTGCGCCATAGCCACCACGCAAAAAAATTAATAAGTACCTTTGCCTCTTGAAAAAAACAACTTGAGGTATTTTATAAAATTAGCATACAACGGAACCCAATATCACGGCTGGCAATACCAACCCAACGCATCCTCTGTTCAGGAAACGCTGAACAAGGCGGTTTCTGTATTGTTGAATTCAGACATCAACCTCATGGGCGCGGGACGCACGGACACTGGGGTTCATGCCAAAGTGATGTATGCTCATTTTGATTTTGAGACTCCTTTTGAGATTCTGAAATTAGTGCACAAACTCAACGCCTACTTGCCCAAGGACATCGTTGTTTACGACATCATTTTGGTTGCTGACGAAGCGCATAGCCGTTTTGACGCGACCAAAAGGACGTACGAATACCACATCAATACCTTCAAGGATCCGTTTTTGCAGGAACAAAGTTGGTATTTCCATCAAAAACTGGATGTCGATTTGATGAATGAGGCGGCGAAACTGCTGTTTAACCACACCGATTTTCAATGTTTCTCTAAGGTGAACACGGACGTCAGCACCTTTGACTGCAGCATTTTTGAAGCGCATTGGAAACAAGAAAATAGCCGGCTAGTGTTTACCATTTCGGCAAATCGTTTCCTAAGAAACATGGTGCGTTCAATCGTTGGAACATTGGTAAATGTAGGCATGCACAAGATTACGCTCGATGATTTCAATGCTATCATCGAAGGCAAGAACAGAAATAAGGCCGGGTTTTCGGTACCCGCACACGGATTGTATTTAACCGAAATTGATTACGATTACATAACGAAATAGCCCTGATAGCAGTGAAAATCCTTTGTGTTTTTTCCTTTGAAAAATACAAAGATTGCAACGGATAGCAGGAGAAAGCTCCCAAAATAAAAATGAAAGCAAAAGCATTCGATACCCGATTATTCAAAAGAATATTACAATATACAAAACCGTACCAGTGGCGATTTAACGGCGTTATTGCCTTCGCGATTTCCCTGTCAGTGTTTGCGGCCTTGCGCCCATACCTATTGAAGCAAACCGTTGATGGCTACATCCAGACGGAGGACGCAAGAGGGCTTTTGTTTTACATCACCTTGATGGGAGTGGTCCTTTTATGCGAAGTCTTTTCGCAGTTTTACTTTGTCTTTTGGGCAAACTGGCTGGGACAGGACATCGTGAAGGACATTAGGACCAAGCTTTTCAAGCATATTTTGAGCTTCAGGATGAAGTACTTTGACCTCGTTCCCGTGGGCCAACTTGTGACGCGTTCTGTGTCCGACATAGAATCGATTGCTCGAATTTTCAGTCAGGGGTTGTTTATGATTATCAGTGACCTGATGAAAATGGTGGTTGTACTGGGCTTCATGTTCTACATGAACTGGACATTGACCTGGATCGTGATCGTTGCGATGCCAGTTCTGGTATTTATCACGCGAATATTTCAACGCAAAATGCAGGTCGCTTTTGAGGATGTGCGTAACCAAATTTCGAACATGAACTCCTTCGTGCAGGAAAGGGTTACGGGAATGAAAATCGTGCAGCTGTTCAACCGCGAGGAAATCGAGGCCGATAAATTCAAAAGCATCAACGACAAACACAAAAAAGCATGGATAAAAACGATTCTTTATAACTCCATTTTCTTTCCCATCGCCGATATCATTTCGTCGCTGACCCTTGGCTTTATCGTGCTTTATGGAGGACTCAAGATTTTGAACGGCGATACCTTCACCACTTTCGGAGATTTGTTTTCATACACGATGTTCATCGGGATGTTGTTTAACCCTTTGCGTCAGATTGCTGATAAATTCAACGAGATGCAACTGGGAATGATTGCCGCCAACCGTGTATTTGCAATTATTGATACCCAAGACCATATTCAGGATACGGGGACTCTCGAGGCTCCCATTTTCCTGGGAAACCTACAGTTCAAAGACGTGCGTTTCAGTTATATTCCTGACGAAGAGGTGATCAAGGGAATCAGTCTGAGCGTGAAAGCTGGCGAAACCGTCGCAATCGTGGGTTCTACAGGTGCGGGAAAATCGACGATCATCAATTTATTGAACCGTTTCTACGAAATCAACAGCGGAGAGATTTGTATCGACAACCAAAATATCGAAAACTACACATTGGGATCATTGAGAAAGCAGATTGCGGTGGTACTGCAGGATGTATTCCTTTTTGCCGACACGATTTTCAACAACATCACGCTCAACAATCCTGAAATTACCAGAGAAGATGTCTTGGCTGCAGCCCAAGAGATAGGCGTGCATGATTTCATCATGAGCTTGCCCGACAACTATAATTTTGACGTCAAAGAGCGCGGGGTGATGTTGTCCTCTGGTCAGCGCCAGTTGATCGCTTTCCTGAGAGCGTATGTCAGCAATCCGAGTATTCTGATTCTGGATGAGGCGACTTCGTCCATTGACAGCTATTCAGAGGAATTGATACAACGCGCCACCGAAACCATTACGCAAGGCCGAACTAGCATCGTGATTGCCCATCGACTGGCCACCATCGTCAATGCCGACAAAATCGTGGTAATGGACAAAGGCTTGATTGTGGAGCAAGGAACGCATCAGGAATTGATCAATCGCGAAAGCGGCTATTACAAGAATTTGTATGATTCCCAGTTTTCGGTGGCTAATTAGTTATTTAACCTGAAAGGATGCCCTTTTTTACGAAAAACGCAAAAGTTTAGTTAAGGGCGTTTAGCAGCATCCGTTAAACCAATTTCATGGAAAATAAAGGCGAATTTTTGAAAATTTGTTACTTTAGTACTTTATCACTTCTAAGCTTTCCAAAAACAGAATAAATCCTTAAATTCGCCAAATCAATTAATCGAAGAAAAACAAATACAATATGAAATACGATATCATTGTTTTAGGAAGTGGACCGGGCGGATATGTTACTGCCATTAGAGCATCACAATTAGGCTTTAAAGTTGCCGTGATTGAAAAAGAAAACCTAGGCGGGGTTTGCTTGAACTGGGGTTGTATCCCAACCAAAGCATTACTGAAATCAGCACAGGTTTTTGATTACCTAAAACATGCTTCCGATTACGGATTGACTGTTTCATCGTTTGACAAGGATTTCCCTGCCGTAGTGCAACGCAGCAGAAACGTAGCGGACGGAATGAGCAAGGGAGTTCAATTCTTGATGAAAAAAAATAAAATTGATGTTATTGAAGGTTTTGGAAAACTAAAGCCAGGCAAGAAAGTCGATGTTACAGACAAGGACAATAAGGTTACTGAATACAGTGCTGACCATATCATCATTGCCACTGGAGCTCGCTCTCGTGAATTGCCTAACTTGCCGCAAGATGGCGTAAAAGTTATAGGATACAGACAAGCGATGACTTTACCTACGCAGCCCAAATCTATGATCATCGTAGGTTCTGGAGCGATTGGGGTCGAATTTGCACATTTCTACAATTCAATGGGGACAGAAGTGACCATTGTTGAGTTTATGCCAAACGTTGTTCCTGTTGAGGACGAGGACATTTCGAAACAAATGGAACGTTCGATGAAAAAAGCGGGTGTAAAAATCATGACCAACTCTTCTGTCGAAAAAATTGACACTAGCGGAGCAGGCGTAAAAGCGTATGTAAAAACTGCCAAAGGAGAAGTGATCCTGGAAGCGGACATTTTGCTATCGGCAGTCGGCATCAAAACGAACATAGAAAACATAGGTCTGGAAGCGGTAGGAATTGCTACGGACAGAGACAAGATATTAGTGGACGCCTACAACCAAACTAACGTTCCTGGTTATTACGCTATTGGTGACGTGACTCCGGGACAAGCATTGGCGCACGTAGCTTCTGCCGAGGGAATCAACTGCGTGGAGAAAATTTCAGGATTGCACGTGGAGCCTATCGACTACGGAAACGTACCGGGCTGTACTTATGCAACTCCGGAGATTGCTTCGGTAGGCTTGACCGAAAAACAAGCCAAAGAAAAAGGATACGAATTGAAAATTGGTAAGTTCCCCTTCACCGCTTCAGGAAAAGCAAAAGCCGCAGGAACACCTGATGGTTTCGTAAAAGTGATTTTTGACGCCAAATACGGCGAATGGTTGGGTTGCCATATGATAGGTGCCGGTGTGACGGATATGATTGCGGAAGCAGTTGTAGCGCGTAAACTGGAGACTACAGGACACGAAATCTTAAAAGCGATACATCCACACCCTACGATGAGCGAAGCGGTTATGGAAGCCGTGGCTGATGCTTATGGCGAAGTGATCCATCTATAGATTTCAGATTGTCCCGAAAACTCGGGATTGATTATAGAATTTACTAATCCGATTTGCGAAAGCAGATCGGATTTTTTATTTTAAAAAAGGCTTTCGACTAAAAATATGACGTTGTTTTAACAATTAAATATTTATTAATTCGTAAATTTGAGTATGCCGTTTTATATTTAAAAGTAAAGATATAATCATTTAAAATACTGACTATGAAAACTTTACATCAATTCAGTCTAGAACCGGTATTGATAATGGTCATTTTTTCAACCGTTCCCGTAACTGATGTCAATTCAGATATCGATGGCAGTGCAAAAGGCAAAACTTCTGCAGACGAACACGATATTATTGCCATAATTGTAACTAACGGAAGTTGGAAAATAAGCTGTTATTGGAAAAGCGAACGCAATGAAACCATCAATTTCAATGGATTTAACTTTAGTTTTGGAGCGGATGACGTCCTAACGGTGACCGATGGGAAAAACACCTATAAAGGAACTTGGTCCATATTAGAAGCCGACAGCGATAATGAAAGCATATCTGATTTAAAATTCAATATTGCTTTTGCCTACCCAATCCATTTTGTCGAAATAATTGATGGTTGGGAAAACATTGAAAAATCACCCGACTATTTTGAATTAAGGGACCAAAGCATTAGAAATGGTATAACTGACTTTTTAACCTTCAGCAAAAATTAGCGAGTGCAGTTATCACGGCAGCTAACGGCTAGCATTACAACAGCGACCGTTTTGGTCTTATTCAACAGAATGGACCAGAACGGTTTTTTTTGGGCATGTCCCTACGGGTCGGGCTATCCGTTATATCTTTTACTACGCTCCGCTCCGTAAAAGGATGCCACTGCTATCCCTCACGCGAAATAAATGATGCCATCAGAACTCGATAATAATTATACGTCTGGCGATTCTAAAAAATCGTTATCTTTCATACAGAAAATCAACACATTATGAACTGGACCGCAAAACCCATCCTGCATAAATCAGAAAAGCGCATAGCCGTATACTTTGAAAAAAATGCTGAATTAATTGCTCGCATCAAACAAATAGACGGAGCAAGATGGAGCCAACAAAAAATTCTTTGGCATATTCCAGACACCGAAGAAAACAGAATCCGCTTCCATATAACGCCTCTCGCCCACTCCTTGCCTTCAGCGGAGGGCATAGCTCAAATCGAGAAATTCAAGCAATGGTTGCGCTCCAGGCGCTACAGCGAAAGCACCATTAGCACCTACAGCGAAGCCTTGAAATCCTTTTTGGTGTTTTATCGCGAGAAAGCGGTTGCCGAAATCACAAATGAGGACGTGATTATCTACAACAATGATTACATCTTGAAGAATAAGCTTTCGGCTTCGTATCAAAACCAGATCGTCAATGCCATCAAACTTTTTTTCAGCATAATTGTATCAAAAAAAATGGTTGCTGATGCGATTCACCGTCCCAAAAACGCAAAAAAATTACCCAATGTTTTGAGTAAAGAAGAAGCTTTTCGGCTTATCGATTTAACAAACAACATAAAACACAAAACATTATTGGCCTTGATTTACTCAGCCGGACTGCGAATAAGCGAAGCATTAAACATGAAAATCATTGATATCGATAGCCAACGAATGCTCATTCATGTAAAAAATGCGAAAGGTAAAAAAGACCGCTACACACTACTATCAACAAAAGTTTTAGAATTACTACGAGAATATTACGCAATCTATAAACCTAAAACCTTTCTATTTGAAGGACAATACGGTGGACAATACAGCAGCAGAAGTGCGCAAACGGTATTACAGCAATCTGCAACAAAAGCTGGAATTACTAAACACATTAGTTTACATACACTGCGCCATAGTTTTGCCACACATTTATTAGAAAACGGAACTGATTTACGATACATTCAAGATTTACTAGGACATAGCAGCCCAAAAACGACAATGATATATACTCATGTAACTAGTACCTCACTAAAAAATATAATCAACCCCTTTGATATGTAGGAAAATTTTTTATTTTTGTATGAAGCCAATAAATATAAGGCGCAACAATATCAACAAAAACTTGCGCCTATTATGCCGTTTTGGAACAAAACAGGTTGCGTTTATTCGCCTATATACTAGTTAGCTGTGATTGTTGAGAAACTCAGAATTTAAATGGAAAATCAAAGAATAGATAGTACGAATAAATCTAAATTATCGGAATTCAACTTGGAAGAAATTCGTGGTTGGATAATTGACAGAATGTATCAAATTGAAACAAAAATTGATTTTATAATTAGTGATTATTTTAAACCTGAAAAAAAAGGAGATTTTGAAAAAAT
>Ga0209108_10000388_pt1 | contig 24150 bp, 28 predicted proteins | sample Rifsed10ft1_FD_184003 | JGI IMG/M metagenome (GOLD analysis project Ga0209108, IMG submission 184003) | Soil microbial communities from Rifle, Colorado, USA - sediment 10ft 1 (version 2) | ecosystem: Environmental > Terrestrial > Deep subsurface > Rock core/Sediment | place: Rifle, Colorado...
CTTTTTTGCCGCGTCGATGATCTTGTCGATCACCAGGTACGACTCCCGCGCCGGCGCGGGGCCGATGCAGACCGCCTCGTCGGCGTACCGCGTGTGGAGGGCCCGCCGGTCCACCTCGGAGAAGACCGCCACCGTGCGGATCCCCATCTCCTTGCAGGCGCGCAGCACGCGGATGGCGATCTCCCCGCGATTGGCGATCAGGATCTTCTGGAACACCGTGGCCCTCCTACAGGGGGATGTTGCCGTGTTTGCGCGGCGGGTTCGTGTCGCGCTTGTTCTTCAGCATCTCGAACGCCTTGATGACCTTGGGGCGGGTCTCCGAGGGCATGATGACCTCGTCGATGTACCCGAGCTCGGCCGCCTTGTAGGGCGAGGCGAAGCGATCCCGGTAGTCGGCGACGAGTTCCGCCTTCGTCGCTTCCGGGTTGTCGGACTTTATGAGCTCCTTCCGGAAAATGATGTTCACCGCTCCGTCGGGCCCCATCACCGCGATCTCCGCCGTGGGGAAGGCGTAATTGATGTCCGCCCGGATGTGCTTGGAGGCCATGACGTCGTACGCCCCTCCGTAGGCCTTCCGGGTGATGACGGTCACCTTGGGGACGGTGGCTTCCGCGAAGGCGTAAAGGAGCTTCGCGCCGTGCTTGATGATTCCGCCGTACTCCTGGTTCGTCCCGGGGAGGAACCCCGGCACGTCGACGAAGGTGAGGAGCGGGATGTTGAAGGCGTCGCAGAAGCGGACGAATCGCGCCCCCTTGATGGAGGAGTTGATGTCGAGGCAACCGGCGAGGATCGCGGGCTGGTTCGCCGTGATGCCGACGGCTCGCCCGTTCATGCGCGCGAAGCCGATGACGATGTTCCTCGCGTAGTGCTCCTGGATCTCGAAGAAGTTCCCGTCGTCCACCACCTTCCTGATCACGTCCCGGATGTCGTACGGCTTCGTCGGGATGTCGGGGACCACGGTGTTCAGGCTCTCGTCCGTACGATCCGGGGAATCCTTCGGGGCGACGACCGGCGGGTCCTCCATGTTGTTCTGCGGGACGAAGGAGAGAAGCTCCCGGATCATGTAGAGGCACTCCTTCTCGTCCTCCGCCGCGAAGTGCGCCACGCCGCTGCGCTCGTTGTGGGCCATCGCCCCGCCGAGGTTCTCCTTGGTGACCTCCTCGTGGGTGACCGTCTTGATGACGTCGGGTCCCGTGACGAACATGTAGGAGGTGTTCTTGACCATCAGGATGAAGTCGGTGATCGCGGGGGAGTATACGGCGCCGCCTGCGCACGGCCCCATGATCGCGGAGATCTGCGGCACGACTCCCGACGTGAGGGTGTTCCGCAGGAAGATCTCGGCGTATCCGGCCAGGCTCTGGACCCCCTCCTGGATGCGCGCGCCGCCGGAATCGTTCAGCCCGACGACCGGCGCGCCGTTGCGGACGGCGTGGTCCATGATCTTGCAGATCTTCTCGGCGTACGCCTCGGACAGGGATCCGCCGAACACGGTGAAGTCCTGGGCGAACACGTAGACGAGACGCCCGTTCACCTGCCCGTACCCCGTGATCACGCCGTCCCCGAGGAACTTCTCCATCTCGAAGTCGGCGCAGCGGTGCTGGACGAAGCGATCCAGCTCGACGAACGAGTTGGGATCGAGGAGGAGCTCCACCCGCTCCCGCGCCGTCAGCTTTCCCTGGGCGTGCTGGGTCTCGATCCGCTTCTTGCCGCCCCCTTCCATCGCGAGGACGTTCCTCTTGCGCAATTCCTCGAACTTCTTCTCGAGCGACATCCCCTTTCCTCCTGGGCGACGGCGGGTCTTTTCGTGATGGTGTTACATACCATCCCGCAACGCCGGGTGTCAATGAAATCGGGGGCTCGCGCCTCCGTTCATCGAGGACGACGCACCGCGGTCACTTCCGGAACAGGGCCTGGTGGACGAGCTCGGCGATGTGGACCACGCGCAGCGACGGGTCCGTTCGGGCGGCCATGTCCCGCATCTGCAGGACGCACCCCGAGCAGGCGGTGGAGATCACCTTGGTTCCACCGCGCGCCGCGACCGTCACCTTGTTCTCCCCGATCCGCGCCGAGGTCGGGTAGTCGCGCACGTTGAACGTCCCCCCGTAGCCGCAGCACAGGTCGGCGCCCGCCATCTCGGCGAACTCCGGGCCGACCGCCCGGGACAGGACTTCCCTCGCCTCGGGGCCCTTCCCGAGCGTTCCCGTCAGGTGGCACGGGTCGTGATACCCGATCTCCCCCGCCCTTTCCCCCTCGGGCGGATCCGGGAGCCGGTCGAGGACTCCCGAGGAGAGAAGGAAGCTCGCGTAGTCCACCGCGCGGTCGGCGACGAAGACCGCGTCGTCGTACAACGGCGTCCCCTTCGGGATCAGCGAGAAGACGTTCCTCCGGAACATGAGGAGGCAGGAACCGCAGGGGAAGACGATCGATCCCGGCTCCGCGGCCCGCAGGCGGCGCAGGTTCGCCTCCGCGGACGAAGCGGCGGACCGGCGGTCCCCCGACACCATGGCGGGGAGGCCGCAGCACGCGGCGTCCCGGAAGACCGCGACGGATTTCCCGGACGCCTTGACCGTCTCGTAGGCGGTCCGGCCCACCCGGGGGAAGACGTGGTCGAAGACGCAGCCGACGAAGAGCATCACTTCGCCGAAGGACGCTTCCTCTTTCCCGAGAGATTCGATGAACCCTCTCGCGGGCAGCTTCGGGACCGTCCGCCGTTTCCCTCCGAGACCATCGGGGAACCGGTAATGGAGCCCGCTCGCCGTGGAGATCTTCCCCGGCAGCAGCCGCTGCCCCGCGGCGGCCGCCTTCCGGGCGATTCCCGCCGCTCCCGGCGACTTCATCACCCGGCCGAAGAGGACGCTCTTCCAGGCGGGGATCCCGACCTTCTCCGCGAGGTCGGCGCGCCCCTTCATGACGATCTCCTCGACCAGTACCTGGTTGGGGCACGCCCGCTCGCACCGCCCGCACAGGAGGCAGTCGGTCAGCGCCTCCTGCATCGCCTCCGCGTTCCCGTCCTCCCCGGACAACGCGGCCTCGATCAGGGCGACCTTCCCCCGCGCGACGGCGATCTCCGCCTTCCGCTCCGGGTAGAGGGTGCACACGGTCCGGCAGGTGCCGCACTTCGCGCACAGCCCGGTCAGCGCCTTGAGATCGGAATCCTTCATCCGCGTACCGCGGCTTCGTCGAGGAAGATCTTTCCCGGGTTGAGGATCCCGTTCGGGTCGAAGCAGCCTTTCAGCCGTTTCATCACCGCGACGCCGAGCGGCCCGACCTCCATCTCGAGGAACGGCGCCTTGGAGATCCCCACGCCGTGCTCGCCCGAGATCGTCCCCCCCACCTCCACGGCCTTCCGGAAGGTCTCCTCCACCGCTTCATGCGCGCGGCGCGTCTCGTCCGCGTCGGTACCGGAAATCATGATATTCACGTGGATGTTGCCGTCCCCGGCGTGGCCGAAGTTTACGATCGCGACCCGTTTGCGGGCGGCGAGATCGGAGAGGAAGTCGAACATGTCGGAGAGGCGGTTGCGCGGGACGACGATGTCCTCGTTGAGCTTGACGGGCGCGAGCCGCCGCAGCGCCGGGGAGATCGAGCGGCGCAGCTTCCAGAGATCGTCCCTTCCGTGCGCGTCGGAAGCCCGCCGGACTTCGATGGCCCCGTGGGCGCGGCACACCTCCGTAAGGAGGTCCGCCTCCCGCTCGACCTGTCCCTCCGGCCCGTCGACCTCCAGCAGCAGGGCGCTCCCGGTTCCCTCCGGAAGCGCGACGGGCATCAGCGCCTGCACGCAGTCGATGGCGGTGCGGTCCATCAGTTCCATCGCGGAGGGGGTCACCCGCGCCGCGACGATGGCGTTGACGGCTTCGGCGGACCGGCGGTTCCCGTCGAACAGCGCCAGCAGCGTCGCCGCCGACTCGGGCAGCGGTATGAGCCGGAGCGTCGCCCGCGTGACGATCCCGAGGGTTCCCTCGGACCCCACGAGCATCCGGGTGAGGTCGTACCCGACCACCCCTTTCGCCGTTGCGACGCCGGTGCGGACGAGCTCCCCGGTTCCCAGCACCGCCTCGAGGCCGAGGACGTAGTCGCGCGTGACGCCGTACTTCACCGCGCACATCCCCCCCGAGCACTCGGCGATGTTGCCCCCGAGGGTGCTGAATTTCAGCGACGCGGGGTCGGGCGGGTAGAAGAGCCCCTTCTTCCGCACCTCCTCCTTGAGGGTCCCGGTCACCACCCCCGGTTCGACGACCGCGTACAGGTTCTCGCCGTCGACCGCGACGATCCGGTCCATCCGCTCCGTCGAGAGGACGACCCCGCCGTGGACCGGGAGCGAGCCGCCGGAGAAGCCCGAGCCGGCTCCCCGCGGGACGACGGGAAACCGGTGCCGGTTGGCGAGGACGACGGTCCGCCGCACCTCTTCGGCGTTTACGGGGTAGACGACGGCGTCCGGGAGGAACTTCTTTCCGGTGGCGTCGAACGAGTAGCAGATGCGCGCTTCGAGAGAGGTCCGCAACCGGTCGCCGAACAGGTCCCCCAGCGCGGAGAGGGCTTCAGGGTTCATCCGGAAAGTGTACCATGCGTCTCGAGCGGGCTGGCCCGGTCTTGACCGTATACGCTTCCAGGGGTATGGCCAGGGCATCCGTTGCCTGTTCCACTTGCCGAGCGGAGATCCCGGGCGAGGAGGCGAGCATGGAGAGAAACCCCTCGGCATCCTTCAAACGCGATCCGGGACGTCCCCGCCATCTCCCCCCTGCAATGTCTTAAAAAAGAACATTACGGCCCAGGCTGGACACCTGTCCCAGCCCGGGCCGTCTAATCAACTGTTATGCGGACCAATGATCATGTTTGATCCAGCATCTTGGTGTGGAGATCCTATTGACAATATGTCATATGTGACATAGGATGGTGGCGTGAGTCCGAATGACAAGCCATTGGTGTGGCTGAGTGGGGAGGTAAAGACACCACCATTTTCTCAAGCGGGGCGGCTGGAAGTTGGGTATTTACTTCGGGCGTTACAGCGAGGAGATAAGCTATCCATGCCGCTGTCCCGCCCGATGCCGTCCATAGGGCCGCGTTGCCATGAACTTCGAATTGTTGACGAAAGGATCGATTGGAGGATCGTTTATCGAATTGATACGGATGCCATTGTAATTTTGGATGTATTCGAAAAGAAAACGCGAAGCACGCCACGCCAGATAATTGCAGTTTGCAAGCGACGTCTCAAGGATTATGGCTATTAATTCGGAGGGAAGGTTATGATGAATAAGGCGAAACAGAAGATATTGGAGAAAAAAGGATGGAAGGTGGGTACAGCCGAGGAATTTCTTGGGTTGTCCCCGGCAGAATCCAGGTATATCGAGTTAAAGTTAGCATTGAGTGAACATTTGCGGAGGCGCAGAATACGAAAACATCTTACACAAGATCAATTGGCAAAATTAATTAGTTCGAGTCAATCTCGTGTTGCCAAGATGGAGGCAGGGGATCCTACTGTTTCTCTGGATCTATTAATTCGTTCCATATTTACGCTGGGAGAATCGAAGAGCGATTTAGCAAAAATTATTGCAACCGCAAGAGTTTAAAGCCGCCAAGGATCTGAAACGCCTCAAGGCCCACACGCGGTCGGAGGTGAAGGATGCAATGGAGCGGCACCTCCGACATGAGCCAGGGAGAGTGAGGAAGAGCCGAATTAAGCGGCTTCGGGGGATCAACCATCCTCAATATCGGCTGCGTGTTGTAGAAATCAGGGTGTTCTATGACGTCACGGAAAACACTGTAGAGGTGTTGGCCATTGTTTCTAAAACTGAGGCGACTTCCTGGCTGGAAGAGATGGGAGAGTGAATCATGAAGAAGGTGGCATTGTCCAATATGAAGGACGACCTGTCCAGATTTCTTCGGATGGCGGAAAAAGAAGAAATCGTGATTACCCGACATGGGAAACCTGCCGGTGTGCTCATTGGATTTGAATCAGAAGATGATTGGTTCGATTACCGGTTGGAGAATGACCCACGATTTCTTAAACGGATTGAATCAGCACGGAACAGTTTGAGGGCTGGGAAAGGCATAAGACTCGAAAATATTTAATTTGCGGAACCTAACAACAGGCTGGAGCTGACGGCTGCCCTGCGGGTGATCGTGAGGCCCCGCAGCTCAGTCTGAGCGTTAGCACAGCTTGCAAATCCCTCATGCATTGTGTATCATCATTGTAGATACTTCTCGGGGGGTGAGATCATGCAGGCAAGAATTCAAAAATGGGGAAACAGTCTGGCTGTGCGGATTCCGAAAACATTGGCGACCGAGGCGCATTTAGCACAAGAGGTAGTAGTGGAACTTGCCGTGACGAAAGGCAAATTGATCATTGCACCCATAAAGAGGCAAAAATACAAATTGGATGAATTGGTGTACAGAATTACAGACGAGAACATCCACAAAGAAGATATATGGGGGCCGGCCGTCGGGAGGGAGGTGTGGTGAGGCGCCGCGGATATATTCCGGAGCGCGGAGATGTCATTTGGATGATGTTTGGCCCTCAGGCCGGTCACGAGCAAAGTGGCCGGCGACCTGGTGTTGTATTGTCTCCATCGATCTATAATGTAAAAACTGGCATGGCGTTGTGTTGTCCAATTACAAGTCAGATTAAGGGTTACCCATTTGAGGTGTTGGTTCCTGCTGGTTTAAAAATATCAGGAGCAATATTGGCTGATCACATAAAAAATATTGATTGGAAAACGAGACGAGCAGAATATTTATGCAAAATACCAGATAAAGCATTGGAAGAAGTGGCAGATAAAATATTATTACTATTGATTAAATAGCAAGCGTGCCTAACAACAGGCTGAAACTGACGGCTCACTTGGCGAACTTCGTGAGTGCCCGCAGCTTAGCCTGAGCGTTGACCATTATTGATTGGACATTAAACGGAGGAAACCCGTGGGGCTGACCTTCACATGGGACAAGAAAAAGGCCGCCTCCAATCTGCGCAAGCATGATGTTGCTTTTGAGGAGGCGGCCACGGCATTCGGGGACACGCTATCACTGACAATTTTCGATCCAGATCATTCTATTGATGAAGATCGATTCATCCTTCTTGGTGCATCGAACAGAGGGAGGCTATTGGTGGTTGCACATACGGAGCAATCGGATACAATCCGAATTATCAGCGCACGCCTGGCGACACGAGGTGAGAGGAAAATTCATGAAGAGTCCTAAGAAGAAAGAGCAGGAACCAGAGATGAGGGCGGAGTACGATTTCAGCAAGGGTGTCCGCGGGAAATATGCGAAGAGGTTTTTGGAGGGGAGAAATATCATATTGCTGGATCCTGATGTGGCCGGTTTATTCCCCGACTCGAAAACGGTAAATGACGCACTGCGGGCTCTTGCCCGGATCGCGCAAGCGCGAGTGAAAAAGGCCGGTTGATCCGGCCATTTTTATTTCTGGCGGTCTAACAACAGGCTGAAGCCGACGGCTCACCTGGCGAAATTCGTGAGTGCCCGCAGCTGAGCGATAGACCGTCAATACAGGATGAAGATTGGGGGATCAACCAATGCGTACAACAATCGTAGGCGTTCTAATATTTATAATCCTCACCACATTTTGTAACCACGCTCAGACTGCTGACGCCCCAACACAGTATCCAGGGCCCTATCCTGTCGAATTGAAAGTCGGTGAAGTGATTCTTATCAGCAAGTCTTTTGATATCGTCACCCCGGTAATTACTCCCATATGTGATGACCTGAAGGTCGTGGATGTTGTCGACACGCCGGACGGTCCAGCGTTCAAGGGAATCGCACCAGGGAAAACGCTTTGCTCGGTGAGAGCAGGAGCCGGTGGACATCGTCGTGTCTTTTCCATCACGGTAAAGAAGGAATAGCGGAAATTTGCGGTCTGACGACAGGCGGTCCCCGCCCGAGCGTGGACAATCCCCTCGGGATCGGCGGCATGCGTCTGCGCCGGCGGAGGCTTACCCCTCGAGGGAGTGTACGAAGGAGGTGATGACCGCGTTGACCTCGGTGGGCTTCTCGAGCATCGCGAGGTGGCCGGCGCCGTGGATGATCTTGAGCACCGCGCCGGGGATGTTGGCCGCGAGGTACTCCCCGTACTTGAGCGGGGTGAGGCGATCGTCGTCCCCGTTGACGACGAGCGTTGGAACGCGGATCGCGCCCAGGCGATTCATCACGTCGAACCCGTTGCACGCGTGGAAATCAGCGAGGAAGGTCGCGGGCCGCGTGGAGAGGACATCGTTGGTGATGTCTTCGCGGAGCAGGTCGGACGAGGCGGCCGACGTCATCCATCCGACCAGCTCGGGCGCGAACTCCGGGAAGCGCCCGCCGATCCCCTCGAAGATCACCGGGCTGATCCGGAGCCGCGCGCCGGTGCCGAGGAGGACGAGGGCCTCCAGCCCCTTGAGGCCCCCCAGGGCGGCCTGGAGGGCGATCGCCCCGCCCATCGAGTGCCCGGCGAGGATGAACCGGTCGAGGCCGATCTCCTTCATGAATTCGACGACCCACGCGGCGTAGGCGTCCACGCTCTCCGGGGGGGTCCCTCCGCTGCGGCCGTGTCCGGGAAGATCGGGGATCACCAGCCGTACAACGCCTTTCAGCCCCGCCCACTGGTCCCGGAACGTGTGGTGGGAGCCGCCGGCCCCGTGCAGGAAAACGATCCCCCGCCGGCTTGCCTTCACGCTGTCCTGGATCTGGACGACCTGGCCCTGGACGGTGATTTCCGGCATCTCCCCCCCATGCATGTTGGTGCCACGAGTATATTATTCCATTTCTGAAACGGAATAATCATGATTCGGGCATGCTCTAATGACGATTGAATCCCGCGCGATCAGTGAAGGCGCCCACAGCCGGTCGCATTCCTGATCTCCTCGTGTTTATAGGGCTTCCTTATGAATCCGCAAATCAACCCATCGGCGAGGGCCTTCCGAAGGGCGACGTCATCTTCGAAAAGGGAGCCCGAAACAAGCATGATCGGCAGGCCTGGGTCAAGTTCCCTCAGACGCCCGGCAAGATCGATCCCATCCGCGTCCGGAAGCTTCACGTCCATGAAGGCCAACCTGAAACGGAAACGCTTGACCAAGCCGAGGGCTTCGCATCCGCTCCGCGCGGTTTTCGTCGCGCAACCCTCTTGCCGCAGGAGATGTTCCAAAAGCAGGCACAACGCCGGCTCGTCGTCGATGATGAGAAAGAGGCCCCGCGTCATCTCCATCGGATCGGCGCCTCGTCCGGCACCACCGGCAATCTCACCATCAGGATCGTCCCCACCCCTGCCGTGCTCTCCACTTCAATCGTTCCCGCATGCTCCCTCACGATCGAGTAACAAAGCGACAGCCCCAATCCCGTATCGGCTCCCATCGGCAACGTGGTGTAGAAAGGGTCGAAAACCTTCGCCAGTGCTTCTTGCGGAATACCGCAACCTGTGTCGGCCACGCGAATCAAGAGTTCGCCGCCGCTGCGTTCCGCCGAAGCGCGCAGCTTGCCCCCCGTCGGCATGGCCTTGATGGCGTTCAGGAAAAGGTTGATGAAGACCTGCTGCAGAAGACCCCTGTTCCCGTTCACGAGGATTCGTTCGTCCGGCAGATCGGCCACCGGCTCGATTCTTTGAATCCTCGCCTGATAGGCGACCAATCGAAACATCTCGTCCAACACACCAAGGATGTCGAGGGGCGAGAATTCGGCATCGTCCGAAGGACGGGCGAACGTCAACACGTTTTCGATGATGGCGGAGGCCCTGGCAATCCCTTTCTGGACCATTTCCGCGCATTCGCGTCGAAACTCCGGCGTGATCTGCTCGTTCATGAGAAACTGGGCGGCGGACGAACATACCGCCAGGGGATTGCGGAGTTCGTGGGCAATCCCTCCCGCCATTACGCCAAGGGCGGCCAGCTTTTCGCGCTGGAGGCGCTGTGCCTCCATCTTGAGGCGCTCGGCCTGGTTTCGTCCAACCGCCACGAACCCGGTAGTGTGGGATGCTTCATCTTTCATGGTCGAAAATACCCAGGAAATGGAAACGGCGCCCTTGTCGCCCGTGAGCAGTATCCAATCCGCGGTTCGAGGCTCCCCTTGGAGCTCGAGGTTCGAGAGAAACGCCTTCGCGTCTTCGCGGTGCTCCCCGGCGAGATACTCAACCAGGGGACGACCTCTCACATCGCCTAGCCGGTAGCCGGAGATCCTCTCCGCCGCCGGGTTCCAGGTCAGGATTCTTCCTTCGCTGTCGGTCGAGAGCACGATGTCGCTGGCGCTGTCGACCACGCTGGCGAGGTGCCGTTCGGCGGAGCGCACTTCCTTGTTCAACTGCGTCTGTTCGGACACATCCTCCATCAACAGCAGAACCGCATCGACATCGGCCGTCCAGGCCACCGGCAACACGCGATAGTAGTACGTGCGCAGGGGAACACCCGGCGCCCTGTAGGTAAGTTTCCGGCCCTGCGTTGAAACAGCGCTGTCGAAGACGCGGCGAATCGACGCCTCCAGGCCGAGCTCTTCGAGGATCACCTCCGGGAAAACCTGGGACAGCCGCTTGCCGACGATATTGTCCTTGCCGTGGGAGGTCTTTTCGAGAAAGTTCCTGTTGGCGAAGAGCACCTGCAGGTTTCGATCGACCAGGAGGATCGAGGAGGGAATCGCGTCGACGAGAAGGTCGTGAAATTCAGCGAAGCTCTTGCGAGTCGCGGCTCGTTCCCAAAGGACGTTCGAGAGGTCATGGATCGCTTCGGACAGGATTCCCTTCACCGGGGCCGCGTCGACACGTTCGAGAATATCCTTGAGGTACCCAAGCGAGAGATCGATCCGCCGCTCAAGGATGTCGTCTTTCATTTCCCGATCTCCTCCCCCGACACGAAGTTGTACGGGGGCCATGGGCCGCTTAATAGAACCTTCATTCCTTCCGTCCGGGAGAGGAGCCGGAACGCCTCCCGGAAAGCCTCCTCTCGATCCCTCTTCACCAGGAACACCAGGGAAGCCATCCGTACGCCCCGCTCCCGGTCGTCCCGCCATCGCGACGCGGTTTGATCCCCTCCGAACGCTCCCGTTCCTTGAATGCGTGGCAGTTCCGATCGAAAATCCGCGTAGAGCCCTGCAAAGACTGCCCGGCACCTCTCGACCGCTTGATCGTCCCCTTCTCCAAGGGCGAAGCGTTCCTCCTCCCGGTACCAGGCTCTCCTCGCGTGCAGGTAATGTACGCCCGGGGAGGTGCCGGCCGGTGCGGCGCCGTCGGCCGTGGAATACGGCCCTGCCCCATCGCCGGACGGCGCCCTCTCTTTCCGGGGCAGCAGCAAACGCACGCCCATCTCGACGCACCCGCCCAGGCGCCGCAGGGAGGCCTGGTGTTCCCCGCGGCGCGCGCGAAGCGCCTCTTTCGCGCGGATCTCGCCGTCCAGCACACATCCGAAACGGAACGGCAGTACCGAGCGGGCGCGGTGAAACTCCTCCACCACCCTTTCAAAGTCCAGGATGCGCGAAACATCGGCGGCAAGGGCGCCCGCAGGATGCCGGAGATCGGAGACCACGGCGCAGAGCCCCTCGTCGTCGATGAGATATACCGGCTGGCCGTCGACGCCGCGAATCTCACCGGGCTGCGGTTCCAGTGGCGTTTCACATACGCAGTAGACGAGGAGGGATGCTTCTCTCAATCAGACATCTCTGCGGGGGAATGGGCCGATTCCTCGTCGTCGCCCAGGGACGGGCAAAAGTTGTAGGGCGGCCAAGGCCCGGAGACCTCCAGATGCACGCCCTCCTCCCGGTATCGGGCACCGACATGCTCCACCCGTTCGCGGAAGTGTTCCACGGTATCGCGGCAAAGCAGGAAAGCCCAGTTGGCGATCTCTTCGAACATCTTTTCCGGGACGTCAAGGGCGCGGGGCTTCATCGCCCGCACATCGACCGCCTCGCTTTCCAGTTCCTTTCCGATGGCCTGCACCGCCGTTCCCGCCCATGACGCCACCGCTCTGCCGACGTCCGCCCGCAACCGCTGGAGTTGCATGTAACGGATTCCCGGGGATGACGGAAGTCTCAAGAAACGGTCATCGGCTTCGAGCAGGCGTTTTTCCGCCCTCGACCGCTCCAGAAACCCTTTGACCGCCCATTCTTCCTTGCCGGTGATCGATTCCAGGAAGCGGGTGATCGCAAGATGGTGTCTTTCAAGGAAGCGCGCCACGCTTTCCGGGGAGGCGAAGATGGTCCCGAACCGCGCAGGAAGAACCGGGGAGCCGCGCATCACCCGTTCGATCACCGTTTCGTGATGGAACGCTCTCGGGGCCATCCACGCGAGGTCGCGCAGGTTGGCCTCGGACGCCGGCCCGGAATACTCCTCCACGTTCACCGGCGCGACCACGGCGACGATGCCGCCCGCGACTTCACATGACACGCCCCTGGTGTCCTCCAGGCCCGGACCGCCAATGGCGGGGAGGACCGCGGGACAGGCGAAACAGAAGAGATACACTCCGTCCGCGGCGCTGTCGGGCATGCAGGTCGGCTCCTGGCTCATGTGAACCGCCTCGTCAAGCTTTCCTCGTCGCTCTTGATCTCGGCCAGGACAAGGTCGAAGTCCGAAGGCTCGATGATCAGGCTCCCTTCGTCCGGCGGTCCTCCGGCGGCGGCGGCCACAACCCTCCGTAGAGCCTCCATGGCGGCGCGATGACATACCCCTGCCATGTCCGCCCCGCTGAAACCTTCCGTGCGCGCGGCAAGGGCGGCGGCGTCGATCCCGGGCGACGCAGGCTTGCCGCGGAGGTGGACTGAGAAGATGTCGCGGCGTTCCCGCTCTTCCGGCAGGGGGATTTCCACCTGGACGTCGAATCGCCCGGGGCGGAGCATCGCGGGGTCGAGCAGGTCCCTCCGGTTCGTCGCCCCCAGCACCAGGACGCCCCGCAATTCCTCCACTCCATCCATTTCCGCCAGGAACTGGCTCAGCACGCGTTCGGCGACATGGGAATCCGTTGCGCCCCCGCTTCTCGCCGGCACCAGCGCGTCGATTTCATCGAAAAAAACGATGCAGGGGGCGGCCTGCCGGGCCTTGTGAAAAATCTCGCGAACTCCCTGTTCGGACTCCCCGACGTACTTGGAAAGCAGCGCCGGCCCCTTGACGGAGATGAAGTTGACCTGGCTCTCCGTGGCGATCGCCTTGGCCAGCATGGTCTTGCCGCATCCCGGCGGACCCGAAAGCAGGATGCCCTTCGGCGGCCTGATCCCCGCCTTTTCAAACAGGCCGGGATACTTGAGAGGCCACTCCACCGCCTCCACGAGGTGTTCCTTCACCCCATCGAGCCCTCCGATGTCGTCCCAGCGGATATCCGGGACCTCGACGAATACCTCCCGGATGGCGGACGGCTCCACCTCCGTGAAGGCCTGAAGGAAATGTTCCATGCTCACCTGAAGCGCACCGAGTTGCTCATAGGGAATCGCCGTCAGGGAAAAATCGATGCCGGGAAGGATGGTGCGCAGGCTGCTCATCGCCGCCTCCCGGCACAACGCCTCGAGATCGGCGCCGACAAAACCGTGGGTGATGGCGGCCAGGTGCCCCATATTCACGTCATCGGCGAGCGGCATCCCCCGGCTGTAGATTTCCAGGATCTCCAGCCGGCCATTGCGGTCCGGAATCGGAATGACGATCTCCCGGTCGAAACGACCCGGGCGTCGAAGCGCCGGATCCAGGGCGTTCGGGAGGTTCGTCGCGGCGATGACGATGATGTTGCTCCGCCTTTTCAGCCCATCCATCAGGGCAAGCAACTGGGCCACTACCCGCTTTTCCACATCCCCGACGACCTTGTCGCGCCGCGGAGCGATGGCGTCGATCTCGTCGAGGAAAACGATGCTCGGCCCCTTGCTGGATGCTTCATCGAAGATCTTCCGCAGGTGCGCTTCGCTCTCCCCGTAGAACTTGTGGATGATCTCCGGTCCGCTGACCGTGAAGAATTTCGCCTCCGTCTCGTTGGCGATGGCCCGCGCGATCAGCGTCTTCCCGCACCCCGGGGGACCGTGCAGCAGCACGCCTTTCGGCGCCCCGATACCCAGGCGCTCGAATATTTCCGGATACCGGAGGGGAAGTTCGATCATCTCGCGGATCCGCTGCAATTGCGGCTTGAGCCCTCCGATGTCTTCGTAGGAAACCCCGCGCGCCCGCTCTTCTTCCTTGGCCTTGCCGATCACCAGCTGCGTCGTCGGATGGATCACCACAGGCCCGGCGGGAACGGTGGTTTCCACCTTGAAGTCCGCCGAACGGGTGCCGAAAAGGGTCGCCCGGATCCTGTCTCCGACCATCACGGGCAAACCGTCCAACAGGCTGCCGATATACTTCAGGTCCCGATCCGTCGGTGTAATCGTGATCGGGGCAATCACCACGCGGCCGGCCGGAGGGGCTGTGATCCTGCGGATCGATACGGCTTCATCAAGAGAGACGCCGGCATTCTCCCGGGTCAGCCCGTCCATATGCACGCGGGCATGCCCCCGCTGCTCCTTGTAAGACGGCATCACCTTGCCTACCGTTTTTCGCTTGCCGGAGATTTCCAACAGGTCCCCGATATTCACCTGCAGCCTGGCAAGGTCGTCCGGATCGATCCGGACGAGCGCCCGCCCCACATCCTTGTTCATCGCTTCGGTCACCCGAAGTTTCAGCGTTGGAGCGTCCGTCATTTCCATTGCCTTCCTTCCCGGTCGTCAGCGCGCAATCTTGACCTCGACAACGCCGTTGTTGCAGGAAACCGTCATCTTCTCCGGAGAAAAATTCCCCGGGAGCAGGATTTCCTTTTTATATTTCTTGTCGCCCTTCGCCGCGGAGATCGCGAGGACGTCATCCTTGAGATCGATCCTGACATCCTTGGACCCTATTCCGGGCATCTCCGCGACAACCAGGACAAAATCTTTCTCTTCGAAGATGTCCACCATCGGCTCACGGATTTCCTGCACTTCGGCCTGACCGGTCGTCTTGTCCGTTCGAACATTTCCGAACGGTTCCACCTTGACCCCCTGGTTTCCCGAACCGACTTTCACGGTAAAACCGTACACGCCTTTCACGCCCTGCTTTCCGCGAATCTCGCCTGATTTCGAAAGCTCTTCGCCTGTTTCCGCGAGTTCTCCCAGTTTTTCCACCAGGTCGCCAAGCCCCCTCATGATCCCGCCGAGACCCGCGCCAAAATCCGTTTCCGTTTCATGCGTCATGGGTTTCCCCCTCTTGCCGGCCATCGCCATCCCCTTTCTCCGAAATCGTGTACGTCTTCAGTTTCGTCAGCATCGTCTTGTAGTCGATTTTCAGGATCCGGGCCGCCTTCGCCTTGTTCCACAGAGCGCTCTTCATCACTTGCGTGATTACTTCCCGTTCCACGGCGGCCGTGCTACGGTGCACGATACCCTTCAAGGAAATTTCACCGGTGTAGAGCATCCCAAGCGATTCCTTTTCCAGCGTCCTTCCCCCGTTCGCCCGCAAGGCGCCCAAATGACCGGCGTCGATTACGTCGTCCGCCACGAGCACGGCCTTGCGAATGACGTTGCGCAATTCCCGGACATTTCCCGGCCAGTCGTACGCCATGAGCATGGATACGCCCGTCTCCGTGAACCCCCGGATGGACTTTCCCAATTCCTGATTCGTCGAGTCGAGGAATCGCTTGGAGAGGAAGATGACGTCTTCCTTGCGCGAGCGCAACGGAGGGACATGGATGACATATCCGCTCAAGCGGTGGAAAAGATCGGGGCGGAAGATGGTCGGGTTCGCGGTAAAGAGATCCATGTTGGTCGCCGCGATGACCCTCGCGTCCGCCTTGATCTCTTTCGTCCCGCCGACGGCGTGGAATCGCCGTTCCTCGAGAACCCTGAGCAGCCTGCTCTGCATGGAGAGCGGCAGGCTGGAGATCTCGTCCAGGAAGAGGGTTCCCGAAGCGGCCGCCTCGAACTTTCCTCGCGTGGTTCGCTCCGCCCCGGTAAAAGCCCCCTTTTCGTGGCCGAACAGCTCGCTTTCGATCAACGTTTCCGGGATGGCGCCACAGTTCACGGGGATCATATTGCCGGAAACGCGGAGACTCGACGCGTGGATGGCCCGCGCGACGAGTTCTTTTCCAGTCCCCGTCTCGCCCGTAACAAGGACGGTGAAGTCGGTGGGGGCTACCAGGGCAACCTCGTCCGCCAGTTTGCATATCGCCTGGCTCCGACCCATCATCTCCTGCAGGGAAAAGTGTTCCTCCGCGCGGGTGTCCAGGACCATCGGCCTTCGCTTCAAATGGCGTTCCTTCAGGGCCCTGCGAATGGCCCGGACCACGAGTTCGTTTTCAAAAGGTTTGGTCAGGTAGTCGTAGGCGCCGGATCTCACCGTCTGCACGGCATCTTGTATGCTGCCGAACCCGGTGATCATGATCACCGGCAGTTCTCCATCCATCTTTCGCAATCGGCCCAATATCTCGATCCCGTCGATGCCCGGCATGCGGATATCGAGCAGCACCACATCAGGGGTCTGCAGCATGGCGATCTTGAGCGCGCACTCGCCTTCGTCGGCTTCGAGCGCTTCCATACCCTCCTGCTCCACCAGCGAACGGAGCGCCCAGCGGACTTCACGGTCGTCATCCACGATCAGGATCTGTGCGGATCTTGTCTTCATGGCTCGCCCGAACCGGTTGGATCGCCGGATTTCCCCGCGCGAAGGGAAGGATGATCGAAATGGGAAACCCGGATGTCCGGGTCGAGTCGATCCCCGAGATCGTGGAGCATCCCAAGGAAAAGAATCCCGGTCTCACCGGCGCGCAAGGTTTCATTGATCCGTTTCGCAATGAACGCATCGCGCCGCACCAGCAGGTCATTGCTGAAGCGCCGCTGATCCTCCGCGATCGCCCGCGCCTCTTCGTCGGTCTTCGACGCCAGATACCTCTTCACCAAGCCGTACTCTTCCAGGAGGATTTCCGCCGATTCCGTTCCCGTAAGTTCGGCTCCTTTTTCCAGCAGGTGGAGAACCAGCTGGTGGTTCAGGCTGCCTGCCCTGGCCAGATCGGAGACGATTTCAACCTCATGGCCGCAGACCGGAAGACCATCCTGATAAACGCGAACCCGCGGGTACGGCAAGTCCCACTGCTCGACCCGCCGGCGGATCTCCTTCCACATCTGCTCGATACTGGCGACGTTGCTCATCCACCCTTGCCGGCCCAGTTTCTCGATCTTGATCTTCCGGATGGGTTCCGCCAATCCCCCCATGTCGACCGGCGTATGGACGATCGGTATGTGGATCAGTGTCCTGATGAAATCCGTCATTATCCTGCCGGGCCTTGGAAACCCCATGAATCTGTTTACCTTATCGGCGGTCATTCCACGAAACTTGAATATTCGCTGAAAGCATGGGCAGTTTTCTTTCGCTTTGACACCCCAAAAGGTAAGGGAAGATGGTCCCGGGCGCCTACCCGTCCAGCACTTCCCGCACTTTCCTCGCCAGAACCGTAGGGACAAACGGCTTCCCCAGGAACGGAGTGTCCGGCCGGATAACGAAGGCATCGTGGATCACATTCATCGAATACCCGCTCATGAAGATCGCCTTCAGTCCGGGGTTCTCCTTCCGCATCATCTCGAACGCCTCCTTTCCCCCCATCTTCGGCATGACCACGTCCAGAACCGCCAAGGAGATTTTCTCCTTGTGCCGCCGGAATACCTCGATGGCCTCTTCCCCGTTGCGGGCCGTGAACACGATATACCCGATGTCCTTCAGGATGTGCTCCGCAAGCGTTCGGATCGATTCCTCATCTTCCACCAGGAGGATGGTCTCGCTCCCTCCCCGAATCGGTTCCGTCTTTACCGGGATCTTAACGTCCGGCGGAGCCTCGATCGCGGGAAAGTAGACCTTGATGGTCGTCCCCTTCCCTGGCTCGCTGTACAGGTGAATGGCCCCGCTGTGCCGCTTCACGATCCCGTATACCACCGAAAGGCCCAACCCCGTTCCCTTGCCTTGCGCCTTCGTCGTGAAGAAGGGCTCGAACACCCGCTTCCGGGTTGCTTCGTCCATTCCGATCCCCGTGTCGGAAACCACAAGCAGGGCGTAGCTCCCCTTTTTCATGTACCGGTGTTCCTGGGTATATTCCTCCTCCAGGATCACCCCACCGGTCTCCACAAGGAGCTGCCCCCCTCCGGCCATCGCATCCCGGGCGTTTACGATCAGGTTCATGAGGACCTGCTCGATCTGCCCCCGGTCGGCCCGAATGGTCGGGAGGTCCTCGGCCAGGAAGGTCTTGACATCGATCTGTTCCCCGGCAATCTTCACGAAGAACCTCATCATATCTTTCACCACGTCGCGCAGATCCAGGTTGACCGGTTCAACCACCTGGCGGCGGGCGAAGGTCAACAATTGCCTCGTCAATGTCGCGGCCCGCTCCGCAGCGCGTGAGATTTCATCCAGGTCCGCCAGCGCCTGCGGGTCGCCGGCAACCCGCGCCCGCAATAATTCTCCATATCCCAGGATGCCGGTCAGGACGTTGTTGAAGTCGTGTGCGATTCCCCCGGCAAGGGTTCCGACCGCCTCCATTCTCTGGGCCGTCTGGAGTTGCCGCTCCAACTGGGTCTTCTCCGTAATGTCGTGGACCATCGACAAGATGCCGGAAACGTTTCCCGACGCGTCGCGCAAAGGAGTGCTGAACCATTCGCAATCGACATTTTTCCCATCTTTACGGATATTGGGTGTGATCGAGAGATTCGAATCGTCGCCCTCGGACAGCTTCGACCAGAGGCGGCGGATACGAGGTCGTTCCTCCTCGGGAACGATGAATCCGCAGGGGTGCTTTCCTAACGCCTCGTCCGGGCTCCAACCAAAAATTCGTTCGGCCGCCGGGTTCCACTCCAGCACGCGAAAATCCTTGTCCCAGACGATGTAGGCCAGCGGCATCCGGTTCACGTGGAAAGATAGCCGCTGGTGGGCATCGCGGAGGGCCTCGATCCGCTGGGAGTTCAGAAGAACCACTGTGCACTGATGGCCGACGGTTTCGAGGGCGGAGACCTCCTCCTCGTTGAAAACGTCCTCACGGTCGCTGTAAACGTGCAGGACCCCGAGCATGTCGCCTCCCTCCCCCGAGGTCATGGGAAGTGCGGCCAATGCCCGATATCCGAGACGGCGAATCCAGGTACGCCAAGGGAGAAACCGGGGGGCCTCCTGGATGTCCCGGCAAACTACGGGTCTTCCGGTCCGGACCACGATCCCCGAGGGGCCTTGCCCCAATGGAGAGTCGTCCCAACGGATGTCGAGCGCGGAGATATCCTCCATCGGAATTCCTCGTCCAACCATGGGCAGGATGGTCTTATCGGGTTGGGCCAGGCCCACCCAGCACATCGGATACCCCATCTCGACGACCAGGTCGCAGACTCTCTCAAGCGAATCAATGACATTCGCCCCCTCGATGATCCTCAGGTCGATCTCATGGAGGGCCATGATCAGCCTGAGCCCCTTCCTGATTTGCCTCTCCGCCTCGACTCGCCCGGCGATCTCTTTTTGCAGGCTCTCATAAAGTTGTGAATTTCCGATTGCCTGCCCGATCATCCGCCCAACGACGGCCAGCAAGTCCAGCTCTTCGGGCGGGAAGTTGACGGAGGTCCGCCAACCCAGGTTCAACGCGCCGAACAGGCCGCCCCCGCAATACAAGGGTGTGCTCGTTATGGTCCTGAGTTCCTCCTTGACGAGATATGGGAACAACCGTTTCGTGGGATAGTTATGCATATCAACGACAACCGGTCGCCCTGCCGCGGCCGCCAGGCCGGATGCGCCTTCGCCGATCCGGATTCGCCGCACACCCTGGACAAAGTCCCTGGAGGCGCCATGATGAACGGACAACACCATCGTCTCCCCGTCGTGTTCGAGGAGGTAAACTCCACCTCCGTCCGCCTGGAGAGCCTCGATCGCCGCTGAAAGGATGTTCGGGAGTGTTTCCTGCAGGTCCAACGATTTCGCAATCGCGTTTTCGATGATCTGGAAGACCGAGAGATCCCGGTTGTGGCGGACAAGCAGCTCCTCCACCCGCTTCCGTGCCATGATGCCCCGTTTGCTCACCTCGGATCCTTCCTCTGGTCGAACCATCCGGGCATCGAAGAGGAAGCCGCGCGGGTTATTCTCGGTTATTCCTCACGACCCGGGTCTCCTGATCCGGTCACTCGCCACTCGCACGTGCCCTCTCGAACTTCTCTTCCATCTGCGCGAGCCGTTCTCTCAGGTTCTCCAGTCCGTCGTTCCCGTCTTTCCGGTCCCGCGACCAGGCGGGGTCGGTTTTCCACCAATCCATCCCCATCTCCACCGCCTTGTCCACGGAGCAGATGACGAGGCGGATCTGGATCGTCAGAAGCTCGATATCCACCAGCTTCACCTTGATGTCGCCGGCGATCACGACCCCTTTGTCGAGAACGCGCTCCAGGATGTCCGCCAGCGAAGAGCTTGCGAGTGCGTGCCGCATGGCCTGTTTCGGCTGCATGGTTTCCATCCTTTACAGGAGTTTCCCAAGTGGGCCGAGATCAACGTTGAGATCTTCTTCCTGAAGACCAAACTCCTTGCGCAACCGCCCGATCTCTTCGGCCTGACGCATGAGCGTGAAGCCAAGCCGTTCGATCTGCTCCTCCGTGAGCGAACCCGAATCCATCCGGCGGATGGCCTGTTTCTCCAGGAGTTCGTGGAGCAGCTTGACGAGGGTCAGCACGAGCTGACCGAGGCCGTTCTTGACATCGTCGGGGTCGATTTCCATGCGGGTGCGCCGCACAGGGCGGGACGATATTCCTGCTTGGCGAAAGGCGTCTGCGAATTCGGCGAGGGCCGGAGCCTCGATGCCGCTGAGCTCGTTCACTGTCGCATCCCGGCGTGCATTTGCGCCTGATCCCTCGCGCCGAAATGGAGAATGCCCGTCTCGTGCGCCGTTTCGACGGAGGCCAGCAACAGACGCAGCCCCAGGTAGATCAGGTCCACGTTGGCGACGGAAATCGTCAGGTCTCCATGGATGACAACACCCTTGTTGAGCACGCGATCCAGCGTCTCACAGAGGGAGATGTGCTCGGCGGGCCCCCGGTCGACGAGGGGCGAACCGTCCTGCAGGTTTGGCGAACCTTCCGATGCCATATTCTTCATCCCCCCACGCCCACCAGCTCTTTTTCGGATTCTTCCTTTTTGTATCCCTCCCGGTCCCCTTCGCCTTGCGATTCACCTTCTTCCTCTTCTTCCCCTTCGTCCGCGACCAACCGTTCCGAGACCGCGTCGAGCCGGTCGAGCAGCACCTTCTCGCGCGCGTCGAACTCCTTCTCCGTAATTTGCCCTTTCTCCAACAGCAGATAGAGACCGCTCAAATCGGCCCTGATCGTCCCGGATTCGTTGGCAAGTTCCTCCTGCGCCACCTTGTCCAGTTCACGGGCGACCCAGAGGACTCCATGAAGGGGAGAGAGCAGGATGTTGTCTAGGAGGAACATTTCCACTCCGATCTGTTTTCGTTCACAGGCTGAGGTCGAGTTCGACGAAGTTATGGGGCGCCCAGGGCCCGTTGTAGTCGAAAGAAAAGTTGTTGTCGAAAAGCTTGGCCGCCTCGAAGATCGCGGCTTCGAATTCCGGCAGGGCTTCCCGCTTCACGAGACACGCGAGGTTCATCACCTCTTTCTCGACGCGGGTCGGGTTCCTCCTGATTTCGGAACAGCGCGGCGACAGGATTTCTTCCACCTTTTCGGTGTGACGCTCCCGGTCTTCCTTGAGGAGACGGTCAAACAGGCGGCCGACCTCGATCTTGTCCGCCTGCGTCGGCTCGCGGTAATTGCCGAGAAAACGGTCCCTGGCGACCTGAAGTTCGGCGTGGTTGTTCACGAAGTACTCGAAGATGTTCGAAACGTCCCAAACCACCCGCAACCCCATCTCCACCGCGCCTTCGACACGACGGAGCTCACGGGCGAATTCCTCGTGGTTCTTCTCCAATATCCTGCGGATCGCATCCGGACCATCGGCGATGATGCCGAAGGACATCGGAAGAACGGTGCCCGTTTCCATGAGTTTCTTGAGCACTCCCTGGTGGTGCGCGAGGTTCCGACGCTCCGGCCGTAACTTTTCGTCGGGGACCTCGCTGACCAACGCGGCGACGTGATCATCGGCGATCGCGAAAACCTTGCCGTCGAAAAGTCCGACCGCGCCTTGGGTCCGCACCTCCGGGCCGGAGGCGATGGCGTAAAGGTACAATCCCGTCTTTGCAGCCTCTTTCACGGCCATTTCAGCGCCCCTGATTACGCGGAGTTTCTCCATCCGGCACCCTTTCTAATTCGAGTTTCCCCTTCGCGGCGCAGGCGATCGCGATTTCCACAAGCCCTTGCACACGAAAAGCGGTCGTGTCCGTACCTCCCGACAGGAGGCGGGTCGCGATCTCTTCGGGACCGCATCCGAGATCATGAAGTTTCATGATGGTCCCAAGCACCGCCCGGACCGATGTCGGAGGAGCGCTTTCCATAAGTGGCACCTCCACCCTCTATAAACCCTGGAACTCTCTGAACTGGGTCTTTTCGTTTCCGCCGGGCGACATTGCTCCGCCGATCCTGACGATCCTGAGCTTCCCCTCCTGGGCTTCGATCTCGAGAATCGCGCCACAGGGGAGGCATTTCACGGGACCGTGATAATCGTCATATGCCTCGTCCAGGTCCACCTTGTGCCCGCAGGAAAGGCAATTCACTCTCATCTCGCAGCCTCCTTTTTTTCGCGGATCTCCATAGCTTCCCGCTCCTAATACTTGATCTGGAACCCCGCGAGAGAGTTGCTGGGGACTTCTTCCGGCTCGCTCCCCGATTCCAATAATGATTTCCGATCCTGCTCGCACAGCGCCTCCAGCAACACCTTTTTTTCCCCCTCGATTTCACGGAAGCGCGCGTCGATCTGATCGATCCGCTCCATGGCGCTCTTTCTCTCCATCCCCCGCCGCGCCTTCTCCATTTCCAACGCGCTGATCCGCATGAACGCGCGGTATGGCTGCGAGATCTGGTCGACCCTGCCGGAATGCGTGTGGATATCCTTCACGGTGCGCTGCGGGATGCCCATGGGTTCACCTCTTTCCCTTTACCGGGTGGAGAACCTGTTTGCCTGGGAACGCGGTCCGGCGTCCGCAGACTTCAAGCATTACTTCGTTGATCTTCTGGGGCATGATGGATTCCCCGCCGCGGCTGACCTTCGCCGTCTCGAGGTTCAGCACGTCCCTGCAAACCCAATTGAAAACGGGATCTTCCATCCGCGCGTGCGCGTTCCGGCTGGCGATGACCTTGGCAATGGCGATCGAGGCCCGGATCGTGGGGCGGTGGTTGTTGACGCCGACGCCTCGCAGTTCCCGGATGACGTCCACGATGGTTTCGGCATCCTCCCTGGAAAGTCCGGACTTCGCCATCGCAATCCCGACCTCCGTCTCACGGTCGTAATGGTCCAGCGTGATCGTGATCAACCGGTCCATGAGCGCGTCCTGGGTCTTGTGCGTCCCCGCGTACTCTTCCGGATTGGAGGTGAAGATGGCGCAGAACCGGGGGTGGACACCCAAATACCCCTCTCCCGTTTTGCGGAGCTCGGGCAGGTTGAGTATCCCCTCCGCCAGAACGCTCAAGAGTACGTTGTTGGCCTCCGGTCTTGAGCGGGTGAATTCATCGTAAATGAGGGTATAGCCCTTTTCGCACGCGGTGGTGAGGCGGTTGTCCACCCAGACGGTGTTCATTTCCTCTTCGGTTTTCAGAACGGAATGGATATAGTTGTCCACCAGCCTGCGTTTGCGATATCCCCCGTCGCGCCCCACCAGGTCGGAGCTGCCGAACTCGTCGTCCCCATGGATCAGCGCCACCGGTCGTCCCAGTTTCGCGGCAACGTGCATGGCCAATGTCGTTTTGCCAACCCCCGCGGGGCCGGAAAAATGAACGGCGTACCCCACGGAGAGGTACGTCAGCGCGCGCTCGGTCACATCCTCGACGAACGGGGTCGAGATGAAGCCCTCGCCGGGCGAAGGCCGAACGTTATCGCTCTCCGTCTGGACCCTGATCGTTGTCGATGACTCGGCGGCAAGATTGCGTTTGCTCATGTCCAAGGACTCCCTTCCGTCTCTCGCATGGTTACGACCACAAAATCAGGCGGCCCGGATCATCCACTTGGCGTTTCCGCTCGGCCGCGTTGCGCCCGAGGTCCCGCATCATCTGCTGACGGTCCCTGTGGCCGCCATGGATCTCGCCCACAAGGCGCATGAA
>Ga0209108_10000391_pt1 | contig 24111 bp, 17 predicted proteins | sample Rifsed10ft1_FD_184003 | JGI IMG/M metagenome (GOLD analysis project Ga0209108, IMG submission 184003) | Soil microbial communities from Rifle, Colorado, USA - sediment 10ft 1 (version 2) | ecosystem: Environmental > Terrestrial > Deep subsurface > Rock core/Sediment | place: Rifle, Colorado...
CGCAACGTCTGCAGCAACGCCGCCGCAACCATTGCGATCGGCACCTGCGCCGCTTTCGGGGGCATCCCCGGCGCCAATCCGAATCCCACGGGCGCTGTCGCGGTCAGGGACCTGATCAAGGACAAGCCGATCATCAACGTCTCGGGCTGCCCGCCCATTCCGGTCGTGATCACCGGCGTGCTGGCGCAGTATCTGACCTTCGGCAAGATCCCGGACCTCGATGCGCTGGGCCGTCCCCGTGCCTTCTACGGGCAGACGATTCACGACCGTTGCTATCGCCGTCCCTTCTACGAGCGCGGGCAGTTCGCCGAGACTTTCGACGACGAGGGCGCGCGCAAGGGCTGGTGCCTGTTCAAGCTCGGATGCAAGGGGCCGATCACCTACAACGCCTGCGCGACCATCAAGTGGAATGCCGGGACGAGCTTTCCGATCGAGGCCGGCCACGGCTGCATCGGCTGCGCGGAACCCAACTTCTGGGACAAGGGCGGCTTTTACGAGCCACTGTCCATGGCGCGCTGGGGTAGTGCCGGCACTCTTGCCGCAGCGGCCGCTGCTGGTGCTGCCGTCGGCACCGCCTCTGCCTTGCTCGCGCGGCGCCGCCAGACGAAAGCCGCCGAGGGAGAACCCCGATGACCCTGCTCGACTTCGCGCGCGGCCCGGCGATGTTCTGGGCCATGACGATCATGGTCATCGGCATCGTGTGGCGCCTGGCGGGAGCGGTGCTGCTGGCGCGGCGCAGGGACCGCTCGGTTCCCAGGGGCGACAATCGCCTGGTCGCGGGCCTTCGTGCGGTGGCGATGCGCTCGGTGCCTCCGCACGAGCTCGAGAAGAGCATCACGTTCCAGCACATCACCGGCTATGCGTGGCATCTCGGCTGGTTCGCCACCTTGCTTTTCTTCGCGCCGCACATCCCCTTCCTGAAGTCGATCCTCGGCTTTGGCTGGCCCGGGCTGCCCAATCAGGCGATCGTGTTGCTCGCGGCCGTCACGCTCGCGATTCTGGTCGCACTGCTCGTGCGGCGCATGATCCACCCGGTCCTCAAGGTGATCTCCGACTTCGACGACTACGTGAGCTCGCTCCTCGCCTGCGCGCCGCTCGTCACGGGCATCGTCACCTACGCGCACCTGTTTGCAGACAGGCACGAGACGATGATCGGGCTGCACATCCTGAGCGTGGAGGCGCTGATGGTCTGGCTGCCCTTCGGCAAGATCTTCCACTGCATCACGGGGTTGCCGCTGCGATTTCAGATCGGCGCGACGTATGCGCGGCGCGGAGTCAAGGCATGAACACCACAGCCAATGCGGCGGAGGAGCTTGCGGCTTTCAAGAAGCTCGCGCAGGGCATCGCGCAGCTGGCAAGCGCAGCGCCGCCCGTCGACCTGCCGGCAGCCGAGCGCGTGACACGCGCCAAGCACGTGTTCATCCAGAAGATCGACGCGCAGGTCGCGCTCGACCTGGAGTCGTGCCTGCACTGCGGGATGTGTGCCGAAGCTTGTCATTTCTACGAGGGCACGGGTCAAGGCCGCTACGCACCGATCCATAAGCTCAAGCTCCTGCGCAAGGTGTACCGGCGCGAGCTCGGCCCCTTCCGCCTGGTGCATCGACTGCTGACGCGTGACCTGACGGCCGCCGAGCTCGAGCAGTGGCAGGAACTCGTCTTCGATTCCTGCACGGAATGCGGGCGCTGCGACATGATCTGCCCGGTGGGCGTGCACCTTTCGCGAGGCGTCCACATTACGCGCCAGGCGCTGGCGGCGGCCGGCCTAGCTCCAGCGGAGCTGCGCGCGCTCGATGCCGAGCAGAAGCGCACCGGCGCGATCTTCGGCGCCGGCGTCGAGCTGCTGCGCAGCGCGCTGGATACGCTGCGCGCACAGGGTATCCAAGCGCCGCTCGACAAGCCGCGCGCCGACTATCTGGTGCTCACCACTGCGCCCGATCTCCTCATCTATCGCAGCTCAATCGCCGCCACGGCCCGCATCATGAATCACCTTGGAGTCGACTGGACGTTTGCGAGCAACGCCTTCGAGGCGGCAAATTCGGGCGCTCTCTCGGGTGACGAAGCCGCGCAGCGACAGGCGACACAGCGCATCGTCGACGCGGCGCTCGCCTGCGGCGCGAAGTTCGTGGTCGTTCCCGAGTGCGGCCATGCGTATCCCGCCTTGCGCTGGGAAGGGCCGAACGCAATTGGACGCGACTTCCCGTTCGAAGTGCTCGCCATCTCCGAGCTGCTCGGACGCGAAATTGACAGCGGGCGACTCAGATTGAAGCCTCTCGCGCCGGGCAAGCGCGTGACTTTCCACGATCCCTGCAAGCTCGGCCGCAAGGGTGGTGTGTTCGACGAGCCGCGCAAGGCACTCGCGGCGCTCGGGGTCGAGCTGCGCGAGACAGCGTCGAAGGGCACGACCAACTACTGCTGTGGCGGTGGGGCGGGCGTTTTCCTCATTGGGCGCGCAGCACCGCTCCGCGCCGCGGCGTTCCGTATCAAGCGCGATCAATTTGACGCGACCGGCGCCGAATCGGTCGTGACGAGCTGCCAGAGCTGCCGCATGAGCTTCGCCGCCGGTGCGCAGCAGAACAACTGGAACGTACCGGTCGAGAGCCTCGTGGAGCTCGTGGCCAACAACCTCGCCGCGCCTGAAACCACCAGGGGGCCAACCACATGAACAACCGCGTCGTCGTCGACCCCGTCACGCGCATCGAAGGACACCTGCGCATCGAAGTGTCGATGGACCAAGACAGGATCGCCGAGGCTTATTCGTCCGGGACCATGGTGCGCGGTATCGAGTTGATCCTGCGCGGCCGCGATCCGCGTGATGCATGGGCGTTCACCCAGCGCATCTGCGGCGTATGCACGCTGGTGCACGGCATCGCCTCAGTCCGCGCGGTGGAAAACGCACTCGGCTACGAAGTGCCGCCGAACGCAGACCTGGTGCGCAACCTGATGATCGGCGCCCAATACGTGCACGATCACGTGATGCACTTCTATCACCTGCACGCGCTCGACTGGGTGGACGTGGTGTCCGCGCTCAGCGCCGATCCGCGTGCGACCGCGGAGCTCGCGCAAAGCCTCTCGCCGTACGCGCGCTCCTCGCCGGGGCATTTCGCCGACGTGCAGAAGAAGGTGAAGGACTTCGTCGAGTCGGGTCAGCTCGGGATCTTTGCCAATGCCTATTGGGGCCACCCGGCTTACAAGCTGCCGCCGGAGGCCAATCTGCTCGCCCTCGCACACTACCTCGACGCACTCGCCTGGCAGCGAGAAGTGGCCCAGCTGCACACCATCTTCGGCGGCAAGAATCCGCACCCGCATTTCCTGGTGGGCGGCGCGCCGAATCCGATCGACCTCAATTCGGATTCGGCGATCAACGCCAAGCGCCTGTCGCAGGTGCAGTCGATCATCGCGCGCATGCGCGAGTTCGTCGACCAGGTCTATGTGCCGGATACGCTCGCAATTGCCGGCTTCTACAAGGATTGGGCGCAGCAAGGCGAGGGACTCGGCAACTTCCTCTGCTTCGGCGATCTGCCCGCACGCGGCATGAACCACCCGGAGGATTTTCTATTCCCGCGCGGTGCAATCCTCGGCCGCGATCTCTCGCACGTCGAACCCGTCGATCTCGACGACCCGGAACAGATCCAGGAGTTCGTGGCGCGCTCCTACTACGACTATTCCGTCGGCAAGGACCAGGGTCTGCACCCCTACGCGGGCGAGACCAATCTGAACTACACCGGCCCGACGCCGCCGTATGAGCAGCTCAACGTCGATCAGAGCTACTCATGGCTGAAGTCGCCGCGCTGGAAGGGCAAGGCCATGGAGGTGGGACCGCTGGCGCGCATGCTGGTGCTCTACGCCAGCGGCAACCCCCAGGCGAAGGTGCTGGTCGATTCGACGCTGCAAACGCTGGCGCTGCCGGTCGAGGCCTTGTTCTCGACCCTCGGCCGCGTCGCCGCGCGCACGCTCGAGACGAAGCTGCTCGCCGACGCGCTGCAGGGGTGGTACGACACGCTGATCGCAAATATCCGCAAGGGTGAGACGCGCACCTTCAATGAGCGTCTGTGGAACCCGTCGTCGTGGCCCCGGAAGGCACGCGGGTCGGGCTTCATGGAAGCGCCGCGCGGCGCGCTCGCGCATTGGATCGTGATCGAAGATGGCAAGATCGCCAACTACCAGGCCGTTGTGCCAAGCACCTGGAATGCCGGCCCTCGCGATGCCGCTGGCCAGCCCGGCGCCTACGAAGCTGCTCTCGTCGGGCACACGCTGCACGACCCCAAGCAGCCGATCGAGATATTGCGCACGATCCATAGCTTCGATCCATGTATCGCCTGCGCCGTACACGTGCTCGATGCCAACGGCACGGAGCTGATTCGCGTCAAGGTGCAGTAGACCGCGACCGCGCCCACCGCGCTGCCACTGGGGGAGACTGATCGAATTGGTCGCGGCGGCAGGATTGAAACTGGGACGTTCTAGAGGTCGGTGGCACGGCGGCCGTGTTCCGTCTTGCGCCGCTCCACTCCTGAGTACCCGCTGCCCGACAATCCGTTGTCGCGTCCGCGCCGTCTCTTGCCGCGCCGATCGGTGTGATGCCGATAGTGACAGGTGCACCGTGTCGGGTTCTGGCAATTCGCCAGCGGCAGCGGCGGTGCATCGGCGGAAAGCAAGCGCTCACCATGGCGTTGCACTGCATTCTCGCAGGCAATCGGCCCCGTAACGATGGAGACCGCATGCCATGGGTTGGTGATGATTCGATGGTTACGTAGCGGCTCGCCGGAGTACCGGCTGCGCATCCGATATCGATAGACAGCCGCGATGAGCTGATCGGCCCACTGAGAAATCATGATTGCCCCGATGATTATTGTTTAGCAGCCCGCGCCACTGTAAGCGGACTAATTGACAATTTCTAGACATGCTTTGCGCCCAGTTGCAGAACAGCTGGCCCGCCAGGGCGCGTCGCGTCTTACATAATGAGGTTTTTGAACGGATTTCGTGACGTTCAAATGGGCTTTTCGGCCGGTGCCGCAACCATCGCCGCGCCATTTCGATGCAAGCAGCAATTCGAGCACGGGTCGGCGGCCATCACGCGATCGGGACGGCTAAGTTTCGTGTAATTCCGACGTAAGTCGGAGTCCGCCGCCGGATTCTTGACTCAAATAACTCTAGAATAATCCGTCGAATGACAGCCGATCTTCGCGAGATAGTTATCATCGATGATCCGCGTGTTAATCCTGGGCGGCGATTCCGACTTCAACCTCGGCGACACCGCAGCTCTCACCGCTCTCTGTCAGTGTCTCGGGGCGACGGATCCTCGTGCGGAGCTCACGATCGTCTCCGGCCATACCAGCGGACCCCGACTGCCGGAGGGCGTAAAGGTTATTCCCAGAGGCCCTCGTGGCCTCGAGCAGCTGGTGCAGACAGCGCGAGCCAGCGATTTGATCATCGTCGGGGGCGAAGGCCTGTTTCAGGACGATGTCAGCCGCGCCAAGATCCCGTATTGGGCTTTGCGGCTCGCAACCCTCAGGCTGCTCAATAACAACATCGTCGGCCATTGTGTGGGGGCTGGGCCCCTCGATCACGCCGACAGTCGGCTATTCGCGCGCCTCGCCTGCGCACACCTTCGATCCGTCTCGGTGCGCGACGAATTTGCGCGACGCGCACTCGCTTCCTGCACGCCCAAGCCGATCGAGGTCGTCCCGGACCCTGCCTTCATGCTTCAACCTGCTCCTCCGGGTGCGGGCGAGGCGCTCCTCCGCTCACTCGGGCTGAAGGCTGGTCGTCCGATCATCGGCGTCGCGTTGCGACATTGGTTCCACCGCCTTGGCGGCTTCGTGCCTCACCGTATCCGCTCGAGAAGAGGCGTCGATCGGGCACCGGGACATGCCGAGATGGCGCGAATGCTCACCCAGATCGCGAGCGCACTGCGCACATTGGCTCACCGTCACGACGCGGCTGTCCTGCTCATGCCCACATACAATGTGAAACACGAAGGCGACGCCGTCGTTTGCCGGAAACTTCGGGCAGAGCTGCGCGACCTGACCACGCGTCTCGTACTCATTGACGATCCCTGTCTCTACAAGGCGGTGGCCGGGCAACTGATGCTGATGGTGTCTGCGCGCATGCGTCCGCTGATTCTCGCCGCGAGCATGGGAGTGCCGATTGTCGGACTGGCCTACAACGGCAAGTTCGAAGCCCTGTTCGATGCCCTGGGCGTGGCGCAGCGGTTGCTCTGGTTGGATGAGTTCGCCGCCGGTTCTCAAGCGCAACGCCTGGAGGAATTGGCTGCCGCGGCGATCGGGGACGTCACAGACCTGAGAAGCCGATCCCAAGCGCTCGCTGATACGGTATTTAGCCGCACAGCCGCCCTACTCAACGATCCCCGCTTGCGAGCCGCCGCATCCAATCAGTAGGCGTTCTGGTGGCGAAGAACCGTAATGACTGTCCGGAACAGGATCTCAAGGTCCAGCATCGGTGACCATCGCCGCAGGTAATCGAGGTCGTAGTTCACACGCGCCTGCATGTCCTCGACGTTTGCCGTGGCACCACGAAAGCCGTTGACCTGGGCAAGACCGGTGATTCCCGGCAGCACTTTGTGACGGCGCATGTAGCCGCTGATCAAGCGCCGATACTCCTCGTTGTGGGCGACAGCGTGTGGACGCGGCCCCACCAGGCTCATCCGTCCTTGTAGCACGTTGATGAGCTGCGGCAGCTCATCGAGCGAATAACGCCGCAGGAAGCGCCCGACCGGTGTGATGCGCGGATCACCCGGCCGGGCCTGGACAATCGTCGCGCTCTCTTCAGTCACGGTCATCGTGCGAAACTTGTAAACCGTGATCTCCTCACCGTCGAGCCCGTAGCGTCGTTGTGGGTATATCACGGGTCCGCGCGAGGTCAGCCCAATGAGCGCCGCAATGAACAGCATGAAGGGGGCGGCCATCGCCAGGATCAGGGACGTGAAGATGATATCCGTCCCGCGCTTGACCAGGCCGCGGTAGCCGTACATGGGCGATTCACAGACGGCGACGATCGGAATGCCGAGCAGTTCGGCGCTGCGCGCCTGGATAAGGTCAAAGACGAAGACATCGGGAACGTAGTAGATGGATGCGGTCGTGTCTCGCAGGCTCTCGATCATGCGGATGACGCGATGAACATGGCGTACCGGCAGAGCGACGAATATCACGTCGGTCCGCATCACCTTGACGTAGGCGACGATCTGCGAGAGATCCCCAAGAATGCGTCCTTCGGCATTCTCCCCAAGACGCTCGGGATTACGGTCGTCGAAAAAGCCCTGAATCGTGAAGCCGGCATCCGGCGAATGGGCGATGCGATCCGCCAGAGAGCGGCTGACTGGCGTGAACCCCGCGAATATGGCGGTGCGCGTGTTGAGCGGATCGCGCAGCAGCCTGCGGATCAGCTCGTTGAGCGCCACCGCGGCGACGATAATCAGTCCTGGTGTTGTAAACGCCCAGGTGAGGAGAACGCGGCGCGAGAAGTGGTCCGAGTATTTGCTTGCATAGCCGATCGCCAACAGGATCGCGAGGACCGCGAACCACCACAGGATGATCCGTATCGCGAGCGGCTGCGGATTGTCGGCCAGCAGCAGCCCCCCCTCTCGCGGCGGGCGCGGCAGCAGCAGACACAGCACACCGACGAGTATCGAGAGAACAAGGAATGGCTCTGTCCACCGCGCATGCAGAAGGTCGACGATCACGCGCAGGTTCGTCACCGCAATGGCGGCGGGCAATAGGATCTGCAGCCCCACCAGCAACGCGAACACAAAACTCTTGGACCGAAATATGGGCGCCATCAATCTTCCCCCGCTTTCTGGAGCCAGCCGCGACAAGCGCTGCGCCGTTCGGCTCCCGTCGCGTGTTGTTGTGTCAACTACCCAATCGCGAGCGTCATTTCACAAATGGATGACGCCGGGCATTATGTGGTTCATGCAGTGGAATATCCATCACACTTTCGGGCATCTGTCAGCGCTTCGTGAACCTCGATCCCACTCGCGGTTGATTAACTAACCACCTGATGTCACGAGTTTTTCAGGCTTGCAGGTTTGCGAAGACGTGTCGCGGCCTGTGCCAGGTCCGCATGAATTTTTTGCGTTGGCCGCCGTGTTGCATTGTTGCATCTCGCTGGCTCGCAGTTATGTGAAATCACAATAAGCTGGCAGACCGCTTCAGCGATGCACTACGAGCCGCGAGCCGAGTTCGAGATAGCGCGCCGCAGTTTCGTCCCAACTCAAAGATGCGACACGTCTAGCTGCGCGCCGGCCCATCTCTGCAAGCCGATCGCGCGCGGGCATTTCAAGAAGGAACGTCGTCCAAGCGTCGACCTCATTGGCCAGCAGGAATCCGGTCGCCTCGTGCTCAATCAACTGCGCGATATGGCCATGAGGTACGCTGGCGACTGGCCGTTCACAGGCCATGTATTCGGGAATCTTCAGTGTCGAGAAGGTGATCTTGCCGGCGTAAAAGCGGCTCGGCTGGTAGGGCGCCAGACAGAGATCCGAAGCAGCGATGAAGTTCGGAACATCTCGATGCGCCGCCTGGCCGTGAAACCTGGCACGCAAACGCAGGCGCCGCGCGCCTTCTTCGTATTGCCGCCGCATTTCGCCGTCACCGACCACGTGCAACTCCAACGCGAGCTGTGGTTGGCGGCCCATCGCCTCGATCAGGGGACCGAGGTCATGGTAAATGTCCAGGCCGCCTACGTAGAGCAAGACAACTGCATTGGGATCGATGCCGACGGAGCTTCGAGCCCGCGCCTGGTCCAGCGGGTGAAAGAGCGCGTGATCGACCCCAAGCCCTACAACCTCGATTCGCTCGGGCGCAATGCCGCGCAAGGCGATGAGCACATCCTTCAGCTCATCTGTTTCGACGATGACGAGCGGTACCCGCCGCGAGCACCGCTCGGCGACGAACTGCGTGGCTCGCTGGGCCGCGAAACGCACCAGCGACCTGAGGTCCCTGACGGGTTCATTCCAGTAGCGAACGTCATTCTCGATCAGAGCACTCGCAACGCCTTGCCGCGTGACTTCGCGGGCCAGATAGCCCGAGAATCGCCAGCCCTTTTCGAAGACGAGGTCGTAATCGCTCGCCGCACTCCCGGCAAAGCGCCGCAGGGTTCGCAGATACGCGATATGACTGAGCGGATTAAGGCCGCGCACCGCCACATCGTCGCGCGTGCCCAGCGCCGCCGGATCGCGCGCGTCCTCAATGGCAAGAATCCGGAAATCGCGTGCCTCGACCTGTTCAGCGATGCTCCTGAATGCCACGGTGACGTCCGCCCACTGGCTCATCGCCTCTGCCACGGACAAAACGTTTCGGGTTGACCCCGCGGTAGCAAGCAACCTCTGGCCCGGCGCCGCGTAACAGACAGAAAGGCGCCGCGTTCCACTGGCCGGTATATCAACCCCGCGTCGCGGCACTCTTGCTGATTGCAGAGGCGCCAGACGTGGAGCGGCGTGCTGGGGTGAGGCAGCAGGTTTGTGCCGAATGCCGCTGTAGAAACCCCGATTCCAGGCCCAGAGTCCAGCGAGGAGCCTCGGCACGCCGGCCAATACCGCGAGCCGCTGCGGCTCGGATTTCCAGATCCGGCGGAAAATGTGCCAGAAACGATAGGGCGTCAGTCCAAAGCTCAGCAAGGGCAGCCTGACTAGACCACTGCCGCGCACGCTGAATGTCTGGCGAAATCGCCCGCTCCAGAAGCCGAGACGGTAGAGATGCTCTTTCACATGCGCCGAGTCGGTGCGGTGCGTGTGAAAAATCTTCGTGCCGGTGTCGAGAAACAAGCCACGGCCAACCGACACCGAGAGAACCAAGTCTTCCGACATCCCGAAGTCGGTGTTGAAGCCCTTGACCGCGAAAAAATCCTCCCGGCGGATCAGGAGATTGGAGCTTGAGAGTACTGTGCGAAATCCGGACGGCTGATTGGGAAGGAATTCGGAGAACTCGAGCCAGTAGAGTGCGCGGGCATTTGCATTCTCCCGATTGGCATTGGCGATGGCCGCTCCCACCATCACGACCCCCGGATCGCCGCAAAGCCTCCTGTGCAGCGTCGCCAGCCAGTCCGGCGACGCCTCCGCATCGGCATCGATGAAAGCCAACAGTCGCCCCCTGCTCTCTTGCGCGCCCATGTTGCGGGCGGCGCCCGCAAGCAGGCGGCTGCTCGAATGATGAACCGTTACACGAGGGAAATGCCGGACGATCCAATCCGCGGTGCCGTCGTCGGAGGAATCTGCCACCAGAATTTCCATGGAGCCCGCAAAGTCCTGGCGCAGAATCGATTCGAGCGTCGCCGCGATCGTCGCGCGGCTGCGAAAACTCGGGACTATGACGCTCACTTCGACCTGAGCCGATTGCGGCGCGGTATGCGTCACTTCGCGCCTCGGACCGACTGCATGAAGAGCTCGATGTGTCTGATTTCCTCGTCAGAGCCGAATTGGTCGATGTGTTGCGCGATGCCGGCGCGGAACTGCGGCTCATAGTCACCCTTGTAATAACGTACGATCGCCTCCGCGAGCTGCGCGGAATTGCCGGCGTCGACGAGGAAGCCCGTCTTGCCCTCCATCACTGCTTCCGGAAGACCTCCGACACGGGTCGAGATTACCGGCGTGTTAAACGCATAGGCAATCGGAACGATGCCGCTCTGGCTCGCCTCGACATAGGGCAAGACGACGACGTCGGCGGCCTCGAAGTACAGATGGACGTCTTCGTTCGGTATGTACTTGTCCTCGATGCGCACGCGGAGCCCGAGGTCCAGCTGCTCGACAAGAGACGTGTACTTCGCCTTGTCGTCGTAGAACTCGCCGGCGACAAGCAAGCCGCAATCGACCTCGCGCAGCACCTCCGGCATCGCCGCAATCAGATGGTTGAGCCCCTTGTAGGGACGGATGAGACCGAAAAACAGCACCACGTTGCGATCGCGTGGCAGACCCAGCCGCTCGCGCGCGGCCAGCTTGTCGACTGCCTGCGTCTGGGAGAACTGCGAATAGACGGGATGACAGTTGCGCAGCGCCTGGGCGCCGGGCTTCAGGCCGAGGAGTTTTTGTTTGTCCTCTTCAGAATGAACGATGAACCGGCTCACGTGACGGAACGCGAACCCGCACAGCAGCCGTTCGGGCAGGGTCCGCTCGTGCGGAAAAACGTTGTGGCAAAGAAAACATACTCTGCTGCGTAGCACGCGGGGCAACAACTGCACGATTGCCCCATAGGCGAGTCCGAAGAACGGGTGCCACCAGTTGAAGACGATGAGATCCGGACTGAGCTGCTGCAACCGTCGCGCCGTGCGCCACCACGACAACGGACCGATAGAATCGATCAACGGGTCATTCGCTTCCACGATGGGATTTGAGCTTTCGTCGTACTGTGTTTTTCCGGGGAAGAGAAGCTCCGGATACTGGCGGCGGAATGTAATGAATTCGACCGGATACCGGCGACGCAGACTCCTGACCAGCAATGTCGAGTAGTGAGCGATGCCGCCGCGAAAAGGGAAGGACAGCCCTACAACAGCGAGCGCCATTGCCTTTGAGCGACTCATGGGCTGGCTGAGAGTTTCAGGTGCGATGATGGAATCCTGCTTCGGTCTTGCAGTGCAAGCGGACTGACCGATCCATTCCGCTCAATAAGCCCGCTTGATGTAATCAGCAAGGCGGATTGCCAGGGCCACGATTGTAAGCGTCGGACTCGCGGAGCCAGCCGTCGGAAACACGGAGCTTCCGGCGATATACAGATTTGCGACCTCGTGAACCCTGCAGTCGCGGTCGACGACACCTCGGCGCGGATCATCGCTCATGCGGGTCGTGCCCATGTGATGCGAGGCGTCCGTATAGGATGGCGACGTGCCCGGCTCGATTCCGTGCAGGTTTCCGATGCCCAGCCTGGCCAGACGCTTTGCGAGCAGCTGTTGAAGCCGGATCACCGACTCTGTCTCTTCAGCGTCGACCTTCCAGTCGAGCACCAGGGAGTGCATATCAAGGCGGTCGCGCGAATCGCCCAGATATACGCGACTCTCGGGTCGCGGAACCTGCTCACAAAAGTTGATCACCGTAAGCTCGTAGACCTTTCTAATCCTGTGACTCAGCGCCTGCAGCTTTGCGTAACACCTGTACATCCAGTGCGGCATGACTTCCTTGGGCGTCAGGATGTAGATCAACTCACCAATCTTCGGAATGTCGCGTCGAAAGAGGTCGGAACGGCGGCCGGCATAACCTTTGCGCGCCAATACCTTTACGACATTCGCAGAATGCTCATACGCCTGTTGAGCGAGTTCCGACATCTGTGGCTCGAGTGTGAGGTGGCAGTTGAGGGTTCGGTCGCGCCGCTGCGCCTCGTCCGAGAGACCAATCGCGATTTGAATCTTGCCGTCGGGCAACGGGGCGCCCAGAAGCATTGACGCGGCCAGCGGCACCACCAATCTCACCTTGCCGAAAATTGCTCGCGCGTGGTCCATGTAATACCGGCCGACGATGTCGTGACTGTTCCCAAGTCCGTTCGGATGCCGGCGCCTCGAAACAAGCAGGAGGCGCGCGTTTTCGAGCCCGCCGCAGGCCAAAACGTATGCGTGGGCCGCGATGTCCAAGCGGTTGCCAGTGAGCGTGGCTGCCCTGACGCGCTCGACGACGGTCCCCGACTCGTTGGTGACGATTTCCGTGACGTTGGCATTGAGGAAGATGCGGACATTACCGCCGTCGCTTAGCTGCTTTGCGTAGGTCCTCCGGAACCGCAGTGGGCGCCGCCCCCAGGTGACCACTTTGGACCGCAGGTCGCCGTCGCGGAACAGCAAGGCATCTGCGCTGGAATTCCCCGTGAAGCGATCAAGGTCTTCATGCGGCCAAGAGCGATCGGGCAGCTCGAGGACCCGTTCAGCTCGCGCGTAACAGCGCTCCAGTTCGGCATATTCAATGGGCCAGCCGCTATTGGGAACCCACTCGCGCCGGCGCAGATCGATCGGATCAAGCCTCATGGACCGGCCCGCCCAGAGATTGGACGTGCCGCCGAAATACCTGGCGCGGGCCATGAAATTCTGCCTGATGGGGTACCCGATGCTGTGCAAGTCGCAGAGCGCCTGCGTCTCCTCGTCGGGGCCGTAAGCACCGCTCTCGATCAGACAGACGTCATGGTCCGTGCCGATGAACTCCCGCGCGATCGAAATCCCGGCCATGCCGCCGCCGATGATGCAAACGCCGGTTTCGATGTGGGTCTTCTGGGGCAAGCCCCGGGCGTCGATCGGCTTCATTTCCCGGGATGCCTGTCCACCTGCCGTATCAGCGTCAGGACGTGACTCGGCTTGTAGGAGATCGAGGCGATCATTTCGGCAAGCAGCCCGAAGATCACAATCTGGATGCCCACGATGATCAACAATGTGCCCAGCATCAGCAGCGGTCGGCGGCCGATGCTCTCCCCGCTGAACCACAGAATCGCGAGATACGTATTGGCGATCAGTCCAACGAGAGCGAATGCGACGCCGATCGGTCCGAACAGATGTAGCGGCCGCCTGCGGAAGCCGCATAAAAAGAAAGTCGTAAAGAGATCGAAGGGCGCGCGAATGATGCGCTCGTAGCTGTACTTCGACTTCCCGTGCAGGCGCGGTCGGTGGTTGACCGCCATCTCACCGACACGAAAGCCTTCCGCGTGCGCGAGTGCGGGAATGTAGCGGTATAGCTCACCGTACAGGTTGAGTCCTTGCGTCACCTCGCGTCGGTATGCCTTGAACCCGCAGTTGAAATCGCGCAATTTAAGGCCCGTCACCGCGGAGGTGACGAAGTTGAAAATCTTCGACTCGATGCGCTTGATCAGTGGGTCCTTGCGGTCCTGCTTCCAGCCGCTTATCAGGTCGTAGCCTTCTTCAAGCCGCTGCAACATCGCCGCAATGTTCTGTGGGTTGTCCTGCAGGTCGGCGTCGAGCGTGAACACGACAGCGCCGCGCGCTATTTCAAAGCCGGACTGAAGCGCCGTGGCCTTGCCGAAGCGCCGGCGCAACTGCACGTGTACGACGTGGGGATCGGAAGCGACGAGCCGCGAGCATAGGGCTAGGGAGCCATCAGTGCTGCCGTCGTCGACGAAGATGATCTCGTACGGACGTTGCAGAGCGACGAGTACCTCGGTGAGCTCGCGATGCAGCTGTTGGATGCTTTCCTCTTCGTTCAGGACCGGGATAACGATCGAGATGTACGGGCCGCCGGCCTCGGCGCCACTCACGGCCGTTTGCGGTTGCGGTTTCATCTCGGTCACACTTCCTGGCATGAATGCCGGCTATTTCAAGCGGCCTGACGCGTGCGGGTCGCGCCAGCCGAGGCAGTGGAGAAGCGCCGGAGGTGCTCGGATACCTCGTCCACCGGTTGCCTGAAGAAGAACAAGCGCCCCCAGATTTCCAGCGCCAGCAGATTGAAGAATCCGTTCACGTTGTCGCGCCAATTGGCCACGGACTGCATGAGCCCCGCCTGGTTCATGCCGAGCATCTGCAGGCAGAAACCGTCCTCGAACAACACTGGCAGCGCAAGGGGCGCGAGGTAGTCCGCCACGGGCAGCGGAAAGCCGAGCTTTCTCCGGTGCACGATCTCGCGTGGCAGATAATCGGCCGCAATGGCCTTCAACGCCCATTTATCGGTTCCCCCTCGCAGCCGGAATTTGAGCGGCAGATTCACGACCGTGTGCACAAGCTCTGCGTGCAGGAAGGGAGCGCGGCATTCGACCGAGGCGGCCATGGTCATGCGATCGAGCCGCCGCAGCAGCGGGCCGAGAAAATTGCTGATATCCGCCAGCATGGCGCCGAGAACTTCCCGATCCCCGTCGTCTTTCACGAAACGATACGCGTCGTTGCAACGCTGTCTCAGCTCGACACGTGCGAAACGGTCCAGAAAGGACGTGGAGTGAGCCAGCAGGCCTTCGTAATCCGAGAATTCCGTGATCGGCACGCGATCGCAGGCGTAGCCGGCGGCGGCGATGGCCCGGCGCAATCTGGCTGGGAGATGTCGGAGCCAGGATTCGATCCGCTTGATCTGTCGGTAGCGCCGGTAGCGATGGACGTAGCCGCCGAAAAGCTCATCCGCCGCCTCGCCGGAAAGCAGCACGTATACACCGTGGCTGCGCGCGAACTCGGATACCTTCAAAAAGAAGACGGAGTTCGGATGCGTGAGCGGCTGGTCGCTGTGATAGATCGCGCGCACCAGGTTATCGCGAAACACTTGTCCGTCCGCACGGCAGGACAACAGCTTGATGCCGAGACCCTTGGCGACTTTCTCCGCGTAAATGCCTTCGTTCAACTCGCTGTAGCCTTCCACCGCGATGTTGAACGCCAGCATGTCGCGACGCTCGCGCGCACAGAGTGCAGTGATCAGGCTGGAGTCAATGCCGCCGCTGCACAAGGTGCCGACCGGCACATCGCTGACGAGGCGTTCGCGCACGCCCGCGGCCATCAGGCCACTGAGCTCACGAGTCAAGACTTGGGACGACAGAGAATTGAGGCGTTCGTAGCGCTCTCTTGAGACCTGCGCCTCGGGCGCGTAGTAGCGTCGCGGCGCGCCGAGTTGACGCCCGCGGATTTCAACCAGATGACCCGGGAGCAGCGCCGAGATGCCGGCGAACAGCGTTTCTGATGAACCGAAGTCCACGTTGCGATAGAGCGACCATTCCGCGACCCGGTGAAAGTTCGGCTCGAGTTTCGCGCAGGCACTGGCGATGGCCTTCAGCTCCGAGGCAAACAGAATGTGGCCGTCGCGAGACGTGTAGTAGAGGGGCTTCTTGCCAAAGCGGTCGCGTACAAGGGTGACGACGTCATTGCGGCTGTCGTAGATCGCGAAAGCGAACATGCCTGAGAAACGCTCAAGGCACCCTGCCCCCCACTCCCGCCACGCGCGCAGCACCACTTCGGTGTCGGTCTTGGAATTGAAATGATGCCCGAGCCGGATCAACTCCGTGCGCACCTGCTGGAAGTTGTAGACCTCGCCGTTATAGGTGATCCACCAGCCGTCCCCATCGGACATCGGCATGTGACCTGCGGAGCTCAGATCGATGATGGCAAGTCTGTTTGATGCAAGTGACACGTGTCCGAGATCCGCCAGGCCCTCGTCATCCGGCCCACGGTGCACTTGCAGATCGCGCATCCTGGCAACGATGCGCGTATGGTCCTCCCGGCATCGGCCCGGTGTCACACAGATCAGTCCCGCGATTCCACACATACCGTTGTTGTTATCAGATCCTTTATGGGTACTTCGGTTTTCGCGGCGCCGAGCGGCTCCCGGAGACCCGCCGAGGAAAAATCACCGCCAATTCCGCGCTACCCAGCTCTGAAAGTATGACCAGCACCGTAGCATAGGCCAGCAGGCCGGCAGCCACTGTGACAAACGCTCCCGCGCCGCCGATTATGGCGCTTACGACACTCACCGCAGCCATGGCGGCGCCCGCAATGGCAATCCTTACCATATTTCGTAACTGTACGACGCTGCCGAACTCCCTCCTCAGCCGTGCGAATCCCCCGATGACATTGGCGAGCGCGATCAGGGCCGTTCCGATCGCAGCGCCGATGCCTTCGACGATGTGGATCAAGCCCACCATGACGGGCAATCCCAGCATCATCGTAACAGCCATTATCGCCGCCAATTCCCGCATTCTGCCGACAGCAACGAGCACGGCGGCCACTATCGCTTGAATCGCCCACAGGCCATGGGCGATGGTGAGAATGACGAGCATGCTCGCGCCCCCCGAGTATTCGCTGGTGTAAATCCATTGCATGAGCTGCTCCGGGGCTGCGAACAACATCATGCACGCCGGAAGGTAAAGGATGAGGAAAAGACGCATGACCTGGTTTACGTAATGTCGGACCAGCCCATGGTTCGCCGCCGCAAACGCTCTAGCCACTGAGGGCAGCAGCACTTGGGAGACCGTTGACAGGGCGAAGCCGGGCACACGAGCGATGTTGAGCGCGGCGACATAAAGCCCGGTCGTCGCTGCCGCTTCAGTGGCAGGCAGTGACGCACCGAGAATCCAGATATCGAACGACGACACCAGAGGGACAAGGATCGAATAGGGAGCGATCTGGCGCGCGAGCAAAAGCACCCGTCGCGATGCGCTTCGCCAAGCGATGCGACGAAGCAACACCGAGCGACCAATCAGGAACAGAATTCCGACCAGCGAGGATATGATGTTGACGATCAGGGCGCCTTCGATGGACATGCCGAACGCGACGAGCAGCGCAACGCCGACTACCTTGGCGAGCGCGTAGGTTAGTTCTGAGAAGCCGAGCCGATAGAAGCGGTGGTGCCCCTGATGTACCCCCTGTAGCGCGGTGTAGAGCCCATAAAGCGGCAGATCAAACGCCGCGAGACGAAACAGCCACACGCCATTTTCAATGTGAAACCACTCGGCGAGCCAGGGCGCGGCCCACCAAAAGATGGCAAATAGCACGACATGCAGCAGCAAGTTGATGATCAACGACGCCGGCGCGATGTCACCTGCCGCCTCGGGATGTTCCGCAATAAGTTTGGCCGCCACCGCTGGCACGGCGCGCCGGGGCGACTGTTCCGCCCAAACGAGCACCGACATGATCACGGCGTATGCGCCGTAGGCAACGGGGCCCAACTCGCGCGCCAGCATGACGACCACGAGGTAGCCGAGGACAAAATAGAGGCCTTGAATGACGATCAGCGCGAGCGCGCCGCGGGACAGGTCTTCGCTCATTCCATAACCCGCTGGTAGTTCAACCAGCGGAAAGGATCTGGCTGGGTGAGATCCAGATGCGTCAGCACGATGAAGTTTGGCGGCATCATGCGTCGCCTCGTCTCACCGTCAATTCGTTCAGCACCCGTCCGTCCATGTAATCGGGTGCGGCAATGCCGAAACGCGCCAGAATTGTCGGTGCAATATCGAGGATGCTGGCGCCTTCCAGAACACAACCGGGCGCCACGCCGGGGCCCACTATGGCTGCAAACGCGTTGGGCCGGTGATTACCCGTGTAGTAAGGCGCGACTTCGCACCCGGCATGCTCGCCGTGAGTCACGCCGTGTGCATTGGTATTTAAGCTCGTGGTGACTCGTGCACCCGGATCCCATGTAATCACGATGTCAGGCATCTGCAGTCGGCAGGGGCCGTGGTACTCCACCTGAGGTCGATGGACATTGTGCACCGCGCGCCGGCCGTTGACCGGATTGGTCATGCTGTTGGCCGTGTCGAACAGCGCATCGCACAGGCGCTGGTATTCCTCGCCCGGCCGCACGATACCCTCGGGCTCGCGTCCCGCGAGATTGATGCGAATGAAGCCTTCGTTGGCATTCTCGATTACGAACGCGCGTGTCCTCTCCCAGGCAATGCTCGCCGTCTTCCAGCGCAGACTGAGCTTCTCGTTGACGCTGCGCGGCAGTAGCGTTCGCGAGATGGCGACACGCGCGGATTTCGGGATCAGGCCGCGCAAGGTGCCGAGCAGATCGCGGCGCGCTTTCGCCTTTCCAGGCGTTTGAGCATTGGCAGTTGCCGCGGCGCTCTGCGCATCCGGCGTGCCCCCCGGGTCATTCAGCAGCCTCATCTTTTCCAAGAGCCGCGTCAAAATGTGCGAGCCGCTGTAGTTGGGTCCCATGCCGTCGCCGGAAATCACGCAGACGATCGTTTCCGCGCCGGCGCAATCGAGTAGTTGGCCCACGGCGCGATCGAGGGCGATGTAGACATCGCGCAATGCGGTGCGCAGCTCTGCGGAACTCTCCTGCGGATGCGCCACGTAGGAAGTATCATGGAAGTGCCAGAAATAATGGCCCGCCGGATGGCACTCTCCGAAGACCACCAGAAAGAAGTCCCAATCGCGGCTCTGCATGAGCCATTGAGTCACTTCAGCCTTCTTTGCCACTGCCGCAAGCAACCGCTCACGGAATCCCTCTGGATCGGGCGGAGGCGTCATGCCCACCTTGCTGTGATCCTCGGCCGGATAAGGGCCGAAGCGCGCCGCGATTTCGCTCGCCAACGCCTCGGGCAAGATCGTCTGCTGCCAGAACCAGGTCCAGCTACCCCAATCGATAATCTGTGCGCCCCTGAAGTTCTTCAGAGGACAAGTCAGAAACGCATCCACGACGATGCAGCGTTTGCCATGCTCGTCGAGTGTCTTCCAGACGAAAGGCACGGGACAAAGATCGGGCCTTGGCCGTAGCGGCGATTGGTGGCCGGGTTGCATTACATAGGCGTGATAAAGACCGTGCTTGTCCGGCGTCGTGCCGGTGAAGATGGAAGGCCAGGCCGAGACGTGCAACACCTCCGCTGTGGTGTGCAGCTGCGCCCACGTCCCCTGCGCGCGCATTCTCGAAATGTTGGGCAGCAGCCCTTCATTCTCCCACTGCTCGATCAGCTCCCGATCGCCTGCATCCAGGCCGATGAGGAGGACTCGCGGCTTGCGAGTCGGGCTGACAAGTGAGGTCAACCGGACTCCCCTTGGTTCTCCAATCGCATGGACACCGGAAAAACTTCGGCAATCGAAACCTTGCGTCCTTCGTGCACCGACAAGATCGCCGCTTCCAACATAGCGAGCGTCCAGAGACTGTCCTCGCCGCTCGTCTCCGGGACTCCACGCCCGTGCAGGGCAGCGGAAAACTGATTGAGAATGGTGCTCATGCCGGCTTGCGGATAGCGCAGCGCCTCGCCCGGTGGCAGCGGCCTGGGCGGAATCACACGGAATGAGCGCTCATCCTTCGGTCGCCACCACACTCGCGATCGATTGCTCTTGATGTCGCCGTTCTCGGCCTCGATGTACATCTCGTATTCATACCGAGACGCAACAAAAGTGCCGGAGTATTGAAGACCGAGGCCATCCGAGAACTCGAGGAGCGCATGGGCTCCTCCTTCGTGGTCGTAATCGGTGCCTTGTGGTTTGTAGGACATGGCCGTCACGGCCCTCGGCTCGCGGCCGAAGAGATAACGGAAGGCGTCGAAGTGATGCACACCAATCTCCGTGAGAAACGGATGCGGCATGCTCTTCACCCATGAACCTTGCGTGCGGCTCGATTGATCGCGCCGGTCCACGCAGACGATGTTGCCGATGCGTCCCGCCGCCCCGCTGTCGAGAAAGGCGCGCAAGGTGCGCTCCGCCTGAAAGAAGCGAAAATTCTCGGCAACCACGACCGGCCGACCGACTTCGCGGGCGCGTTTCGCAACCGCCGCCGCTTCGGGCAGATTCAAACCGAAAGGCTTCTCCACCAGCACCGCGAAACCTGCGTTGAGCGCCTGCAACGCCTGCGGCGCATGCAGAAAAGACGGCGTCGCGATCAAGACGAAATCCGCCTGCACGGCCAGCAGTGCCTCTTCCATACGCTCGAAAAAACGGCTGTTCGCCATATCCGGCCGCGCACGCGCTCTATCCAGGATCTCGCGGCTCGCATCCACGCAGCCCACGGAAATGACGTCGCTGCGCTGAGCGATGAAGTCCAGCCAGTGGCTGCCTCTGCCGCCAAGGCCAACGTGAATCGCACGGAGTGTCATGACACCACCTCGGGTATCGTTGCCTGCATGATCACGTTTGCATGCACGATCACAAAAGTACGGGCCGCACCAGCACTACCGAGATGCCGATGATGAGGATGGCAACGACCCAATAGGCGTAGACCACCTTGGACGGACGATTGCCGACCGTGATCTGGAACACCAGCAGCAGCAGCACGAGCAGGATCTTGACCCAAAGCGCGCGGCCCCAGGGGCTCGTGATGAACTCCCGCTCGAACAACTGGCCGAGGGCGCCGCGATAATGAAGCATGAACAAGCCGGTGGGCCACAGCACGCCGTGCGCATACCAGCCGACCCCACCCAGCTTTCTCTCAAACAGTTTGGAAAAAAACCGCTCGCTCGCCGGATCGCCGAAGAACATGGCTCCGACCCAGAAGGCCATCGCAAAGACATGTGCCCAGACACACAAGACGTAAAGAACGTGCATTCAGCCTCTCTTCGGAACAGTCTGGCTCTTGTTTGTTGCCGTCGCGCATGAAGTAAAGCCAAGTGGCGCGGCGTCCAGTCCGAAATCTTCATCGAGGCCGAGGAGCTGCAGGACCGTCGGTGCCACTTGCACGAGATGCCCGCGAGCCTGGCGCCCGGCGGCGATGCCGGGGCCACAAGCCAGCAGGAAGCCTGACGTGGAATGTGTGCCCGTGCGCGGATCCGGACTCGCGCCTTCCACGCGGCCCATACCTGGCGCCTCGAGTGCGGCGATGGGAACGGCGTCGTTCCAGCTGACCACGAGATCGGGCAGCTGATCGCCGCGCTGGCCCGGAAAGACTTCCTCGCGAATCCAGACTTCGCTGACGGCCGGCTGGCGCGTTGCCGGATTGACCAGCACCGCGAGGCGCGCGCGGATCTCCGCACACAGTGCCTTGTATTCCGCGCCCGGCGCGACGATGCCGCGTGGCTCGCGCCCGATGAGATTGATGCGGATGCAGCCCTCGAGATCGGTCGGCAAGGTGAACGCACGCGTGCGCGACCAATTGATTTGCGCGGATTGCAGATGGGCGCCCAGTTTCTCCCGCAGCTGCCATGGCATGTGGTCCGCAATCCAGCGGCGCGCGCGCGGTGGCACCGCGCGTTTAAGCGCGCCGAGCGACGAACGTGGTTTCGCGCGGTCCCCGTTGGCCCCGTCTGCGTTGGTGTAGCCAAGCCGCTCAAGGACGGCGGGCAACAAATGCCAGCCGGCATTGTTCTGCCTCACGCCATCGCCACTCACGACGATCAACGTGGTATCCGGCGGCAGCCCCGCGCGCAAACCGCCCAAGGCCGAATCGATGGCCGTGTAAACACTGAGCAGCGGACGAAAGCGACTCTCATCGGCGCCAACCAATGTAGCGGCGGCGGTGGGCCAGAGGTAATGCGCGGCGGGGTGCGTCTCGCAAAACACGGCGACCACGAGGTCCCATTGGTCCTGCGACATGAGCCACTGCAGGCTTTCGAGTTTGTGCGCCACGCTGCGCGGAAGCCGCTGTTCCAGCGCCGTGCGGCTGGGAAGGCCCAGCCCCAGGCGGGTGGCCTCGATGCCAAGCGGGTAATTGCCAAAGCGCGACTTCAGCTCGGTGAGCAGGCCATCTGGCTGGGCTTTGCGGACGCCATACCACGCCCACGTTCCCCACTCGAATATCGCTCTGCCGGTAAATCCTGTTTCCGGAAAGGTCTCCGGTACGTCATACACCAGACAGCGCCGCCCGCGCTGATCAGCCAGACTCCAGAAGCTGGGAGCTCCATAATGATTGGGCTGGATGTGTTGGGCGAGCTGGTGGCCCGGAGCGGGCTGATACGGGTAGTACACGCCGTGGTGCCCCGGCAGCGTGCCCGTCGCGAAGGTCGGCCACGTCGAGGTGTGCAGAACCTTCGCAGGAGTCTCCAGCTCAACCCAGCTCCCGTCAGCAATCAGGCTCCGAAAGTGTGGAAGATGGCCTGCGTGAGCCCAATGCCGAATCAAGCCGCCATCCCCCACGTCCAAGCCAATCACGACGACGCGGCTGGGTTTCCGGTTGTGTCCAGACATGGTTCTAATTCAATCGGCGTCGACTATGCGCCAGCGGTGGCAATCGCGGCATCCTGCGGGCCGGATCTCGTCCAAGCGGCAACCTCCACCACGCGACACTCTTCATCCGAGCGGATAACCGATCCGAGCAGCGCCAGCGGTGACAACGCCGTGCGGTTTGCCGCCCCGGCACGAGGACCACTTGCGCGACCCTGCTGCAGCAGGGTCAATGAGCGACTCACTGCTTGCGCGAAACGGCGCTTGGCGTCGACTGTCGCGCGCGGGCGCCAACGCCATGGCACGAATTTCGGCCAACCCCGCTTGCGCCACAAGACCGCGACGCCGTCGGACCGGAGCGACCCACGGTCGCCCTCTATCCAGAGGCTCTGCTCCCGATGGCTCGACGTCGCGGATCCGAAATACTGCACCTGAATGTTTCCCTCCAGCTCGAGAAAGACCTCGGTAGTCGTGCACTGCGCTGCATTGCTCCACGGCGGCCGACTGCACCGTGCCAGCACTCGCAGCGGATCGGCGTCAAACAGCGAACACAGGTTTTCCAGATTGTCCAAACCGAAGCGAGTCAGCTGCAGATAAGGGATATCGGCAGCGCCCTCACCCAAATCGGACCAAGGGCGCCGGTCGATGTAGCTGACGTGGCTGATCACGCCCACCTTTCCACGCAAGCTGCGCAGGGCACTGGCAATCGAACCCGTCGCGTCCTCTCGAGTGAGGACGATGGCGCGGTTCTTCTTTAGCGCCAGACTAGCCAGCCGTCTCAACGCTGCCAAACTAACTGTGTCGGGTCTGTCGAGAATAATGTCCAGGCCCGCCTCCAATGCCTCGACCGCTTGGAGACCCCCATTTGCGGCATTCCCCGTCAGGATCACCACGGGTTCGCTCACTACCTGCAGTGCGCGTGTAAGCGTCGCGTGACGTCGAATTCCGGTTCCGGTCTCCGCAGCATCGCCGTCTTGGGAAACGACTGCTACGGATTTCACATCCGGGTGACTGCCCAGGATCTTGAGCCACTCGCGCCATCTCGGGCCTTGACCCAAATTGATGATGTCCATTCATTCAGCTCGTCAATGTGAAACACTGCAGGGCGGATCGAGGGTGCTGGCTGCGTGAGCACCTCAGTTCTTCTGGCGGATCACCGTAAGTCTAACGGAACTCTGACAATACCGTGTGAGGATTGACCTTATTGCCGCGTCGTTCCGCGGTGCGGCTCATTGAGCTGGATTTCGTTGGATCTGCAGATTGACTCGAATAGCCCTGCAGCAGGCCGCGGTCCCCGAAGCTTGGTCGCCGGATCAACTGCCGCCAGTCCAAAGCGAGCCGTCGGTCCTTCCGTCCACTCGAAATTGTCGAACATCGTCCAGTAGAAGTAACCGATGACGCGCACCCCGTCACGCATTGCGAGCGCGAGTGCTCGGATGTGAGCCGCAATGAATTCCGTTCGCAATGCCTCGTCGGACGTCGAGATGCCATTCTCTGTAATCATCAGCGGAACACCGAAGGCGGCAAATCTCGTGAGCACCTCGCGCAAGCCGTCGGGATACACCTCCCAGCCGAGCGAACTGAACTTGCGCGACTGAGACGGATTGCTCGCCTTGTGCTCCTTTCCGACCAGCATCGCTGTTCCGCCGAGTTGCCAGCGCACGAGCTGGCGGA
>Ga0209108_10000392_pt1 | contig 24098 bp, 18 predicted proteins | sample Rifsed10ft1_FD_184003 | JGI IMG/M metagenome (GOLD analysis project Ga0209108, IMG submission 184003) | Soil microbial communities from Rifle, Colorado, USA - sediment 10ft 1 (version 2) | ecosystem: Environmental > Terrestrial > Deep subsurface > Rock core/Sediment | place: Rifle, Colorado...
CGCACGGTCGCCTACGCTCCCTCCTCCGGTGCAGCCACTCACTGGCAGGGGTAGGAGTCGCCGAATCCGGTCTTGGTGATCGTGATCAATCCGCCGGGCGACAGCGTCGCCGTGAGGACAACCGGGTTCCCCTCGACGCTCTCATCGTAGAAAGTGTACGTCCCGATGCGCACGCCGTCGAGCGTCGACCCGGACTCGAAGAAGGGCGGCAGCATGGTGCCCCCGGGCTCCATGCGCATGGGATGCGGAGAGCAATTGCGCACCGTGCCGGTCACCGCGCACAGTCCAGGTTCGCTGCCGCTCGGTGTGTAGCCGAAGTACATCCGGCACGTGTTGTCGACGGCCGACACGGCCGCCAGGGCCGAATCGAGCGATCCGGCCTCGGCGGCACTGAAATGGTCGTTGTAGTCGAGCCAGCCCGGCTGGTTGACGCCTTCGTCGGCCCAAGCGCCCCACAGGAACGCCGGGCTGCTCACCAAGCTGCGCCTGATCGCGAATTGAAGCCCGGCCGTGCCCCCGGTCAACTGGCGAATCCAGGCGGCGTCCGGATCTTCGCCCAGCCCCTGGTCGAAGACGAGTGTCTCATACCCGTCCCGCGAGGCGTCGGGGGCATCGGAGGTCATCGGCGTCACCCCGCCGACGTCTCCGTTTCCGTCGCGCCACACCTGAACCCCGTCCGTCGTCCAGTCGTGGCCGGCCGGCACCAACCCGCGGATCACCAGATTCCCGCGTCCGTCGCCTTCCAGGTCGAGCTCGATCGCGTACGGGCCGCGCAGGGGCAAGCCCGTGACCGCTCCGTAAAGCACGACGGTGAAGTAGTACCAGGTGTCGTCGGCGCTGATACTGATGCGCAACAGGTCGAGATCGGAGCGATAGGTCATGTTGGGACCGAACGGCCGCTCGAGGCGGTTGCGGTCGTAGTTGTCGCCGGCCTGGGCGCGCTGGATTTCGTTCGTTCCGCCGGACGAGACGTCCGAAAGGAAGTATTGCTCGGGCGGGACGTCACCGGGTCGCACCAAGTGAACGACGGTCGCCGTCGGCGGGATCGCGGTCTCGGTGGGCGGGATCGTGGTTTCCGTCGGCAGCGCAGATTCGGCCGTCGGCGGGGCCGGCGACGCGGCGAGCAGTTCGCCCGGCAGGAGGCTCCCCAGGTTACAGGACTGACCGACGAAAACGACCAACACGGCAACGGCGAGCAGATGGCGGCGATTCCAGAAAGCCATGGCGACGCGTTCTCCCTCGGATCATCGTGCCGGCGGAATTCGGAGCATCCTACTCCCGATTGCCGGCCCCTGCAACAAGACCGACGATTGCCGCGGAATCCGCCGAAGGCCGCATGCCAGGGCTATAATCCAGCCTTCTCGCGAGCAGCTCATGACGACAAACCACGCACAGAGAATCCAGCGCCTGGCCTCCAACCTTTCGGCGCACGAACTGGAGGCGATCGTCCTCCTGCCCGGGCCGAATCTGCGCTACTTCACAGGCCTGTCCTTCCATCTGATGGGCCGTCCCACCCTGACCATCCTCACCGTCGACCAGCCGCCGTTCTTGCTCGTGCCGGAGCTGGAGAGATCGAAGGCGGAGGGCAACACCATCGGCGCCAAGGTGGCGACTTATGGCGAGGACATCGCCTCACGCCGGGCGGCCTTGGCCACCGCCGCGGCGACTCTCGACCTCGCCCGGCGGCGGGTGGGTGTGGAGCCGCTGCGGATGAGGTGGTTCGAAGAGCGGCTTCTCGAAGAGGCGGCGCCCGGTATTCGCCTACAGAGCGCCGAGGCCGTCCTCGAGCCGATCCGCGCGGAGAAAGCCCCGAACGAGATCGCCGCCATCCAGCACGCCGTAGGAGTCGCCCAGACGGCGCTAGAACAAGCGCTCCCTTCCATACGCTTGGGGATGACCGAACTGGAGTTGGCGTCCGAGCTCACCCTGCAATTGCTGCGAGCCGGGTCCGAAACGGAGCTGCCGTTCTCGCCCATCGTCGCCTCCGGTCCGAACACGGCCCTGCCCCACGCCGTCCCGACGGCGCGCACTCTGCAGGCCGGAGATCTGCTGATCCTGGACTGGGGCGCGACGGTGGACGGCTACATCTCCGACCTGACGCGGACGTTCGCCCTCGATCGCCTCGAGGCGGAGTGGAAGCGCATCCACGCCATTGTCGTCGATGCCAACGCAGCCGGACGCGCCGCCGCCGGACCGGGGGTGGCCTGCCGCACGGTCGATGCGGCGGCGCGGTCCGTGATCGAGGCCGCCGGCTACGGACCGGCTTTCCTCCACCGCACCGGTCACGGAATCGGACTGGAAGCCCATGAGGCCCCCTACATCCGAAGCGACAACGCCGCCGTCCTGCAGCCGGGGATGACCTTCACCGTCGAGCCCGGAATCTATCTGGCGGGACGAGGCGGAGTGCGCGTCGAGGACAACGTCGTCATCACCGCCGAAGGCGCGACGACTCTGAGCACGTTCCCGCGCCCACTCCAGATCCTTCCCGGCCGCTGAGCGCGACCGTCCGTCGAGCGCCCCCGCGATGACCCGCGACCTTCGCCTGCTTTCGGTGTCCCTCTTCCTGTGGGGAGTCGGCGAAGGCCTCTTCTTCTATTTGCAGCCGATCTATCTGGCCCAACTCGGCGCCGACGTCGTCCAGGTCGGCTTCGTGCTCGGTCTGGCCGGGGCGGCGATGGCGATCACCCATATCCCGGCCGGGATCCTGGCCGACCGCTTCGGACGCAAGACGATGATGATCGTAGCCTGGATCGTCGGCACGGTCTCGACCGTGCTGATGTTCCTGGCCTCCAGTCTGCAGCTCTTTGTCGCGGCGCTGGTGCTGTACTACCTGACCTCGTTCGTCATGTCGCCGCTCTCCAGTTACGTGACGACGGCGCGCGGCAGCTGGAGCACCGGCCGCGCGCTGACCACGGTTTCGGCCTCGTTCAACGCCGGCGCCGTCATCGGTCCGGTGACCGGAGGTCTGCTGGCGGCCGGGCTCGGCATTCGGCCGCTCTTCGGGATTGCGGCGCTGCTGTTCATCCTGTCGACTGTCATGCTGTACGTCCTGCGGGATCAACCCCTCGATCCTCCGCATGCCGAGGGACGCTTCCGGCCGCTGCTGGCCAACCGGAACGTGGCGCGGATCTTGATCGTCGTCTTCGTCTCGATGCTGGCCCTCAGCCTGAGTTTTCCTCTGACGCCGCTGTATCTGAATGAGGTGCGCGGTCTGACGATCGCGCAGGTCGGATCGATGGGGTCGTTCTTTGCGCTGGGCATCGTGGTCCTGAACCTGACCCTGGGCAGGTCCCAGGCGCGCCGCGGCTCGATGATCGCCCAAGTCCTGGCGGCCGGGTCGGTGATCTTGCTGTGGAGGGGGATGTCCCTCCCGGTCTTTGCCATGGGCTACTTCCTGGCCGGCGGAACGCGCACGGCGCGCAGCCTGTTCAGCGCTCAGGTGGAACGGGTCGTCGAGCGCTTCCATCTCGGCCTGGCCTTCGGCGTCACAGAGACGATCGCCTCCAGCACCCTCATCGTGGCGCCGCTTCTGGCCGGGCTGCTCTACCAACGCGATCCGGCCAGCCCGTATCCGGTGAGCCTCGCCCTGATCGCCGCTTCGTTGTTGCTCTCTGCGCGCATGCTGCCCTCCGACCACGCCGGCCAACGGCCGGCGCAACTGGAAGTGGAGGCCTGAGTGGACGCCTGGTTGCAGTGGGGGACCGATCAGATCGTCGCTCTTCAGGCAGGCCGGATCCTGGTGCTGCCCCAGGCGATGGAATCGTTCACTTTCCTGGGTGCCGAGCTCTTCTATATGGTCGTCATGCCGGCCGTGCTGTGGTGTTTCAGCGCTTCACTGGGCATCCGCCTCGGCCTGGCCCTGCTGGTCAGCGCCGGGGTAAATGCCGTCCTGAAGCTCGCTTTCGGCCTTCCGCGACCTTTCTGGGTCGACGGGCGCATCGGTGCGCTCTCGATCGAAACCTCGTTCGGCCTTCCTTCGGGACACGCGCAGAACGCCGTCGTGCTGTGGGGCTACCTCGCCTATCAGGTCCGCCGCTGGTGGGCGGCCTGGGCGGCGCTGCTGCTGACCATGGCGATCTCGTTCTCCCGGGTGTATTTGGGGATGCACTTCCCGGCCGACGTCGTCGCCGGCTGGATCATCGGCGGAGTGATCCTGGCGCTGTTCATTCTTCTGGAAAGGCCGATCGCCCGCTGGCTCAAACAGCGCGTCCTGCCGGCTCGAATCGGGGTCGCCGTCGTCTTCTCGTTCGGATTGTTAGGACTGGGATGGCTGGCGGCTCAGGCCGCGGCCGGGAGCGACCTTCCGCCCGACTGGGCGGCCAACTTCCATCGGGCCCTGGGCGCCACGATCCCCTTCGGGCCGGGTTCGCTGGACGACATCGTCGCCGGCGCCGGGGCCCTGCTGGGATTCTCCGTCGGGGCGATACTGCTCGACGCGTGGGGCCGGTTCACCGACGGCCGCGGCTTCTGGCTTCGATGGGCGCGCTTCTTCGTGGGCCTGGTGGGCGTCCTGGCGCTGCAGCTCGGCCTGGTGGCCCTCTTGCCGGAGGGCGAGGCTTTCCGCTTCGCCCGCTACGCGCTTCTCGGGTTGTGGATCTCGTACGGGGCGCCGCGGGCGTTCGCGGCGCTGCGCCTCGGGTGAAGACCGCCGCCTCCCCGCCGCGAATACCCTGCCCGGACGCAGGCCGGGCGCCTAGGATGAGGGGCCGTCTCGCCGCGGCGGTTTCAGGCCGGCCAGGACGGACGAAGCCAGGCCCTCCAGGTCGTTCCCGGCGTAACCGACTTCCACGGAGCTGACGGCCCCGGCCTCCCGCCTTGCGGACAGTTCCTCGCGGATTCGGTCGGCCCTGGCCTGTGTGAGCTTGTCCTTGGCTCCCCGGCTCAGGATGACCGCCAGGACCTCCAGCGCCCGCTCGGCCTGGTCCCTCCTCCCCGCCAGCTCCGCCCATCCGACCAGAGCCGCCTCGATGAGCATCGGCACCCGGATGTCCAGCGCCGTCTGCAGACTCTCCCGATAGGCTTCTTCGGCAGCGGTCTCGTCTCCCAAGGCCAGGGCGATGTCCCCCAGGCCGGTGAGTGAATTGGCGATCCCCCACGCGTCGCCGATCTCGCGGCGAATGGCGAGGCTTCCCTCGCGCAGGCGCCGGGCTTCTCCCCACTCCTCCAGACCGTAGGCCGCCCTCCCCAGGTTGTCGAGCGAAGCGGCCACCCCTTCTTGGTGACCGAGGTCGCGCTTGATCGCCAGGCTCTCGGCGTAGAGAGCGCGGGCCTGGCGGTAGTCGGCCTGGGCGAGGAGGACGTTGCCCAGGTTGTTGAGGGCGGCCGCTTCGCCCCACCGATCGCCGATCCGCCGGCTCATCGAGAGGCTTCGTTCGTACAGAGAGCGCGCCTCGAGGAAATCCCCGCGGCGGTCGGCGACGTTGGCCAGATTGATGAGACATCGACCGGCGCCTTGGTCATCGCCGAAATCGCTGTAGAGGGTCAGGGCTTCGCGATAACAGACCTGGGCGTCTTCGTATCGGCCCAGGAAGTACAGGGCGCTGCCCAATCCGTTGGACGAATCGGCCATCGCCCGAGGCGAGTCGATCTTGCGGGCGATCGCCAGGGCCTGCCCGTGTCGACTCTGCGCCTCCGCATAGAGCCCCGCCTTGCGGGAGACGATCCCCATCCGGTTCAAGCACAAGACCGCCTCCTCCCCCTCCTCCTGCGGCGCTCGCAGATCCCAGGCCTCCTGGAGAAAACGCTGGGCTTCGTCAAGATTGGAGAGCTCGGCGAGAAAGCTGCCCGTGCGGGCCATCAGTTTTCCCACGAGCGGCGTCGGCCGTTCGGCCGGCGGGAGGTCCTGCAGTCTCCTCACGGTGGCGGCGAAAGTGTCGGCGCCCTCCTGGAACAACCCTCGGATCATGTAGAAACGGGCCAGGCCGCCCAGGCCCCGCTCCAGCGTGGCCAGATCGAGATCCTCGACGGCCGATTGCCAGGCCGCTCGGAGGTTGTCCTGCTCCTGCCCGAGAATCGTCACGGCGGCGGCCTGGCCCCGGCCGGCCAGCTCCGCTTCGAGCCTGTTCAGCAAATCCCCGTAGTAATCCCGGAATCGTCGCTTCAGATCATGATCGGCCTGCGAGTTCTGCGAGGCCATCTGCATTCCGTAGACGCGCAAGACCTCGTGGGTTTCATATCGATCGTTCGGGGTGCGGTGCAGCAAGGACCGGTCGACCAACGTCGCCAGGTCGGCGCTTGCGGCGGCGGCTACCCGCTCGGCGGCCTCCCGCGTGAACCCGCCGCGGAAGAGACACAGGCGGCAGAACCGATCCCGCTCTTCCTCCTTCAATTGTCGCCAGGTGTGTTCGAACACCGCCCGCAGGCTGGCCTGCCGCTCCGGCAGGTCGCGGTAGGCCCCGGCCAGGAAATCGAGGCTGCGCTCGAGCTCGTCCGAGACCTCGCGGACGCTGTAGTTCGACATCCACGCCCCGGCCATCTCCAGCGCCAACGGCAGCCCGTCCACGCGGCGACAGATCCGGATGACCCAGGCGAGGTCCTCGTCGGTCAGGGTGAAACCGGACCGGGCGCGCGCAGCGCTTCGCCGGAACAGCTCCACGGCGGCGTGGTCGGCCAGTCCGCCGAGCCCGGGCGACGCAGGATAGGGAAGGCCTCCGAGCTCGAGCAGCCACTCTCCGACGATTCGCAGCGGCGCGCGCGAGGTAGCGATAACCCTGAGGTCGGGCGCCAACTCCAGCCATTCTCCCACCAGGTCGGCCGCCTCGGCCACGTGCTCTACCCCGTCCAGGATCAGCAGGAGTTCGCGCTCCCGAAGGTAGGCCGTCAGCTGCGCCTGCATGCCGGCGTCGGATCGGAAGGCGAATCCAAGGCTCTGCGCCAGGGCAGGGAGAATCTGTTGGGAGGCGTCAAGGGGCGCCAGCGGGACGAAGCACACACCATGAAGGAACCCGGGTGCGGCGCGCGAGGCCGCTTCGATCGCCAGCCGGGTCTTCCCGGCACCGCCCGGGCCGATGATCGTCAGCAGCCGGCCGCCGTGGTCGGCCAGCTGCTCGGCGATCCTGTGCAGCTCCGGCTCCCGGCCGACGAAGGTGGTTGGGGGGATGGGCAGGTTGGAGGACCGGTTCTCGGCGGCCGACCGCAGGCGGTGGTAGAGATCGGTCGTCTCGAACGACGGATCGACCCCCAGTTCGTCCCCCAGGATGTCGCGGCAGACTTGATACTGGGCGATGGCGCGCGCCATTTCTCCCTGGCGCGCCCACAAGAGCATCGAGGTGCGGTGTCCGGCCTCCGAGAGCGGGTCCAGGCTCACGGCCCGCTGCGCGTGCTCCAGGCCGCGTGGGTACTGACGCGTGCGGAGCCCGTAGACGGCCAGGGCTCGATGGCCCTCGACGGCCCGCATCCGCAGCCGTTCCCGCTGCACGGCGCCCCACTCTTCGAAGCCCCGTGCCTCTCGAAGGAAGAAACCCTCGAGAAAGGGCCCGCGATACAGCCCGAGCGCGGTCTCCAGGTGATCCGCCTCGGAGGCGGGAATGTCGTCGTTGCCGACGGAGGAGGCGGCGACCTGTCGCTCGAAGGCCTCCGCATCGCAGCCCCAGGAAGCCGAGTCGTCGAGCGACACGGATTCACGTTCGATCCGCAGGAAGCCCCCCAGGTGCTTGCGCAGGCTGGTCAGCAGAACGCTGAGGTTGGACAGCGAACCCGAGAGCGAGCGATCGTCCCACAGCAGAGTCGCCAGCGCCTCCCGGGAGGGCGAGCCTCGCTGCAGAGCCAGGTAGACGACCAAGGCCTCTGCTTTGCGCGAGGCCAGCCCGCGAACGGGGGACCCGTCGACCAGGATCCTCAGTCCGCCCAGCGTCAGGATCTCGAGACGTTCGGGCATTCCGTCCTGACTGAAGGTTCCCTGAAGGACGGCCCTGTAGGTTGAGGACGATGCTGGCCGCCTTTGCCGGATTATAGGGGAGTCATGGCGGCGCCGGTGAAGGAGTCAGTCTGCACTCGTGAAGAAGGTCACGCAACCCGACTATCAGTCCTACCTGCTTCGCCTGTGGCGAGACGGCGAATCCGCCCCGTGGCGCGCCAGTCTCGAGAACACGTCGACCGGAGAAGCCAGGACCTTTGCCGAAATCCAGATGATGACGGCTTTTCTGATGGACGTCGCCGGCGAGGGCCCGGCCGAGGGCCCGCCGACGACGAAGCCGAGGGACGGCCGTGGGACACGTTGAGCCAACGCCATGATCGCGAGTGCTCGTAGTTCAGCAAAGGAGCTGGAGATGAAGCCTCAAGTTCGGACTTCGATGGGTCGCCTGAGCTTGTTCTCGGCCTTTGGGGCGATCACGGTGCTCGCCCTATCCGGCCGTGCTCCCCTCCCGGCCTTGGCCCGCTCGGCGCAGCCGACGCCGGCGCCGACGCCGGCCTTCGTCTTGTCCGGCTCCGCGTTCAACTCGCCTCAAACGGAAGAGCTTCTCGACGCCTTACAGGGTCCGGACCTGGCTCTTCTTTCGATCTCTTTCGACCGAAACGGATATCGCGTCGGTGAGCCGTGGTCGGCCCAATCGACGGTCGTCAACGTGGGCGCGGAGCCGGCGCCGGCTACCGGCCTCACCGGGCACATCTGCGTCACGAGCGACATCCCGCCCTGGTTCATGGATTGCGACCCGGCGCTTCTCGACCTGGGCGACGTGCCTGCGCTCGGCGCGGGCGAAAGCGTGCAGATCGACAGCTCCCCCTATACGTTCGACTCCCTGCCCCTCGACGGGACTCTGACGGGCGGCCTCGTGTCCGGCCTCCCGGACAATGGACGGGTCTACCTCTTCGCCTACATCACAACCCCGATCGGCGCAGGAGCAGCCAGCGTTGAGGTCGATATCGACAACAATGGCGGCGGCGATAGTGCCTACTACCCTACCGGGCCGGCTGACCCGTATGACGCTACCACGGACTCCGACGAAGACGGGTGGGACATCACCTCGCCCCCCGCAGACTGCGACGACACCAATCCGGCGATTCACCCCGACGCCCCCGAAATCCCCGGCAACGGGATCGACGAGGACTGCACCGGTGGCGACGAGGCGCCCGGTCCCTCCTCGGGCGAGGAAATCCCCGGATGGGATCTCCGGCCCGGTTACGAAGACGGCGACGGCGATGGTTATCCGGCCAATACGTACTACTCCGGTTTGCCGATCCCCAACGACTGCAACGACGGCATCGCCGCCATCCATCCCGGCGCCGAGGAGCTCTGGGATGGGTTCGACAACGATTGCGATGGCCTCGTCGACGAGGGTTACACCAGCATCGACTGGCGGACAATCGACTTCGACGGCGACGGGTACGGCGTTCAGGATGGGGACTGCAACGATTTCTCCGGCGGTCAGAATCCTTCGCAGGCCGAGACGGCCGATGGAGTAGACAACAACTGCGACGGCCTGGTCGACGAAACCTTCGCCATCCCGGACTGGCTGCCGACCGAACTCGTCCTTCTGCGCGGCACCTCCCCGGCCTTCCCCGGCATCGACTCCGCAGAAGGCATTACCTACCACGTGACCGTCGAGAACGTCGGCGAGAGTCTCGGACCGGATGCGGCCGCCCTCGCCGCTCAGGCGGTCGAAATCCGCGACCTGACCGGTGAGGTTTTTGCCGTCGGCCCACAAGGGTTCATTTCCTACTCCGCCTTCCCAGATCCGGCCTATGCCGCAACGATGGCCTGCAGCGGAAGCGGCCTGATCGCCATTCTCCCGGCGGGTGGAATCTACGGCGAAACCAATACGGACAACAACTGGATAATTGGTCTGCTGCCAGACAGCGGCGGGTCCGACCGCGACCTGGTCGCCGCGACGCCGTCCCTGTCGTACGACAACGGCGACCGGCGGCTGGTCATCAGCGGCGGCGGCAACCTCGAGGGTGAATGTCCGGCGTCGCCTCCTGGTGGGGGCGCCCTGTGGACCACATCCGTGCGCCGGGAAGTCTCGGTCGAGGGCGCCCTCGTTGCTGAGGAGTCGATCGAGGTGGTGATTACCGAGGGGGGGATCTCCGCGAGCGACAGCCTGGCGATCGACCTGGCCGAACGCCTGCGCAACGGCGACGAGGTGGTGGTCGAGACGTTTCTCAATCCCGATGGATCGATTTTCGAGGCGACCACCGGCAACAATCACCTCAGGGCCACCTACCGCTACAACAACCCATTGATCGGCGCGGACGGGTTCGATCTTGTCGATTCGGAAACCGGGTCGATCGACGCCGGGTGGGGACAGACCACGAGTTCCCTGATCGGGAGTATCGGGGGCATCGTCCTCGTTTTGGGTGCAGCGCTCCTGGCCGCCGCGGGCGGCGGTTTGGCTGCCTTCGCCGCCCGCTCGGCGGGCGCCGCGCGGCTGGTCGTCATCGCCGCCGGGTTGACCGGGGCAGCGGCCAGCGCCGTCGTTGGGATTGGCGCGGTCGTCGTCATTCGCAATGCCGCTCGGCCGGTTCCTGACATCGCCGCCCCGCCGCAGAGTCTCCCGGGCCCGATCGGGGGCATCCGGGCGGGGGATCTCGTCGAATTGACCTCCTGCGACGATTTTCTCGACCCTGAATCGGCGGCGCCGCCGTCGGGCACCCGCTTCAGCGAGGATGAACCGGTAAACTTGAGCCTCGCGACGACGGAAGACAACGACGGCGTCTTCACCGTCGTCATCATCGGACCGGACGGTGAGACCCTGGAGCATGAGGTGGCGGTGCCCGGCGGATCCGACGTGGCTTTCCCGATGCGCGGCGAGCACCCGGCGCCTTTGCTGATCGATACCGAATCGGTCGAAGGCTGGAAGGATCGGCCGGGCCCATTCGCGTGGGGGATCAGCCGCGGCGTGGAAGCGAAAGGCGACTCAGCCGCATTCTGCCAGGGTTCGACGTTTCACGGCTTCCTCATCCAAGGTCGCCCCGAACCCCTGCTGGGTCACCCTGCGGCTTCAGCGCCGACCCCCACCGCGACCGTCGCTGCCGTCCCGCCTTTGCTGCCCGCTCCACCGATCGTCGTCCTCCCCCCCACTCCGACGGCCACGCTGGCGCCCCCTTCCGACGCGGCCGGCCCCTCGATCAAGTCCGTCTCCGAGTCGCCCGATCCGATCAAAGTGACCCAGCCCAAGGGCTGCACGCCCACCACCTCCACCGTCTCGGCCGCCATCAGCGATCCATCCGGCGTCGCCTCGGCCTCCGTCCTCTTCTTCCACACCACCATCGGCCAGGTCGCGATGACGCACAGCGGCGGGAATACGTGGACGGCGACTCTCGGGCCCTACAGCGGCATCGGCGACGGGACGGTCGATTACCAGATCCGCGCCGTGGACTCGCTCGGCAACGCCGCCGACAGCGGCTTCGGCCAGATCACGGTGCTGGCGTGTATCCCCTGATGCCGGCCTCCGCTGCCGGTCGGCTAACGAAGCCGGCCGAGGCCAAGAGCGGCTCGCAAGGCGTGTACCGGCAGGCGGTCGCGTCGCCGGACGGATCGCGGGTCTACGCCATCGGCCGCGAGTTTCGGGCCTGGAAGAACGACGGGGGGATGTGGGAAACGTCCGACGCGCCGATCGGCCTGCAGCTGATCGATCCGCAATCCGGCCTGCGGCTGAGCACGCTGGAATCGGATGCCCACCGCGTCACGCTGAGCGAAGACGGCGCGTCGGTCCTCTTGCACGGCTGGCTCGGCTCCACCCTGCTGGGCGGTCCAACCGGCGCGGTCCCTGGAGGGCATCCCCGTCTTTCTGGCATCCTCGCCCACGACCGGCGTGACGCGCGTGGCGCGCGTCGACCCGACCACGCTCGACGTCGGCGGACTCGGGTCGCTGCCGGGCCACGCGAGGCTGCTGCTTCCCTAGTCTGCGGCCGTAGAATCCACGCCGTGTTCCGTCGCACGAACGCCCGCGGGGGACGGGCCATCGGGCCGCCGGGCCTGCCGGACTCCGCCATCGGCCTCGGAGAGGGGTTCGCCCTGGCGACACGCTGGCGCACCTTCTCCCGCTGGCAGCGGGCGCTGACCGGCCGCGCCGAGTTCCCGCTCCTCGTCGAAGACGCCGAGCGGCAGGCGGCGCAGCGGCCTCCCCACCCGCACCGCGTGCTCCTGGCGATCGTCCGCCGCATCGAGGCCGTTGTCGCCGACCAGGCCGGACGACGAACGCCCGCGGCGAGTGAGATGACGCCTGGGGAGATCGAATACTGCCGAGGCGCCTTCACCGAGTTCACGCGTCTCGTCTTCGCCTGCACCGGCGGGGCGCTCCGCATCGAGGCCACCGAACTCGTCTTGGAAGAACCGGCGCGCCAGCTCTCGTCCATCGGGAAGGGGCGCTACTGGCTCTCGGCCGCCAACGCTTTCGCCGGACGTGAGTCGATGGTCCCACCGGACACGTTGGACAGCATCGCCGTGTATCACAAACTGCCGCGCGGGATCGTGCCGGCCCTGCACGGCGGGGCCGTCGGCCGCGATCGCGGGCTGCGCGGCTCGGCCGCTTTCAGCCTGTGGGTCTCCCACTGGAATGAACCGCTCGGCCCGTTCAATCGAACGGTCATCGCCAGCCTGCACGAGTGGCTGCACAACGTCAGCTTCTACGCCCATCGTGTGATGGGCGAGACGGCCGTCCCGGATTGCCACGCCGGCGAGGAGTACGGCTACGGGGATAGCGACGGCGGCTACCCTCAGTGGCAGGCCTGGAACCGCGACCTGATGCTGCGTTACACGCCGCGCGAGTTCTGGCGCCGGCTGACCTCCCGCGGAAGACTGCTGCCCCCGGAGCGTCTCGGGTTCCTCTTCTCCTTGGCGCGCGGGTGGCGAACCCATGCGGCCGGGTCGCCGGCGTTCGATCGTCGAGTCTTCTATGGGTGGTACACGGTCGCCGCCGATTGGATGCGCCGATTGCCTGCGCTCGAGGACGGGGATCTGCGCAGGATCACGGGGCTGCGCGATCTGCGGGTTGAGCTTCGGCAGTCGGGGCCAAACAGCCACGTCGTCTGGGCGTTGCGGACGTCCGTCCCCGTCGACTCCCCGTACGCGGACGGCGATTCCCTGCGCGTGCCCCCCGCGCTCGACAACGTCCTGTCGCTGGGCCGCCTGCCCGCCCCGGGTCCGGTCGACGACCCCGTCGCCGCCTACACCGGGGCGCCGCTGGAGAGCATCGCCTGGATTCGCTCGCCGCGCGCCGCGCGCGACCGGCGCGATCTTCTTCTGGTGCGAGTGGACGTGGCGCCGTGGCTGCTGCCGCGCCTGCGCGTCGTCGGCCGCTCGGCCGCCGATTCAGTCGTCGGGTACCTGTCTCGCAAGGATCCTTCCGAAGGGCACCCGGTCAATCTCCTGGTCGCCGCCGTGGACCTTGGCGAACCCCCTCCCGGCGACGAGCTCGCCGCCTGCGCGGCGTAGCCGAAACTTCCCTACCGTGGGTCACGCTGGGGGATTGCGGACCAGCGGGGCGGGCAGGAGGCCTGCCGGGCTTCTGTGCGCGGCCGGAGTCGAACTCACGGCGAGGGCGCCTCGGCCGTGAGCTCGCGCCACAGAAACCAATGTCCGCCGCGGTCGCCGGCCGACTCGGGTTCGCGATCGTAGTACAGGTCGTAGACGTTCCCGCTGTCGGTGCGAACCCTGAAGTAGAACCGTCCGACTCCCCACGACCCGCGGCGGGTGGCCGTCGCCAGATGGGCCGGCGCCATATTATCGGCCATGCGGCCGCGGCGTTCGTAGGAGGTCCAGGTCGAGAGGACGTCGAGGATGCGATAGGTCCGGCCGCCCCAGACGAAGGAATCCGGGGCCGGCGGTTTCTTGGACAGCGCAGGGGGGCGATCGTGTACCGCCTGGATCTCGACGTCGATGAAACGCACCGGCCGCCAGGTGTCGCTCACGGGGACAAGCTTCCCGCGAGCTTCGAGCTCGCCGGAAGCTCTTTGCTCACTCTTCCTCTTCCTTGCTGGCGTCCTTCTTGCGGGCGGCGATGATCCCTTCGGCGACGTGCTGCGGGACGACCTCGTAGTGCGACGGCGCCATGGTGAAGACGCCTCGCCCGCCGGTGATCGAGCGCAGTTCGGTGGTGTAGCGCAGCATCTCGGCGTGGGGGATCTTGGCCGTCACGACGCTGCGGCCGCGCTCGTTCTCCATCCCCTGGACCTTGGCTCGCCGAGTGTTGAGATCCCCCAGGACATCCCCCATGCTCTCTTGCGGAACGGTGATGCGCACGTCCATGATCGGCTCGAGCAGCACCGGCCCGGCTTCCCGGAAGGCCTCTTTGAAGGCCTCGCGGCCGGCGGTCTCAAAGGCGACCGCCTTCGAATCGACCGGATGCTCTTTGCCGTCGGTCACCGCCGCCAGGACGTTCTCGATCGGATAGCCCGCCAGCACGCCGCCCTTCAGGACGCCGCGCACACCCTTCTCGATGGCCGGGAAGAAACTGTGCGAGATCGCCCCGCCAAAGACCTCGTTGACGAATTCGAAGATCGCCTCCGCCAGCGGCTCCACGCGCATGTGGACTTCGGCGAACTGCCCGGCGCCGCCGGTCTGCTTCTTGTGGCGGTGGACCGCCTGGCCCTTGCGCGTGATCGTCTCGCGGTAGGAGACGCGCGGCGGTTCGGTGTGCAGGCCCACCTGAAATTTCGTTTCGGCCTTGCGGATGGCGACATCGATGTGTTGATCGCCCATCCCTTGCAGAATCGTCTGGTTGGTGCTGCCCTCCTGATGCCAGGAGAGAGTCGGATCCTCCTCGCACAGCCGGGTCAGCGAGGCGCCCATCTTGGTCGAATCGGCCTGTGTCTTGGGGACCACGGCGACGGCGAACAACGCATTCGGGTAGGTCGGCGGGGAGACCACCACGCGGTGGGCCTTGTCGCCCAGCGTGTCGCCCGTGCCGGCGGAGGCTAGCTTGGCGACGGTGCCGACGTCGCCGGCGTGGAGCACCTTCACCGGGATCTGCTCCTTGCCGCGCATGACGTGCAGCGTCCCCAGCCGCTCTTCGGCCCCCTTGGTGTGGTTCCAAACGCGGCTGTCGGAGGTCAGCGAGCCGGAAAAGACCCGCAGGTAGGTCAGCTTGCCTACGAAAGGATCGGCGGTGGTCTTCCACACACAGGCCGCCAGCGGACCGGCGTCGGAGGCGCTCAGCTCCACGACGCCCGAGGCGTCGGCGGCCTCCACCGGCGGGGCCTGCGACGGCGCGGGCAGCAGGTCGAGGATCGCCTCCAGCAGCGGGAGGATCCCGATGTTGGCCGTCCCCGCCGTCGCCAGGACCGGCACGACCCGCCCGCCGTGGACCGCGGCGCGGAAGCCGCGGGCGATCTCCGCCGCGCTCAGCTCTTCCCCGCCCAAGTACTTCTCCAGCAGGGCGTCGTCGCCTTCGGCGGCGGCCTCGACCACCGCCACCCGCGCTTCCTCGGCCGCTGCCTGCAGGTCCGCCGGGATCGCCTCCGTCTCTTTGCCGTCCCCCGGCCGGGCCTGCATGGCGAAGAGATCGATGACGCCTTTGAACTCGGCCTTCTCCCCCATCGGCAGCTGGACCGGGACGAAGGAGACTTCACCGGAGAGGCGGCGCACCGACTCCAGGGCGCGGGCGAAGCTGGCGTTCTCGCGGTCCATCTTGCTGACCACGACGAAACGCGGGCGGTGGAACTGGTCACAGTAGTCCCAGACCACCTCGGTCCCGACTTCGACGCCGGCCACCGAGTCGACCATCACCAGGGCGGCTTCGGCCACGCGCAGGGCCGAGATCGCCTCGCCGATGAAGTCGGTGTAGCCCGGCGTGTCGAGCAGATTGATCTTGGTCTCGCGGAATTCCAGCGGCAGGACGGCCGTCGAGAGCGAGAGCTGCCGACGGATCTCCTCGTCTTCGAAGTCGGAGACGGTGTTCCCTTCTTCGACCTTGCCCAGGCGGGTTGTGGCGCCGCTGGCATGCAGGGCCGCTTCGGCCCAGGAGGTCTTGCCCGCGCCGCCGTGGGAGACGAGCGCGACATTGCGGAGTTGATCCGTCGCGTATTCTTTCATGGCTTGGGGGATTCCTCCACCGGAGGCAACGTCCATCGATTCTAAAGGAGGAGCAGGCGACTGTCAAAGCAAACCATGCCTGAGAGGCGTCTTCGGCCCCGCAATCGAGCGCGGCTGAGGACGAATGATAGAATCGAGGAGATGCAGCACTGGTTCAACCAGCATTCCTTCCTGGTCGCGGCGGCAGCCGCCTTGCTCCTGCTGGCGGCTGTGCTTCTGCGCGACGGCCTGCGACCGGCGGATCTCGTCGCCCTGGGCGCGTTGTGCCTCGGCCTGGCGCTGGCCTACGCGCTGCTCCGGCCCGGCGAGGGCACGCGGGCGCAGGCGCAGGAATTGCGCCGGCAGATCGGCCAGGGGCGGCCGGTGCTGCTCGAGTTCCAGAGCCCCTATTGACTGGGCTGTATGACTGTCAGGCCCGTCGTGGACGCGGTCGAGCGCGAGTTCGGCGAAAGGCTGCAGGTCGTCCGCTTGAACGTCCAGGATCCGGCGGGACGGGAACTGGCGCAGTTCTACGGTTTCGACTTCACACCCACCTTCGTCCTGCTCGACGCCGACGGCCGTGAGGTGTGGCGCTCGGTCTATCTGCTCGACCCGGCCATTCTCCGGGCTCTCCTGCCGCCCGAGTGACCACGCTTTCGTCGGTCCGGGGCGCGGCGCGGTGAGCCGCCTCCGCTTCGAGCTGCGCTACTGGATCGGGGACACGCCCTGGGACTCGGGCGTCACGCCGCCGGAAGTGATCGCCTTCCTCGACCGCACCCCCCCCGGCAAGGCGCTCGAGCTTGGTTGCGGTACAGGGACGAATGCCGTCGCCATGGCGCAGCGCGGTTGGCAGGTCACCGCCGTCGATTTTTCGGCCCGGGCCATCCAGCACGCCCGTCGCAAGGCGCGCCAGGCGCGCGCCCGGATTCACTTCCTACGACGCGACGCGTCGCGCCTGGACGATATGACAGGCCCCTTCGATTTCGCCCTCGACATCGGCTGTTTTCACAGCCTCAAACCGGCCGCCCGAGCACGCTACGTGTCCGCCCTAACACGCCTGCTGCGCCCGCAGGGGGTCTACATGCTGTACGCCTTCCTCCATCCTGTCGAAGGCTGGCCGGCCGAGGCTGAGATCCGCCAGCTCCTGGGAAGCAACTTCGATCTGACCGCCCTCGAACACGGCGAGTTCAACGGTCGTCCGTCGGGCTGGTTCAGCTGGACCCGCCGCCCGTGAAGCGTCACGTCCTGGTGCTGTTCCTCGACGGGGTAGGCCTCGGTCGGCCCGACCCGACCATCAACCCGTTGGCCGCTGCCGAGATGCCGGCCCTGCGCGCCGCCCTGGGCGGGCGCCGGCTGCTGGCCGAGTCGGCGCCGTGCGTCGGCCCGCAGGCGACCCTGGTGGCGATCGATGCCTGCCTGGACGTGCCCGGCGATCCGCAGTCGGCCACCGGGCAGGCGGCGCTCCTCACCGGCCGCAACATCCCGGCGGAAGTCGGCGAGCACTATGGGCCAAAACCCAATCCAGCGGTGGCGGCCGCGCTGCACCAGGGAAGCCTCTTCACGGAGGTCCGGGCGCGCGGGGGAACCGCGGCATTGCTCAACGCCTATCCGCCGCGCTATTTCGATAACATCGCCAGCGGCCGCCGCCTGTATTCCTCCATCCCGATGGCCGTCGCCGACGCCGGCATCCCGCTGCGAACCGCCGACGACCTGCGCGACGGAACTGCCCTGTCCGCCGACTTCACCGGCAAGGGTTGGGCCGAGCAGCCCGGCTTTCCTCCGGCATCCGTGCTCGGCGAAGGCGAAGCCGGCGCCCGACTTGCCGCACTGGCGCGGCGGGTCGACATGGCCTGGTTCGACTTCTGGCCGAGCGACGTCGCCGGCCACCGCGCCGACATGGCGCAAGCCGTCGATCTACTCGAACGGCTCGATCGCGTGCTGGGAGGCCTGCTGGAGGCGTGGCGCGGCGGGCCCGACCTGGCCCTCATCACCTCCGACCATGGAAACCTGGAGGATCTTTCGGAACGCGGTCACACGCGCAACGCGGTGCCCGGCATCCTCATCGGCCCGGCCGACCTGCGCGCCGCCGTGGCGCCTCGACTCCATCGGCTTACCGATTTCCACGACGTGATTCTAGACGTGCTCTTTGGGGAGTGATGGCGGCGAAAAGGTCCGCTCATGGTTGTCCCCCACCCCTACCCCTCCCCCGGGTGATGATGACTCATTCACCGGGCTTTCTGCGGGGGAGGGGCAAGGGATTAGGAGGAAGGGGGCGGCACATCCGCCCCCTTCCTCCTAAGAGAACCTCCCTTCCCCTGCCCCGCACGACCAACTCGGTTTCCCGCCGACGCAGGGGGAGGGCAGGGAGGGTGTGAGAGGTCACCAACAGACACTGGAACTCGGTCACGCAGACGGCTGGCCGCGCGCTCGCCCTCCACGTCCACCGCTTGACGCTCCGTCGCGCGGCAAGGTAAGATGCTTCGGAACCCACGCACACCATGCCTGTCTCCAGCGACGACCTGCGCCAGTGGATGCGCCAATGGGCGAGCGGCGTGACTCTTGTCACGGCGCAGGATGCTCGGGGCCCCCACGGGATGACGGTCAGCTCCTTTACCTCGCTCTCTCTCGATCCGCCCCTGATCATGGTCTCCCTCGAACAAGGGACGCGAACCCATCAGATGGTGCGCCAGGGAGGGCATTTCGCCGTCGTCATCCTGCGGGACGATCAGCAGGACCTGGCCGACCGCTTTTCCAGCGGCGTGCCGGACAACGAACCCCGCTTCGACGGCCTGCCCTATCGGCGGTCGCCCGGGGGCGCGCCGATCCCCGACGCACGGCTCGCCTTTCTGGATTGTCGAGTGGTCGATTCTCATCCGGCCGGCACCCACACGATCTTCGTCGGGCAGGTGACCGGAGGCGAGTCGGACGACGCCGGCGACCCGCTGCTGTACTTCAACCGCGCCTACCGGCGCCTGCCCGGCCAGGGCTGAGCATGCTCAGCTCCGAGGACCGATCGTGGCTGCTTCACCTTGCCCGCCAGGCGGTCCGGCTGGCTTCCGAAGACCGACCGCTGCCCGCGGCGGAGACGCAAGGCCATTCGGCCTCCCTTCAGGATCCTGGATGCGCCTTCGTCACGCTGACGCGGCAGGGAGCCTTGCGCGGCTGCATCGGCGGACTCGAGGCGCGAGAACCGCTGGCGGCCGATGTGTGGAAGCACGCCTACGCCGCCGCGCGCGAAGACCCGCGCTTCGAACCGGTCCGCCCCGAAGAGCTGGAAAGCCTCCACATCGAAGTGTCACGGCTGACTTCACCGACCCCGCTCGACATCCCTGCGGAGCAGAGGCACACGGCGCTCCGGCCGGGCATCGACGGCGTCATCCTGCGACGCGGCCCGCGCCGGGCGACGTTCCTGCCACAGGTCTGGGAGAAAGTCGCCGATCCGATCGAGTTCCTCGAGATGCTGTGCGACAAGGCCGGGCTCCCCCGCTCCGCCTGGCGCCAGAGCGACGTCGAGATGCTGGTATACCAGGTCGAGAGCTTCGAAGAGGCCCGGAGCAATGATCCCCCATCCCATCCCGTCTGAGACGGCCCGCTAGCGAGCCGGCGAGCCGATCTTGCGCAACACGCTCCCGCAGATCACACCCCACCTGCGCGTCGGGTGGCGTTGGCCGGACGCCCTCGGCGCCATGCGCTACCCGGCCTTCCGCTGGTTCTTCTTCGGCCAGCTGATCTCCCTTCTCGGAAGCTGGATGCAGACGACGGCGTTGCAGTGGCTGGCCTACCGCCTCACCGGTTCGGTGCTGAGCCTGGGAACGATCACCTTCGCCAGTTTCCTCCCGGTGTTGCTCCTGTCGCTCTTCATGGGCGTCGTGGTCGATCGCTACCCGCGGCGGCGCCTGCTGCTCCTGACCCAAACGAGCTTCATGGTCCTGGCCGCCATCCTGGCCGCCCTCACCCATAGCGGCGCGGTGACCTACGACCTGCTGTTGTTCCTCTCGCTCCTGTTGGGCGTCGCCAATGCCCTCGACATGCCGGCCCGCCAGGCCTTCTTCAGCGATCTGGTCGAGCGAGAGGATCTGCTGAACGCCATCGCCGTCAACTCCTCGGTGTTCAATGGGACGCGCATCCTCGGCCCGGCCCTGGGCGGGTTCGTCGTCGCCACCTGGGGTGAGGCGACGGCCTTCGGCTTGAACGCCGCGAGTTTTCTGGCGGTGCTGCTGGCGTTGCTGGCGATGCGGCTCCCGCCGCTACCGGCGCGCCAGGCGGCCGCCGGAGGCATCGGGGAGCTGCGCGAGGGCCTGCACCACCTGCGCCGCGATCGGCCCGTCCTCGGCCTGGTGGTGATGATCGCCGCTTTCAGCCTGGTCGGTTTCCCCGCCGCGGTGCTCCTGCCGGCCTTCGCCGATGAAGTCCTCGGCCTGGGCGTGGAAGGCTACGGCGCCTTGATGGCGGCGATGGGAATCGGCGCGCTCGTGGCGGGGATCCGGCTCGCCATTCGCGGCAAGTCGCCGCCCAGTCCGCGACAGCTGCTGCTGCAGCGGCTGCTTTTCGCCGCCTCGGTGATCCTCCTGGCCGTGGCGCCGACGCTTCCTATCGTCGTGTTGGCCCTGGTGGCGATGGGCTACGCGCTCATCGCCCAGTTGACCGTCACCAACACGCTGGTCCAGCTCCTGGCGCCCGATGCACTGCGCGGACGACTCGTCAGCGCCTACACCTGGGCTCTGGGCGGATTCTGGCCTCTGGGAGCGTTGCTCCTGGGAGCCGTGGGACAGCAGATCGGTGTGGCTCAGACGATGGGGCTGGCCGGGATTGCCTGCGGGCTGGTGACTCTCATCGGATGGCGGGTATTCCCGCCGCCGGTGCTGGCGGCCTCGCCCGCGTCCGCCCCCGGCGGTGCCCGTTCCGTTTGATCCGTAAGGGAGTTGGAGAAGCGCTCGACGATCGCGTTCTTCCGGGTCTCACAAGCGCCAGCGAGAAGCTCGACCAAGTCAGTTCAGCCCTGGAAGGCGCCCTCACGACGCTAGAAGACATCCACTCGAGGTCCCTCCTCCCCGTCCCTGTCCCGGGCGAGGAATAGCTCTCGGGCCTTCTGCAGGCGACCGACTCCCTGAACGCTGAGAGCGCCGATATTGAGGAGCTTGTGGGCTAGGCCTCAACCTTTCTGGCGGATATCGAGTACGTGTTGGGAGGAGACCTTGGCGAGACTAAGCAGGGGGGTCTCCAACGGTTGCTGTCGGCCGTCTCCGAATACCAAGCCAAGATTGGGGGTTGGCCAGCCCAGATCGCAATGATCAATGCCCGCCTACCCGCCCTCATCGATCGTGCCTGCATCCTCCTCACCGTCTCTCTTCTTTGGTTTGCCCTTTCCCAGGGTGGGCTGATCCTGCATGGCTTGGCACCCTACTATGGCGCAAACCCATTCGCCGCGCTTCGAAAGGGCGAGTCCCTCGATGGTTCGTAGCCCTTCTCAATCGTTTCGGAGACAAGAACGCTCCCCACATCTCGATGGAGCCGACCCGCCTGCGTGCCGCAGAACGACGCCGCGTCTGGCCTAACTCCTTGACTTGTCGCAGTGTCTGATGTGGGTTCGGGAGCGAACAGACGGTGTACCTTGTGTCCATCGCCTGGCCACAGAAGACGGTCAAGGGTGTCGACCCGCCCGCAGGACGGGTCGCAAAGCAACCCGAGGCGCAGCCGGGGGACAAGTTCCACTGTCGCATCCTGATCCCCTCACACTATCCGTGGGTTTCCCTCGCTGCGCTCGGGACAGCGCAAGTCCCACCGTCGCCTCTATTCAACGATAGGCAACGGCAGGTATCAGGTAGGTGGCTCGCCCCCTGCCCGCCTTGCGTCTTTCCCCTGTCAGAATCCTTCGGAGCTGAACTGCTGCTCGGCGACTGATTCCTCCTGGCCGACCGCCCAAGGCGAGGCTGCATCATCTGCCATACCAACAGCCGGCAGTACGGTGGCTCTATAACAAGGAACCAGCAGAGGGTCTGTCTTCGCATCCCCTAATCCACGGTCGCATCTCAAGTCACACGCGATCAGGAGGGAGAAGCCGGAGGTAGTTGCCTAGAATCGATCTCACGACGCTCTCCGCCGAGCTGCCGCTCATCCGCGGGTCTCGCGGGCTTGCTAGGCCTCACTTAGCTTCGCCGGCCCGCTCCCGAGCGCCTACTGCGCTTGCCGAGCCTCTTTTCGTCTCAAGAAGTAGGCCAAGAGGACCCCGGCGATCAGGCCGATGAGCATCAGCAGGCACGGGAGACCGCCGAAGAAGAGAACGAGCGGGTTGGATGCCGCCCAAGCACCGATTCCCAGCAGCCTCGTGGAGGTGGCCATGGGCAAGGGAAGGTGCTCTTGGGTGGCCGTCACATAGAGGGCCCCCGCCGGGAACGACGACGGAGAGGGTGAGATCGTTGAAGTCGCGGCGAGATTGGGCGCGGAGGTTGGTGTAAAGCTGGCGGTAGGCGTCCCCGTCGATGTGGATAGGGACGTTGGCGTTGAGGTCCGCGTAACTGTCAGAGTCTGAGTTCGGGTGGAAGTCGCGGCAGTCGTTGGCGCCGAGGTATTGGTGGGGGCCGGAGTCGAGGTACTGGTATTGGTCGGGGTGCTGGACGACGTCGAGGTGTAGGTCGGTGTCCAGGTGGGGGTCGGCGTCGGCGTGTCCGTGGCGGTCGGCGTCGGGGTGTAGGTCGGCGTGGGCATGCTGCAGCCCGAAACGATAATCCAGTTCGCACCAGTGTTTCCCGAATCCGTCCCGCTGAGGACGATCAGATACGCCGATCCTGCCTGATCCTGAACGTCCACATCGTAGAGGGACGTCGATCCGCTGCCCGACCACGGTTGTTGTGCGCCGGGCAAGCTAGACCGGATCTGTATCTCATCCGTGTCCCCACAGCCGGGGCCGGCGCCGTCCAGCAGGAGGCTGCCGTCGTTATTGACTCCTCCGCCACCGATCGTAATATCTCCCGTCGATTCATTCGTCCAGGCACCCGTCGCGCCAATCTGAATCCCGCCCGCCCACAGATTCCCGACTCCCTGGACCAATGCTCCATCGATGACTAGCAGGTTGTTGACCGTCAGCCCGTAGGCGCCCAAGTCCAGAACGCCGAAGACGATCCTCAGGTCCTGCCCGGCGGCTGTGAGGTCCATATCGGAGGCCAGCGTCACTGACCCGGCGGACTTGTTGACGGTCCAGGTTCCGGTGGGGTTGACCCCACCACTGTTTGTGAAAATCTGGTTAACGCCGCCGGTGAAGGATAGAGGCGAACTTCCGCCGTCAAGAGTGGAGGCCACAGTTGCATCCCCTTGGGCCGCAACTGTGCCGGTGTTGATGGTGCCGTCAGTCAGAGTGAGCGTGCCGACGACGGTCAGGGTGGTGGCGGCGGCAATGGTCTTGACCCCAGTCCCCCGAAACTCGACATTGTTGAGGGTGTGCGAGCCGGTGATGGTCACTCCGGAGTCAAAGATCAGGTTGCTGGCCCCCGGATCGATCGTGCCGGCCAGGTAGGTCCAGTTGGCTGTGAGGATCGCGATGTTGCCGCCCAGCGTCAAGGTCCCGGACGGCTTATTGATCACGACATTGGTGAGGTCCGTGACCCCTGCGATGGCGGTCCCAATGAAAGTCTGATTCCCCGTGCCGTTGATCAGTAAGGTGCCTGTCTCGCCATCGAAGGTAGAGGCCTGAGTAATGTCCCCCTGCGCGGCGACCGTGCCGGTGTTGATGTCTCCATCCGTGAGGGTGAGGGTGCCGCCAGCCGTGAGGGTGGTGCCGGCGGCCACGGTCTTGATTCCCGTCCCCTGGAACTCGACATTGGTTAGGGTGTGAGAACCGGTGACAGTCAGGACGCCATTGAAGATCACCGTGCTGGTGCCGGGGTCAAGGGTCCCGGCGATGTAGCTCCAGTTGGCGGCGACGATGCGGAGCGTTCCGCTCAGCGTCAATGTGCCGGAGGACTTGTTGATGGTGACATTGGGCAAATCGCCCGCGATCGCCGTGGCACTCCCGGTGAAGGCCTGGGCGCCGCTGCCGTTGATCCACAGGTTCCCCAGGCCCCCATCGTAAGTCGAGGCCTGCGTTACGTTCGCCCGTGCTTCAACGGCTCCGCTCCCGGCGATCGACCCGTCCGTGAGGGCCACGTCCCCGTAG
>Ga0209108_10000393_pt1 | contig 24082 bp, 20 predicted proteins | sample Rifsed10ft1_FD_184003 | JGI IMG/M metagenome (GOLD analysis project Ga0209108, IMG submission 184003) | Soil microbial communities from Rifle, Colorado, USA - sediment 10ft 1 (version 2) | ecosystem: Environmental > Terrestrial > Deep subsurface > Rock core/Sediment | place: Rifle, Colorado...
CCAGCGATCAGCGACCAGCGATCAGCGACCAGCGATCAGCGACCAGCGATCAGCGACCAGCGATCAGCGATTAGCACCTGCCCCGTTCAGGCGCTGTTCGCTGTTCCCTGTTCGCTGATCGCTGATCGCTGCTCGCTAGAACGTTATCCCCAACGTGGTAATCGTCCGCCGCAGCGGGTGATGTCTGCGCATCTCGACAAACGCTCCCAGCCGCGCTACGCCCACGCGCACACCGGCGCCGGTGTTCCAGCCCGTCTCTTTCGGGGCGCCCGGCGCGATCACGTACCGGCCACGGCCGACGATGCCGTAAGGCTGAACCAGCGGCAGCTGCATCACCGCAACCGCGTTCACGTTGTACGAGATGTTGTCGGTGTCGACCTTGCTGCCGAGCAGCAGCGCGTCAGCACGGATGCCGAGTGGGAGCACCGGAACAGTGAGTTGTGCGCCGAGTTGCTTGGCGTCCTTGGCAAACGTCGAAACGCCAGCCTCCCGCGACCCGCCGATACCGGCCCACAGGCTCAACCCGGTCTGGGCTGCAGCCGTCGTGACATTCCCGATCAACAACGCACTCGTCAGGCATAAGATTGGTGCGAGGAAACGTTTCCGTCCCATGGGTCACCTCACCGATTAGTCACGCGATACTTCGTCAGGATCTCGCGCAGCCGGTCCAATGGCAGCGCTTCGACCGTGCGGCCGCGGCTGGTGACCGTGGTCGCTTTGAACAACGAGTTGTAGATCGCTTCTTCAGTTGCTTCCACCACGCCCTGGAACAGCGCCGACATCGCGTCGTTACCCAGGTCCTCAACCTGGCGGACCGCTGGTGCCGTTCCGCCTCCCTGCGCGACGCGACGCCGAACCATGGGTGACGACGAGAAAGCCAGGACGTAATCACCACTCCCGTTCGACGCCGACGATCCTGTCCGGGACAGCCCCATGATCGCTCGCGCCGCCACACGCTTCAGGTTGCGATCCGAAAGGGGCGCATCCGTTGCGACCACGATCATGATCGAACCGTCCCCCCGCTCGCGTTCGGCTTCGTTTCTGAACGCGTAACGGCCCAGCTCCCTTCCGACCGGGGCGCCGAGCACCTGCAGGACACCCCCGAAATTCGACTGCACCAGTACGCCGACTGTGTACCCTCCCAGGGTCGCCGGGATTACACGAGACGACGTGCCCATTCCACCCTTGAAACCGAACGCGACCGTTCCGGCACCGGCCCCAACCGCACCCTCTTCAACCGGTCCGCTCACGGCGCCTTCGAGCGCCTGCCTCACGTGATCCGGTCGGATCGGACGCGACCTGATCGCGTTCAGCCCGCCGTCATTGGTCTCGCCGACCACCGGATTGATCGACTGGATCCCCTGCATACCCGGGCGCGCCAGCATCCATGCCACCATCGCGTCGGCCGCGCGCCAGACACACAACGTACACGTGAGCAGGATGGGCGTTTCGAGCTCGCCAAGTTCGGTGAGCTGCGTCACGCCTAACAACTTGCCGAAACCGTTGCCGACGTGCAGCGCCGCCGGGACCCGCTCGAAGTACGGATTCTCGGCGTGCTGCAGGATGGCGGTCACGCCGGTTCGCACCGAATCCCCTTCCACCACGGTCGCGTGGCCGACGCGGACGCCGGCCACATCGGTGATGGCGTTCAGCGGCCCGGGCTGGAACACTCCCGGTGCGACGCCAAGGTCCCGGGCTCGTGGTCGCGCCGCGTCCTGGGCTGCCGCCGGTCTCAGCGTCACGGCGATGCCTAACGTCAATGCCACGATCACTCGCATCTTGCCTCCTGGCAGGTCAGGGCGTGCTTCGATGGTCCCCGGAGTGAGACGCCGCCGACGCGCCGGCAACGACCGGGATCCGCGCCGCGGCCCATGAACTCCGTCCGTTCAACGTGTATCGCACGTCGGCAATCGTGACCCAGGTCGTGTCGCCAGCCGGTTCGATTACATAGTACGGCAAGCGGGCCCACGAATGATACTCGTGTCCCTGGGCCGTCCGGTTTGCCATCGCGACCGCGGCATGCTCCGCGTTCAGCGGGATCTCGAACCAGGGATCGGTAAGGTCACTGGTCCGGGACAGTCGATAGGTCGCAAGCCGATATGACCCCTGCCAGAGATAGATGACGCGTCGACTGAGCGGGTTGGCGGGAACCGGTTCCACGACGACCGTGTCCGCGGTTATCCCCCGCGCGATCAGGGCCTCACGCACGGCCCGCCGGGCGATGGCGGCCAGGGATCCCATCGCGGCGATGTACAGGGCAACGGCGACCAGGGCTACCCTGGCCGGCGCTGACGTCGTGCCGTGGGATGCCGGGTGAGCCTGGCGCCGGCGAGACAACCACACGCCAGCACCCAACGCCAGCCAGATCCATGGGTCCGCGATGAACAGCGTGTCGCCGTACGACCATGACGGATCGATGGGCATCAGCCAGCGCATCCCGTAGGTGTTCAACCAGTCGAGAAACGAATGCGTGGCGACGCCGATGGCAGACAGGAGTAACAGTGAACCCGGTTTTGGCGGCTCGGCGCCACGGCCGCGCCACCGGTACCAGGCGAGCATGACGATCATCAGCACGACCGGCAGCACGATCAACGCCGGAACCCCGTGCGTGATCCCGCGACGAAAGCCAAGACTGTGGCCGAGCGGAACCGCGATCACGTCGACGTCGGGCAGGTTGGCGGCAATCATCAGCGTGGCCGAACCCAGGGCCGTCCGCCGCTTGAGGCCGGACTCGGCCAGCGCGGCGCCGACGAGCGTGTGGCAGATGTTGTCCAATCTCTTCGCCCCGCCTCGAAAGGATTCGTCGCGTTACGGTTGTGACGGTGCGTCGAAAGGCTGGATGTGAGATGGGAGATGTGAGATCACCTGCACAGCGATCACATCGGAGTTGATCAGAGATTTTCCAATCGAATCCGATTCCCTCACGTTGCAGTTGATCTCAATTCTCCCATCTCACTTCCAGTTCTCGCACGTCACGATCTTCTGCCCCCGTCCCCACTGATACGATGATGGCCGTGCTGGCGTAGCTCGTCAGGTTCAGCAGTGTCTTGAACAGGTCCGGGATGAAGTCGACCGCGATGAGGATGCCCAGCCCTTCAGGTGGAAGTCCCACCGCCAGGTAGAGCGGAGCCTGCACGAAGAAGCCGCCGCTGGGTATGCCCGGTACCGTCAGCGACAGAATCACGCTGCCGATGGCAAAGATGATCAGGTTGGTGCCGCCAAAGGCGACCCCGTACAACTGTGAAACCAGGACCGCGCCTAACGGCCACGTGATCGGCGAGTTCAGCTTGAAGATCGACGCGCACAGCGGAAGCACGAATCCTGCCACTGATGCCGACAGCCCCAGCCGCGACTGCGCGTCGGTCAGCAGAACGGGCAGCGCCGCAAGGGACGAGCGGGACGTGAAGGCAATCGTCTGCGCCGGGAGCAGCGCCGGGCCCAGCACCCGGAGCGGCACACCGCCCACCCGGGTGGTGATGAGGTACAGAATGGCGATGGCAACGGCGAGGCAGACCACACAGGCGAGGATGTACACGATGATCGCGCCGGCAGCGGCCGCGCCAAGGCGGGCGCCGACCGATAGCGCGAGCGCGAATACGCCAACCGGCGCGACGAGCACAACCCAGCGGATGATCGTCGCCATGGCGTCGGCGACACCCTGGCAGAACCTCACGTGCGTTTCGCGAATCCCATCCGACACGCGCGACAGGGCCATGCCGTAGGCGAGGCTGAAGATCACCAGCGGCAGAAGGGCGCCATCGGCGGCGGCCCGAACCGGATTGTTGGGCACGAGTGAGAGCAGCCACTCACGCAGGGAAACCTGCTGTAGCAACGCCGGATCGAATCGCGCGGCTTCGCGCAATGCCGCCGTGCTGGCAGGATCAAAAGTCAGCCCGCCGAGCAGCATGGTCGCCAGCGGCGTCATGATCAGCGCGAACACGGACAACAGCACGATCATCACGGCCAACGTGCGCCCGCCAAGCGCCCCTATTTGTCTCGTGTCTTTCGAGCCGGCGATCGACGCGATGAGCATCGTGACGATCAGGGGGAGCACAGGCATTCGGATGGCATTGATCCACACCGTGCCCAGCGGCTCGATGAACCGCGGAATCTGCGTTCCCCGCAGGACAATGCCGGCGACAAACCCGGCCACGAGTGCGGCTGCTACCTGCAGCGTGGGTGATCGCAGCGTCACCGACGTGTGCCGTTCCAGGTGAGTCTCCCTATTGCAGGCGGACAAGCGCGCACATCGGAACGATGGGCGAAGCAACCTGGAACGGCACGTGCCATCCTCAACTCAATAGTCAAGGAAGGCATCATCAATGAAGCAGTACAGCCAGCTGTCGCCCGGTTCTGCCGACGCCACCACCTGGTGCGACGTGGCCATCGCATGCTTCCTGGCATGCTGGTTAGGCGACTGGTCGCAGCAACGGGTTCCCCCGCACGCCTGACACGTCCTCAAGTGGACCCATTTCGAACCGATCCTGACGCAATCCTCGCATTCATGGACGAGCGCCGGGCGAACGGACGCGATCGCATCGAGATGTGAGCAACGCTGTTCGCTCATGGGAGCCTCAAACGCCGCGAATACCGGCCGCGTGGACGCACAAAGCTACATTCGGTTCGGTTGCGGTGAAGCGGCTCAGCAGGCGTCAGGGTCCAGACGTATCTTGGGCCAACCCCTTGGACCGACCGGAGGATCGATGAGCAGAATTGTCGCTGCCGAGGAGTGCACCGCGCTCGGCGCCACGGAGCTTACGCTCCAGGCCTATCCGAACCGGGATGTCAGTCTGGGGCATCTGACGGTGACCCGGGTCCTTCCCATTCGTGACCGGCGCATGATCGGACCCTGGTGTTTCCTCGACCGATTCGGGCCACTGTCGTTCAGTGCCGAGAAGCCGATGGACGTCGCGCCGCACCCGCACACGGGCCTCCAGACTGTGACATGGTTGATCGAAGGCGAAGTCCTCCATGATGACAGCCTGGGATGCGAAGCCACCGCCCGCCCCGGCGGTGTCAACGTGATGACGTCGGGACGCGGGATTGCGCACGCCGAGCAGACGCCGCCACGAAACAGCGGCAGACTGAATGGCGCTCAACTCTGGGTCGCGCTGCCTGACGCGCATCGTCACGTCGATCCTTCGTTCGATGGCATCGAACGCGTGCCGGTGATCGAATCGCCAGGCGGCCTCACACAGGTGTTCGCCGGATCGCAGGGCGGCGTTGCAGCGCCGGCACGGCACTTCTCCGACCTCCTGGGCGCCGACGTGGCGATTCACCCGCGCGCTGACGTTTCCATGGATTTGCGCAGCCATTTCGAGCACGCGGTGCTGGTCCTCGACGGCGAATGCGCCATCGACGGGGAGCCGCTGCAACCGCGGATGCTGTATTACCTCGGCGCCAATCGCACGAGCGTGTCGTTCTCGAGTGGAGCCGGCGGTCGCGCCCTGCTCATCGGCGGGCCGCCGTTTGCCGAGCGAATCCTCATGTGGTGGAATTTTGTCGCGCGTACACCGGAAGAGATCGCGCAGTACCGTGAAGACTGGCAGCTGCATCGCCGGTTCGGCGACGTGCCGTCATATGAGGGTGATCGCCTGGCCGCGCCGGAGTTGGCGCGCATCGCGCGCCCTGGCGCGCTCAGCTGAGTCTCATGAACGACAAGACACCCACGGTAACCGACCGACGGGAGCTGGACCGATATGAGATCGCCGTCGGCGGTCAGGTCGCGTTCCTGGACTATCGCCACCGCGACGACCACGTGGTACTCTCGCACACGGAGGTCCCTGTTCTGTTTCGCGGCCGCGGCTACGGCAGCATGCTCGCGAGGCACGCGCTCGACGAGGCGAGGCGCTCGGGCAAGCAGGTCATCGTGAAGTGCCCGTTCGTGACGGCCTGGGTCGGCCGTCACCACGAATACGATGACATCATCATTGCCCGCGTCACGGAGGATGGCGGGATCGATCGTCAGCCGCCGACCGAGCCAAGATAGTCGCGCATGAAGCGCTCGTCGGTCCGGGCCATGAACGGAGGCCCCATTTCGTACGTCGTGCCGGCGGTGCACCACGTGACATGATGGACGGCGTCGAGCATCGCCGGCACCTCGTGTCCGGTGATGACGACGGCGCACCCTTCTTTCGTCATCTGGAGGAGCACCAGGAGCAGCGCGTCGGCATCGATCGGCGCAAGGTTGCGAAGGGGCTCGTCCGCCAGCAGGCAGGCCGGTTTTCGCAACAGGGCGAAGGCGATTTCCGAGCGGCGTCGTTCGCCGCTCGAAAGCTCGAATGGCCTCGCATCCAGCAGTGGGGTGATGGCCAGCCGCTCGGCAACGCGGTCGACGCCGTCTTCGTCGTCGGACCGCCGCACGAACTCGAGATGCTGCCGGATCGAGAAGGTATTCGAGAGCAGGTCATGGTCGGGAACGAAGCAGAGGCCCTCGCGCGCCAGCCGCGCGAGCCTCACTCGCTCCCGCGCCTCGCCATTGAAGTGCACGGTCCCCGAGTCCGGTTGGATGATTCCCGCCGCGATGCGCAACAGCGTCGACTTGCCTGCCCCGTTCCGCCCGAGCAGTGACCGCAGTTCACCACGTGCCGCACGCAACGTCGCGGACCGAAGTGCCCAGGTCACGTCAAATCGTTTGCCGACACAATCGGCGACGAGTATTTCCCTCATCACTTCAGCAGCAACAGGAGAGTTTCCATGACCGCGGCCGGGATACTTCCCGCGAAGACCGCGGTCCCGGTGGTCACGCCGAGGTTGTGCAGCAGTGAAAGTTCCTTGCGGCGATGAAGGTCGACGAGCACCAGCAGGGCCGACATGATGAGCACCCATCCGGGGATCACCGCGCCCCCGCCTTCCACGGCAGCAGCGGCAAAAGCCGCCATCCCCATGAGGCGTGCCAGCAGCCACAGTGCCGCTCCCCTCAGGAGCAGCGTGCGCAGGTAGCGCGGCGGCAGTCGAAGAATTGGCAGAAAGGGCTGTGTGGCGCCGAGCCCGGCGGTACACTCGTCGAGTCGATACGTTTCCTGCTCCCCTGGCGCACTGACCTTTGCCCCCGACGCTGCGAACCCTTCTTCTCCTGACGCTGGTGGTCAGCCTGGTGGGCACGCTCGCGGAGCTCCTGCTGCTGGAGCATTTCGAGGATGCGTGGCAGTGGGCACCGATCGCATTGATGGCGGCGGCACTCGTTACGCTGGGATGGCACGCATTGGAACGCGGGCCGAGGGGCCTTAACGTTCTCCGGGGCCTGATGGTCCTGTGCATGGCCAGCGGTTTGGTCGGCCTGTTGCTGCACTATCGCGGCAACGTGGAATTCGAGCTCGAGATGTATCCCGACCTCTCCGGATGGAAGCTGTTCAAGGACGCCATGATGGGAGCGACGCCGGCATTGGCGCCGGGCGCAATGTTGCAGATTGGACTCGTTGGGCTGGCGTGGACATTTCGCCACCCCGCCCTCAGACCAAAGACGCACGCACAATCACTCGAGGGATGACCCAATGATTCGCAAGAAAGTTCTCCAGTTCGTCGTGGCCGCGGCCGCGCTGGCGCCGCTCACCGCGTCGGCGCAGCTCGGACGTCAAATGGGCCTGGTCGATCCGAACGTCGCGACCGAGGCGCAGCTGCTCGCCGTGCCGCACATGAACGCCACGGTGGCGAAGGCACTGATGGCGAAGCGGCCCTTCATGAACATCGTCGAGCTCAACACGTGGTTGCTCACCCAGGGACTCACGCAGCAGCAGCTCGGCGAATCGTACACGAAGATGTTCATTCATGTGAACCTGAACCTTTCGCCGCGCGAAGAGATCCTGCTGATCCCGCGCGCCGGCCCCCGCTTCGCCCGCGAGTTCGACGAGTACAAGCCGTATACCGGCGGCTATCTCCAGTTCCGCCGCGAGATGGGGAAGTACGTGAAGGAAGACGAGGTGGCGCACCTCGAGCAGTACACGTTCATCCCGATCGACCTGAATACGGCATCGGACTCCGCAATTCTCTCCATTCCCGGCGCCGGAGCGCGGGTGCTCAGGGAGTTCAAGGAGTACCGGCCCTACCCGAATATCGAGAAGTTCCGCCGTGAGATGGGGAAGTACTGGAACGAGAAAGCGGTCGCGCGGCTGGAGCGGTATGTGACGATCAAACAGTAGGCCAGAAGCCAGAGGCCAGAGGCCAGAGGCCAGAGCAGGAACTCGCACCCCTCTGGCCTCCGGCCTCTGACCTCTGGCCCAAAACGAGAGAGCCCCGGCCAACCGCGCCGGGGCTCTCTCCTTTCTACCGTTCTTCCATCCACCGATCCTCGAGCACTTCCACCGTCTTGGTGAGGGTCGTCGAACCGACGGTGAGCGTGACCTTGTAGCTCCCTGGCGGGACCGAGCCGCCGCCGAATCCACCACCCCCTCCTCCTCCGCCACCACCACGACCGGCCTGCGCACCGGGAGGCGCGTTAGGCGCCAGGTTCCACTGAACGCGGTTGATGCCCTGCACTCCGGTTCCTTCCAGATCACGCACGACCCGGCCCGTGACATCGGAGATCTGGATGCGCACCGGGCCCGAGGCCGCGCTCTTGAGGTGGTAGCTGATGGCCGCGCCACGCGGAGCGTTCTCGCCCCGGAAGACCTGCTGGCCCGTGACCTGCTGACCGAGCTTCCGGTCGTTGAGCCACGCCACAGCCGGGCGGGACTCGAACAGGTAGGCGTCGGCGTTCAGAACCGCCGGCGTGAGCTGCTGCAACGCCGTGATATCGTCCGCGATCCAGACACCACGTCCGTGCGTACCGACGATCAAATCGCCGTCGCGCGGGTGCACCTCGATGTCATCGGTCCGGACTGTCGGGTAGTCGTTCATGAACTTCTGCCACGACTGCCCGCGATTGGTCGAGATGTACAGGCCGAATTCCGTGCCCACGTACAACAGATCCGGGTTCTTCGGGTCTTCCTTGACCACCTGCACGTTGCCGTAGGCGGGCAGGTTGCCCGAGATGCTGGTGAACGTGCGGCCAAAGTCATTCGTCACGTAGAGGTACGGTTTCAGGTCGTCGCTCCGGTGCCCGTCCACGGCCACGTAGGCGCGTGCCGAGTCGTGGGCGGAGGCGACGACGCGCGACACCCAGTACATGTGGCCGGCGGGAAGGCCCGGCAGGTTGCGCCCGACCTCGGTCCACGTGGCCAGATCGTCACGCGTGACCTGCACGTTGCCGTCGTCGGTGCCGGCCCAGAGCAGGCCTGGCTTGATGGGCGACTCGGAGACCGTGATGACCGTGCTGTAATTTGTGAGGCCGTCGTTCTTCGACAGCATGGTCACGTTCCCGGCCTGCCCCATGATCTCATGGGTGTTCCGGTCGTACTGCTTGGTCAGGTCGGGGCTGGCGATCCACGTGTCGCCGCGATTGTACGACTTGAAGACGCGGCTGCCGCCGAGGTACACCACCGAGGAGTTGTGCAGCGAAAGCTGGTAGGGCGTGTTCCAGTTGTAGCGGTACTGCTCGCCCGGGCGCCCGTTCACGACGTTAGGCGTCCCACCACGGCCGCCGCCACCGCCACCACCAGCGGGGCCGCCTCGACCGGCCGCCGACGGCACGTCGACCTGCGGTGGCGGAGGCGGCGCGCTCGGGCGGATGCTCCCGCCGCGGCCCGTCCGCAGGTCCAGGCGGTTGGTGTTCCCGTTCTGCGACTCGGCGTAGACGATGTTGTAGTCGTTCGGGTCCTGTTGCGTGTAGAAGCCGTCGCCGCCGCCGATGTTGAACCAGTGCGAGTTCAGGATGCCGTTGTTGTTGCGCACCGAACTCGGACCGCACCAGCTGCCGTTGTCCTGCAGGCCGGCGCAGACCCAGTACGGGCGTCGCATGTCAGTCGAAACGTCGTACGGCAGCGACGTCACCATCGTCTTGACCGACACCCAGTTGCGGCCCTGGTCGTAGCTGATGTCCAGGCCACCGTCGTTGCCGTTCATGATGTGGTTCGAGTTCTTCGGATTGATCCAGATCGCGTGGACGTCCACGTGCCCCGGACTGTTATTGCCGCCGGCAGCGTCGAGCGTCACGAACGTGCGGCCGCCGTCGAGCGACTTGGCGATCGGGAGGCCGGCGACGTAGACGTTGCTGGGGTTCTGCGCGTCGATGCGCAGCTGGCTGAAGTACATCGGGCGCGCATTGCAGTTGCTCACATGCTGCCACGAGCCGCCCGAGTTGGTCGACTTGAAGATGCCGCCCTGCGCCGGGTTCAGCGCTGGAGGTGTCTGTGGACCGGCAGGCTGTTCAGCGCCGCGTCCACCACCCCCGCCGCCGCCGCGTCCGAAGCCACCGCCCGGACCAGCGTTGTTGCACCAGTTGTATCCACCACCGCCACCGAACCCACCGCCGCCGCCACGACCCTGGCCCGGCTGGATCACCTGTCCCACGGCGCCCGCCTCGATCTGGACCATCACGATGTTCGGATTCGACCGCGAGACGTCGAGCGCGATGCGGCCCCAGGTGCCCGGCGGAAGGCCGCTGCCGGTCAGCTTCGTCCACGTGCTGCCGCCGTTGGTCGTCTTCCAGATGGCGCTGCCGGGACCGCCGCCGTTGAAGCAGCAGGTCGTGCGGCGCCGCTGGTAACTTGCCGCGTACAGCACGCTCGGATTGGACGGATCGATCGCGAGGTCGGTGAAGCCGGTGTTCTCGTCGACGTACTTCACCTTCGTCCAGGTACGGCCGCCATTGGTGCTCTTGTAGATCCCACGCTCCTCGTTAGGGCCGAAGAGGTGGCCGGTCGCCGCCACGTAGACGGTCTCGGGATTGCGGGGATCGAGCACGACGCGCGATATCGACTGGGTCTCGCGCAGCCCGATGAGCGTCCACGTCTTCCCGCCGTCGGTGGTCTTGTACATCCCGCCGCCGAAGGATGAGCTCTGGCGGTTGTTCGACTCGCCGGTGCCTACATAAACGATGTCGGGGTTGGTCGGGTGGATCGCGATGTCGCCGATCGAAGCGACCTCGTACGAGTCGAAAACCGGCGTGAACGTCGTCCCGTTGTTCTCGGACTTCCACACACCGCCGACCGCGTACCCGAGGTAGATGATGTTCGGGTTGCTCTCCGACACGGCGATGTCGTCGATGCGGCCGCCCATGCTCGCCGGGCCGATGTTCCGGAACCGGAACGCTCGCAGGAGCGGGTCGGTGGATTGGTTGATCATGGGGGCGGGGGCTTGACCGCCTCCCTGCGCCCCGGCTAGCGACGCGAACATGGGGATGGCGATCACCGGCAGCATGTGCCGCGTGAATCGAGTGACTCGGGTGTGCATGAGGGTTCCGGGTTGGTGGGGAGAACCTGGAGATACCTGTGGCCTCTGGCCTCTGGCCTCTGGCCTCTGGCCTCTGGCCTCTGGCCTCTGGCCTAGTGTTTACGCACCGACCGAACATCCCGTTCAGTCCAGCCCGGGTCAAGCTAGGGAACCAGTATCGGCCGTCCGCCGCCGAACGTCTCCAGAATCACGGTATCGATCACGAGGCCGGTGGCCTTGTCGATGACCAGCACGTGGGTCATCTCCGGCCCATAGAGAGGACCGTCGCGCCGAACACCGCCAACGATGTAGAGCCAGCGACCATCGCGGCTCTCCTCCGCGCCCAGAATGCCCAGGGGGCGCTCTCCGAAAGGCAGCACGCGGAGATCGATGATCGACGACAGCTCCAGGTCCGCGTCGAGCATGTAGATGATGCCGGAGCTGGCGACGACTGTCGAACCTACGTCGGGAATGATGAGCCTTCCCGTCGCGCGTGAAACGAAAAACGGCCCGATCATGGGCCGCGTGGCCCTGACCTTCACCTGCATCGTGGCGGCATCGAGCTTGAGCAGCTCGAGATCCGTCATGATCAGCAGGTCCCGCCCATCGACGCTGGTCTCCATTTGAACGACGGTACGAGACGGCAGGTCGATCGCCACTGAATCGCGTCCCGCGTAGCTCGCGCCGCAGGCGACGTGCAGGAATGCCCGGACGTTGTTGAACGGACCAGCGTCGAGGCCCAGCACGAGGCAGCCGTCCGGATGCGCGCTGGTCGCCGGGGTTGCCGCCATGGCGCGGAACCGGTTGCCAACCGGACCGAAGAAGCGGGTCACGCGCCGCTTCTCATAATCGTATCCAGCGATCCCGATCACCCCATTCTGACCGGTACGCCAGAGGAAGACCTCGGGACGCGAAGGATTCGCCGTAATCATCGCTGCGCCGAGTTCCACGCCGTCCACGATATTCGGCGTAGTGCCCTGACTGATGGCGGTGCGCCAGAGCTCGAGCCCCGTGTCAAGATCGAGACCGGCCATCACGGTCGCGTTGTCCTCGAGACGACCGACCGTAAGCAGTGATCCCCGGCCATTCAGCGCCGACGGGCCCTGGGTGACAAACCGTGGTCCGCTGCGTCGGATGATGCCGCGCCAGTCGAGATCCACGACGACCGCGCCGTCCTCGGTGCCCGCAATGAGCATCCGTTGAGGATGCACGTGCGTGGCGGGCCCGGAGGGTTCCGCGCAGGAAAGAGCTAGCGCTGCCGCAAAGAAGGCCCGTCTCAGCATTCCCGGAAAGTAACGATGTCGCTGCGGGAGCCCGTGCGTCATTCCGCCCCAGTAACTACGATATCGCTGACCAGCTTTGAACGCGGATTACTCGGAAGACACGGGGTTTACGCGGTTCAACAACATTGTCCGTTGAAGTACCCGCGGTTCTCCGCGTTTTCTGCGTGATCCGTGTTCGCTTCTCTTGAGGGATCGTAACATGACCTTCGGATCTGTCCGCCGAGCTGTACTGATCGTTTCGGTGGTCGCTTTCAGTAATCCCAGAAACCAGACCGCGTCCGTCGTGGTCACGGAAGGCACGTCGATGTCGGTGTCGCTGTCACCCGATGGACGATCGCTTGCCATCGACTTGCAGGGTTCCATCTGGACCTTATCGTCGTCGGGAGGTACCGCCAGACAGGTCACCGATGCCTATAACGACGCGCGTCACCCCACGTTTTCTCCGGACGGGAAGACAATCGCATTCCAGGGTTATCGCGATGGTGGGTACGACATCTGGGCGATCTCACCCGACGGCGCCAATCAACGAAAGCTGACCTCGGGTCCGTTCGACGATCGAGAGCCGGTATGGTCGCACGATGGCACGCGCGTCGCGTTCTCATCGGATCGCGGCGAGTCGATCAGCGCCGGTCAAACCCGGTCCGGCTCCGGGAACTACAACGTCTGGATTCTCGACACGCGCAACGGTCAGCTCACGCAGGTAACGAAAGACCGGGCGGACGACTTCATGCCCACCTGGTCGCCTGACGACAGGGAAATCGCCTTCATCTCGACTCGCGCCGGTGGGCAGACCATTTGGGCGATTTCTTTGCAGAGCGGAGCGGAACGACGCGTCTCCGCGGACGGCGTCCGAGCCGATGCGCCGTCCTGGGGTCCTGGCGGACAGATCGTGTATCACTCCACCGGCGGAATCGGCAGCCAGCTCGAGGTTGATGGTCGCGGACTCACGGGCAACGAGAACGCTTTCCCTTTCCGTGCCTCATGGGCTTCAGCAAACGAGATCCTGTACGTGAGCGACGGCAAGATCCGCCGACGTTCAATAGATGGTGGGCCGAGTCGCACGATTCAGTTCTCGGCAACGTTGCCGGTGATGGCCGCCCGAGCGCCACGCCAATCCGCGCCGATCGCCCCGCAGGTGATCTCAAGTCTCCCATCTCCCATCTCACGTCCGGCCAAGGGGATCATGAGCCCCACCGTTTCCCCCGACGGTCGCTCAGTCGCCTTTGCCGCGCTCGGAGATCTCTGGTTGATGTCGACAGGCAGTAAGCCAGTGAACCTGAGTAACGATCGCTTTCTCGACACCGAACCCGCCTGGTCACCCGATGGCAAGTTCCTCGCCTGGTCCACTGATCGCGGTGGCCAGTTGCTCGATCTCTGGTTGCGGGACATGTCCGGCGGACAGATGCGCCGCCTGACGAGTACTCAGGGATCAGCGATGGGCGCGGCCTGGTCGCCTGACGGGAAGCGCATCGCGTTCCTGAACGTCGACGGCGTCTGGCGCCGCGCCAGCGTCAATGTCGTCGATGTCGCCACCGGCGCCGTCACGCAGATCCACGGTCCGCTGTTCGGGCCAGGGAACCCATCCTGGTCGAGAGACGGCCAGCGCGTCGTAATCGCCGCGCTCACACCCTACTCCGGCCGCTTCCGCGAGGGCACGAACCAGATCCTGTCCCTCTCCACCATCGGCGGCGACTCGGCCTGGTACACGCCGGTTCCCCATACATCTATAGATTCGCGCGTCGGCAACGGGCCGGTGCTCTCGCCCGACGGGTCGAGCATGGCCGTGGTCTACGAAGGCAGACTCTCGCTCATCCCGACGTCCGCCGCGGGCACACCCACCGGCCCGCCCCGCCGCCTGACGACGGAGATGGCATACATGCCGACGTGGACCGGCGACTCCAGATCGATCCTGTATCAATCGATGGACAAGCTGCGCATCGTGGACGTGGCGAGCGGCCAGGCTCGCGATGTTCCAATGGACCTGACCTACACGCCTGCCGCCCCGACCGAGCGATACGTGATCCACGCCGGCCGCCTCGTCGACATGAAGAGCGATGTCGCGCGCGAGAACATGGACATCGTCATCAACGGCAATCTCATCGCCTCGGTTGCGCCTCACTCGGATGCGGCGCACGCGAACATCCGGGTCGTCGACGCCGGCACGCGCACCGTCATGCCCGGGCTCATCGAGTACCACTCGCACATGCAGAAGGACCTGGGCGAGGCACACGAGCGTGCCGCGCTGGCATTCGGGATCACCACCGTGCGGAGTCCCGGGAGCACGCCATACGAGGGAGTCGAGGACAAGGAGGCCGTCGATGCCGGCGTCAGGATCGGTCCGCGCGTCGTAGCCGCCGGCTACCTGATGGAGTGGCAGCGGGTCTACTACAAGATGGCCGTCGCCGTGGCCAACTCGACCCACCTCGAGATGGAGCTGGAACGCGCCAAGGCGCTCGGCCACGACGTGCTCAAGGCGTACGTGCGCATGCCTGACCAGCAGGCCAAGCGCATCGCCGAGTTCGGGCGGGCGAACGGGATACTGACGTCGTCGCACGAGGTGTATCCGGCGGCGCTGTCGGGGCTCGACGGCACCGAGCACACGACCGGTACCAGCCGTCGCGGTTTCTCCCCCAAAGTTGCCACGCTCAACCGGAGTTATGACGACGTGGCGCAGTTGTGGGGCAAGTCCGGGATGACCTTCACGCCCACCTTGGCGTTAGGCGGTGCCACGATGGCGCGCATGGTGGCCGCCGACACCATGCTCCGGAGCGACGAGCGGTTCGGCTTGTATCCGTCCTGGCTGAGTGCCCAGGTGACCGGCGGCGGGCGGGGCGGCGCGCGTGGTGGTAGTGGAGGCCGTGGCGGAGCCGCAGGAGGCGGCGGTCGCGGTGGCCGCGGCGGCGGTGCGACTCAAGGCGCTATCGATGCCATGATCGTGAACGCGCAGAACGCCGGCGCGCGTGTGGTGGCGGGAACTGACACGCCCAACGCGGCGAACGTGCAGGCGGAGCTGATCGCTTATGTTGCGGCGGGCATGACGCCCTTCCAGGCCCTCAAGACGGCCACGGTCAACTCGGCCCAGGCGTTAGGGTTGAACGTGGGCACGGTCGAAGTTGGAAGGCTGGCCGACTTGGCGATTGTCGAGGGGAATCCGTTGCAGGACATCGCCGTCACGTACCGAGTTTGGCAGGTTGTGTGTAACGGGCGAGCGATGAGCACAATCGCGTTGCTCAGGGGGAGGATTCAGCCCTAGACCGTAGCGGCCCGCCGCTTCCTCTTGCATTCCATCATGAGGGCATCCGCCTCGGCCATCAGTTCCGTGAGCCGGGTGGACCGCGAGGCCTTGAAGCAGAGCGCGCCCGCGCTGATGGAAAGACGGGGAGCGGGTTCGGCGACCTCCGCGTTGCGCCGGTCGATGTGGTACTGCAGGCGGTCGAGCACCACCTGAAAGTGAACTTCCTCGGCGTCGCCAGCCAGCACGGTGAACTCATCGCCGCCCAGGCGAGCCACGAGATCCGAATGACGGAACGTCGCACTCAGCACGTGGGCGGCGTCCACGAGGAGGCGGTCCCCGGCGTCGTGGCCGATGGTGTCGTTCGCGTGCTTGAGGCCGTCCACGTCGGCGAAGACCAACAGGCCACACGCGCCCCGGCGTTGCAGCAATCGGACCTGCTGCTCGGCCAAGGCAAAGAAGGCGCGGCGGTTGCTGAGTCCCGTCAATTCGTCGGTGAGCGATCGCGATCGGATCTCCTCCAGGAGGCGGTGCCGCTCACGGGCGTATCGGATCGCGCGCTCCAGCAGGTCCCCGTTGACACGACCCTTCACCAGGAAATCGGCCGCGCCGGCACGCATGGCCCGGAGGTCCGTCTCGCGGTCGGGTTGTCCGGTCAGCATGATGACCGGGATGCGGCAACCTCGCGCGCAGGCCTCGCCGAGCAGCTCGATGCCCGTGCTGCCGCCGAGGTTGTGGTCGACCAGCGCAACGTCGTAGGCGCCGGTCGTGAGCTTGTCGAGACCGGTCGCCGGCGTGGACGCCCACTCGACGACGAACGGCTCCCCGCATTCGGCGAGCATTGAGCGGGTCAGCAGAAAGTCGTCCTCGTCGTCGTCAACGAGGAGCACGCGGACGGCGGGTCTATGCACTTGGCGATTCACCACTGCGGCCCGGCAGTTCGACGATGCTGAGCCAGTACTTGCCGAGCTGCCTGACGATCTCCACCAGCCCCTCGAACGTCACCGGCTTGGTGATGAACGAGTTGGCCCCGAGATTGTAGGCGCGCAGAATGTCTTCCTCGGTTTTCGACGTCGTCAGGATGACGACCGGAATGCAGCGCAGGTCCGGGTCGTTCTTGATCTCCTCGAGCGCCTGGCGGCCATCCTTCCTCGGCATGTTCAGGTCGAGCAGGATGAGGCCCGGGCGCGGAGCCGGTGTCGTGCGGTATTTCCCCTCCCGTCTCAGGTAATCCATGAGTTCCTGACCGTCTTCGACGCAGTGGAACGGATTACTCAGGCGGCTCTCCGTCATGGCGTCGCGGGCGAGCAGCCGGTCATCGGCGTCGTCATCGGCCATGAGGATGGCAATGGGTGCTGAAGCGTTATGCAGCATTCGTGACCTCGACCAGCCTGTGAAGGGGCAGCGTGATGATGAAGCGTGACCCGGAGCCAGGCTGCGACTCCGCCCGGATGGTACCGTCGTGGCGCTGGACGATCTTCCGGCATATCGTGAGCCCGATGCCGGTACCCTCGTACTCGGCACGACCGTGCAGCCGGTGGAACGGGAGGAACACCCGCGCCGCGTCCTTGTTCTCGAAGCCGATGCCGTTGTCCTCGACGCGAATCTCGAGCTGGCGATCACGCCGCGCCGCCGAGACCGTCACCACGGGCGGCTCGCCAGGCCGATGGAATTTCAGGGCGTTCCCAATGAGGTTCTGGAGCAATTGGCGCATCTGGACCGGATCGCCCTCGATACACGGCAGGTCACCCACATCCACGCGGCCACAGGTCGACTGGAGGCGGAACTCCAGGTCGCCGAGCACTTCCTGAGTGAGCGCGCGAAGGTCGATCTGCGCGACTTCGCCTTTTTTCGTGCTCACCCGCGACAGGGAGAGGAGTGCCTCGATCAGGTTCTGCATCCTCGCGGCAGCTCCGCTCATCCGGCCCAGGTAATCACGACCCTGCTCGTCCAACGCCCCAGCGTACTGCTTCAAGACGCGATCCGAGAAGGACTGGATCTTCCGCAACGGCTCCTGGAGATCGTGCGAGGCGACGTAGGCGAAGTGCTCGAGGTCCCGGTTCGACTGCTCGAGCAGAATGTTCTTGGACTCGAGTTCGTGGGTGTGATGTGCGACCAGTCCTTCCAGCCGTTGCCGCTCGCGCTCGAGCGCACGTGCGCGTAGCAGCGGGACCGCTGCCGCTGCAGCGCCGAGCAGGAGGAGGGCGAGGAGGCGGAACCACCAGGTCTGCCAGAACGCCGGCATCACGTCGAAGGCGAGGGTCGCCGGCGTGAGGCTCCGTGCCGCGCCGCTGGTGGCCACAACCTCGAATCGATAGTGACCGGGTGCGAGACCGGCGTAGGTGACGCTGCGCTCACGCGAGGGGCGCGACCATCCGGTGTCCGCACCGGAGAGGCGATAGCGGTATCGGATCGACGACTCGTCGCGGAAACTCGGCGAGGCGAAACGGATGAACATCGACCCGCCCGCGACCCGTGTGGGCCGGCCCGAGTCGACGGAGAGCGTGCTGTCCCCCTGGGACAGCTCTTCGATATAGACCGGGAGCGGCAGGGCGCGATGCAGGTCGAGCCCGGGCGTATAGCGAACGACGCCGGAGCCAGTGCCGAACCACAAATCGCGCTCCGCGTCCATGAAGGCGGAGTTGGCAGCGCCTTCCAGCTCGATGAGTCCGCTCCCCTGACCGAAGTGAGTGAGCTCGTCCTTCGAGAACCGGTCCATCCCAAGGTTGCCGAACAGCCAGATGTCGCCGGCAGCATCTGAGAGCACCTGCCAGATGAAGCTGCTGGCCAAGCCGTCCCGCACCGTGAGCCGGCGGATTCCGCTGTCTTCGATGCGAAGGGCGCCGTCACCGTTCGTGGCCGCCCACATTCGTCCGAGCGCGTCTTCCCGGAGCGCCCATACAGTCTGGTCGGTTGCTCCGTTGGTGGAATTCAGAACACGGACCGAGTCGCCCTCGAGCACGGCGATCCCGCCAGCCGTCCGTCCCATCCAGAGCCGCCCGCGCGAATCTCGCGCGAGGGACATGATGCTGGTGCCCTTCAGCGGCGTCCGATCAACAGCGGTGATGCGGCCGGCTTTCCAGCGCGCGAGGCCGCGGTCGGTCCCGATCCAGACGCCACCCGCGCCATCCGGGAGGAGCGCGTAGACAACCTCCCCGGGAAGCCCGTCCGGCTCCCGGTACAGCCGAACGCGGCCCGGGGCATACCAGGCCAGGCCGCGCCTCGTGCCGATGAGCATTCCGCCTTCGGGCGCGATCGCAAGTCCGTAGACCCGGCTGTCTGGCACGCCGGGAAGCGGAATCGGCCGAAACCGCTCTCCCTCGCGCACCGCGACGCCATTGCGTGTGCCAACCCAGAGCCGTCCCTCGGCGTCGGCCGCAATCGCCCGGACGAACGGATTCGGCAGCCCTTCCGACTCGGTGTAGGTCCGAAACGGACCCGGAACCATCTTGCTCGCCCCGTTCTCCGTGCCGAACCAGACGTCGTCCTCGCGATCGATCGCCACACGAATGACGAGATCCGCGAGGAGGCCGTTCTTGCGGCCGATTCGGTCCGCGCGACCATCCCTGATGCGAAGCGCCCCGTCGAGCGTGGCTACCCAGATCGTCCCGTCGCGAGCGGTCGCGGCATCGACGAAGACGGTGCCATCGGGGATCCCGTCCGCCGTCACCGGCACGATCGTGTCTCCCTCGCGCCGGTAGAGGCGTCCCCCCGCCACGCCAACCAGCACACCGCGTCCGGCCGGTACCACGAACTGGATGCTCCTGGCGCCGATCACGTCGGGTGAATCGAGCCGGAATCGATCCCCGTCGAGGCGAGCGAGGCCATGGCTCGTAGCGACCCAGACGCGGCCCGTCGAATCGACCGCGACGCGAACGATCCGCTCGTCAGGCAGGCCGTCGGCAGTAGTGAAGTTGCGGGTCTCGTGGCGGGACACGTGCGAGAGGCCACGGGTTGTCCCGACCCACACGTCCCCGTTGGGATCGATCGCGATGCTGCGCGCATCGTCGTATACGAGGCCGTCGCGCTCGCGATAACAGTGAAAGCGCTCCCGCGTCATAATGCAGAGGCCGCGGGACGTGCCGATGAAGAGCCGGCCCTTGCTGTCCTCCTTGACGTCGAACACCGAATTCGAGGTGAGGCCGTCGTCGGTGGTGTAGGTCCGGAAGTCCGCGCCGTTGAATCGAGTGAGCCCGCCGTAGGTGGCGAACCACATGTAGCCGAGGTGATCCTGCTGCATGGCCAGCACCTGCGCCTGCGGCAGCCCCTCGCTGTTGGTGTAGTGACGGAAGTTGAGCACCTGCGCCACGGCGGCGCCCGGCCTAACGAGGCCCAGCGCAACGCCGAGCGACAACGGGATGAGCCACCGGCCCCGATGCGGGCCGGCGCGGTGCGCGGCGTGGTTGTCGATGAGCGGCGTCATGCGAGTGAGGCGCGTAAGCTGTTGAAGCCGTGCCGTTGCCCGATCGACTCCGATCGGCAGCGTCGCGGCTTCGCCCGGCTCTCGTAGTGTGGACGCGCTTCACGCGTCATCCGTAACCCGCGCTGACCATTGGATTCGGCCAACACAAAGCCGATTACAAACCCGCCCTGTATTTTGCTGCCGTGACCAACTCCTCAACGCCACACCTCGTCCTCGTCAACCTTGGCACGCCCGAGGCCCCCAGCCCGGAGGCGGTCCGCGAATTCCTCGAGGAGTTCCTTAGCGACCCCGCGGTCGTCGATCTACCGCGCTGGCTCTGGCTTCCAATCCTCCACGGCATGGTGCTCCGGTCGCGGCCGGCACGCGTATCAGAGCAGTACGCATCTATATGGTTGCCGGCCGGCTCACCGCTGCGGGTGGGAACGCAGCAGTTGGTGCGCGCCGTGCGCGACGCCGCCGGGCCACGATTCACGGTGAGCGAGGCGTATCGCTACGGCGAGCCGTCGCTCGACTCCACGATGCAGCGGGTGGCGAGGGAAACCGAAGGACCAGTGATCGCTGTTCCGCTCTTCCCGCAACGCACCGAGGCCACCACAGGAACCGCGTTCCAGTGCGCCCGAAAGGCGGCGGCCCGCGCCGGCATCGGACACCGCCTGGTGGAGCGGCTCATCGCGCCTGACGACGCAGGCTACGTGGCATCCCTGGCGGTGCGCTGGAGAGAGGCGCTGGCCAATGCGACGCGGCCGCCCGAACACCTCGTTGTCTCGTTCCACGGTATCCCTGTGCGGTACAATCGTCGCGAGAAGGGCATCTACGTGCGCGATTGCGAGACGACAACACGCGCGTTCCTCGCCGCGATCGAGTGGCCGGTGGAGCGGGCCACGCTCGCGTATCAGTCGCGCTTCGGGCCGGAACGTTGGCTTACGCCGGCCACGGCCACGGTGCTGGCTGAACTCCCCGGACAGGGTGTGAAATCCATGGCCGTGGTGACGCCCGGATTCCTGACCGACGGCCTCGAAACCGCGGAGGAAATCGGGATTCGCGGCCGCGAGACGTTTCTCTCGGCCGGCGGCGAGGCATTCACCCGGGTGCCCGGCGTGGAAAGCGAACCCTCGTTCGTTACCTCGCTCTGCTCGCTCGTGGTGATCTAGAGCTGACAGTCCGGTAGGCAATCGTAGGACCTGGGGTCAGGGGAGCCCGGATTCTGAGGTGCCATGACGCGACTGTGACACTCGCCTTCGCGGTCGAACCTATCATCCCGGCCGGACCTCTCCTTCCACGCGAAACCAGGGTTTCCGTATGCTCGGCAACCTCTGGGAGACGAGCCTTTATCCGGGGCGCGGTCCGGAAGGACATCTGCTCATCCGGGCGATGCTTGGTGGAGCGGTCGATCACGACGCGGGTGCGCTGGATGAGCTGCAGGCGCTGGCGCTGGTGCGCGAGGAAGTTGCTCGCCTCTATGGCATCACGGGGCGCCCGGTGTTCGAGCAGGCCGTCCCCATACCTCGCGCGATTCCACAGTACGAGGTGGGGCACCGCCATCGGGTCGCATCGGTGGAGCGCGCGCTGGCGAGGCTCCCCGGGTTGCATGCGACGGGCTTCGGGTTGCGCGGCGTGTCCTTCGCCGACGCGGCGACCGATGGCGTGGACACCGGCCTGCGCGCCGCGGAGGAGATTCTTGGTGCCCGGTCAACGCTCCGGGAGTCGTGACAGGAAGTCCCGCAGATAGCCGCCCCACACCGCGGGCAACGAGTGCGTTCCATGGCCCCGCGTGACCTCGCTGACGGGAATGAGGACAAACTTCGCATTCGGCACGCGCGGCAACAGCCGCTCCATCAGGCCAAGCTCCGGCGGATTCACCATGTCATCGGCGGAGTTCACCGCCAGCACCGACGCCGTGACATGCACCAGGTGTGGAGACGGATCGCAGTCCCGGGACGCGTCGAAGTAATAGAGCATGTCGTTGGCGTCCGTCGTCAGGAACCGTGACTCGACGTACCGGACGATGGCCGAGTCGGCCGCCTCACGAGTCGGGGCCTGACGCTGCTGCACCAGCGGGGCGCTGGTCATCATGAACAGCATCCCGAGCGACGCTCGCAGCCCCGGCGGTCGCGCGGTGTACTCCCCGCCCTTCCACTCGGGATCGTTGCGGATGTAATCGAGGATCATCCGCCGCATCATACGATTTCGTCCGGCAATGGCGCTGGGTACGCAGGCCATCGGCGCGAGGCCGTCGGCGAATCCGGGATGCGTGTACCCATCGGGACTGCGATACTCGTCCTCATGTTCATCTCGCTTGTCTGCGTCTTCAGTCTCGTCGCAGCCCGTTCAGTCTGCGCCGGTTCGTCTCCGCGCCGATCTGTCCTCTCGCGTTCGCAATCGCAGTGCTGTCTCGGCACACCTGGGCACCGCCCCTGAGGAAGTTGCGCGCGGAGGAAATACGCAATCGGTCATCGTGACTAGTCCTTTGCCGCGGGGCACGTAGCATCACGGTGAACGCGTGTTGCCCCGGAACGGTGGCCAGCTCTGGTGCAACCCCACGGTGATCGCCGAGCGACGAGTGGTGAGCCCGGTCGCGAGATCGACGCGCACGATGCCGAGCTGCCCGTCCAGAATGCCAATCCGGATGCCGCCGCCTGCATCGAGATGGAGCCGATCCCGCCCTGAACCGTCGGCGGGATCCATGATCTGGGCGCCGTCGACAAAAATGCCGACGGCCAGCGTGAACAGCCCGGCCCGATAGACCGGTTGGTCGCCGGAGAGGCCGCCATGGATTATGCCCCTCCCCGTGGTCGCGCCCGGGAGCAGGCCGTCCAGCGTCCGGGGATGCGCGCGAAGGGGAATGACCCACGGGTCATCCCCGCTCGCCACCGGCCTCACACCGAGCGGTGCGCTGTGGCTCGTTAGGTCGACACCGAGGCGTGCCGACCAGGAGCGGCGGCTGAGCCCCACGGCAGAAGACCACTGCGTCCGTACATAGCCCTGGATCCAGGAGGGATGGTTCGCCAGTGTCTGCGCGTAAACTCCGGTCGTCGCGATGACGAGCCGGTCACCGGCGGCGCGAAACTCCGCGCCCGCGCTCACATCCAGGTACTTCCTGCCCCCTGACCATCGCTCCAGGCCAAGCCCCGCGTACGGACGCAAGGCGGGGTTGATCCAGCCACCGAAGGCCACGCCGCCGGCACTCCGGCTCTCCTCGAAGACGCCCGTTGGCGCGCTGTCGACGGCGAAACGGAATCGTTCCCGGATGCTCTCCAGGCTCATCACGCCGCTGAAGCCCAGGCGGACGGGCACTTCGACCCCAAGCGCAAACCGCGGATGGGCGTGCTCCCAGCGCCACTCGGCGGTCCAGAGTTCTCCCGCGCCAGTCGGCGTCGCAATCGACACTCCGATTGCATGCTGAGTCATCGCGCGAACCGCGTTTGCCGCAAGCAGCCGTGACGCGAGTCCCAGCACCGGACGCTCGACCACCACGGCGCGCACCTCGGCACGCCCCCCGTCCACCGGTTGATAGTCCACCGTGGCCCGGCGCACCGCGCCGAGGTCGGCAACGCGGCGACGGGCGAGCGCCAGGCCGGCGGGGGTGAGCACGGACCCGTTAGGCACATCCACCGCCTGGGCGATAGTCCGGAACCGAATCTCCCGGACCCCGTCGATCCGGGTCAGGTCCACGATGGGGAGGCCGACCTGATTCCAGGCCCGGAGCGCCCCCTCCCGATCTCCGGCGAGATACCGGCTCGCCGCCAGAAGTTTCCAGGCGTACACGTCATCCCTGACTCGAGCCACGTACTGAGCCGACAGGTGAATGGCCTCCGTCAGCCGCCGCTGCTTGAATCGTACGCCGGCGAGTTCGCGCAGGACCAGCGGCTCGTCAGGGCAGGCACGCCCAGCCTCGCC
>Ga0209108_10000395_pt1 | contig 24035 bp, 22 predicted proteins | sample Rifsed10ft1_FD_184003 | JGI IMG/M metagenome (GOLD analysis project Ga0209108, IMG submission 184003) | Soil microbial communities from Rifle, Colorado, USA - sediment 10ft 1 (version 2) | ecosystem: Environmental > Terrestrial > Deep subsurface > Rock core/Sediment | place: Rifle, Colorado...
CTTTTCTCCCTCTCACCAGCGCCGATTCGCACGCCTCTTGCATTGAATTTCCCCGCCGTCCCGCATACTCTAGTGCGGTTGTAGCGGCGGTTTGATCCCGCCATGTCACATGCATCCCTCGCGTGAAATCTCGCTCGGCTCCATTAAGCTCGGCGGCTCGCAACCGCTCTTCTTGATTGCCGGCCCCTGCGTGATCGAAAGCGAAGCGCACTGCACCATGCTCGCCGAGCAGCTCGCCCGCATCACCGCCGGCGAAAAAATCCCCTTCATCTTTAAGGCCTCCTACGACAAGGCCAACCGCTCTTCGGTCAACTCCTACCGCGGTCCCGGCCTCAAGGAGGGCCTGCGCATCCTCAAAAAAATCAAGGACTCGCTCAAGCTCCCCATCCTCACCGACGTCCATGAAGTTTCCCACGTCGCCGCGGCCGCCGAAGTCTGCGACGTCCTGCAAGTCCCCGCTTTTCTCTCCCGCCAGACCGACCTTCTCCTCGCCGTCGGCCGTTCCGGCCGCGTCGTGAATCTCAAAAAAGGCCAGTTCCTCTCGCCCTGGGAAATGGCCAACGCCGTCGAAAAAGTCTCCAGCACCGGCAACAATCAAATCATTCTCACCGAGCGCGGCACCTCCTTCGGCTACCAAAACCTGGTCGTGGACATGCGCGCGTTTCCCATTCTGCGCAAGCTCGGTTGCCCGGTCGTCTTCGACGTCACTCACTCTGTTCAGTTGCCCGGCGGGGAAGGGAAGTCCAGCGGCGGCCAGCCCGAGTTCATCGAGCCGCTCGCGCGCGCTGGCACCGCCGTCGGTGTCGATGGGCTCTTCCTCGAAGTCCACGAGAATCCGCCCAAAGCTCTTTCCGATGGCACCAACGCTCTTCCGCTTGACCACCTGCGCCCGCTTCTCGGCAAACTCTCGCGCCTCGCCTCGCTCGTCCGCACCTGGAGCCCCTCGTGAGCCTCGAAACCGCGCGCCGCGTCTTGCGCATCGAAGTCGAGGCCATCAAGGGCCTCCTCGACCGCCTCGACGCCCGCTTCGACCGCGCCGTCGAGCTGCTCTTCCAATGCAAGGGCCGCGTCGTCGTCACCGGACTCGGCAAATCCGGCCTCATCGGCCGCAAAATCGCCGCCACGTTCTCCAGCACCGGCACGCCCTCGCTCTTTCTTCACCCTGCCGAAGCGCTCCACGGCGACCTCGGCATGATTGTCCGCGACGACGTCCTGCTGGCCATTTCCTACAGCGGCGAAACGCCCGAGATCATCGCCCTGCTCGAGACCGCCAGGCGTCTCGGCGTCCGTCTCGTCACGCTCACCGGCAACCCGCGCTCCACGCTCGCCCGCGAAAGCGAAGTCGTCCTCGACATCAGCGTCAAAGAGGAAGCCTGCTCGCTCAACCTCGCTCCCACCGCCAGTACAACCGCTGCTCTCGCCATGGGCGACGCCGTGGCCATCGCTCTTCTCGAGCGCCGCGGCTTCGGCCCCGACGATTTCGCCGCGCTTCATCCCGGCGGCCGCCTCGGCAAACAGCTTCAACGCGTCGAAAACCTGATGCACTCTGGCGACGACGTCCCCCGCGTCAAGCTTTCTGCGAAAATGCCCGACGTCATCTACGAGATGAGCAAGAAAGGCCTGGGCATGACCACCGTCGTTGACGACGCCGGTCGTCTCGCTGGCATCCTTACCGACGGCGACCTCCGCCGCATAATGCTCGAGCGCAAGAGCGCCACGTTTGACCTCGCCGTCGGCGACTGCTTGACCCGCAACCCCGTCACCATCGCTCCCGGCGAACTCGCCAGCGCTGCCCTCCATCTCATGGAGCAGCGCAAGATCACCAGCGTCGTCGTAACCGACTCCGACCGCCGCGTCCTCGGCGTCCTCCACATCCACGACCTCTGGACCCTCGAACTCTTCTAGCTCTTCTCCGCGTCCTCTGTGCCGGCGCCTGCCCCGACCCGGTCGGGGCGACCTCTGCGATAAATTCTTTCTTCTCCCTGCGGTTCTCTCACAGTGCGCGCCGTGTTAGTCTCTTGCTCGGAGACCGCCCGTGCCGTCCTCATCGCAGCGAAGCGCCTCAGCACTGCACAAGCGCGCCCGTCGCATCAAGCTTCTCATCATGGACGTTGACGGTGTCCTCACCGACGGCCGCGTCTGGCTGCAGTCCTGGCCCGACGGTTCCGCGATGGAGATCAAGGGCTTTCATTCCCAGGACGGCGTCCGCCTAAAGCTCGCCCGCGTTGCCGGCCTGCGTACCGGTCTCATCACCGGACGCGAATCTGCCGCCGTCACTCGTCGCGCCCGCGAATGTGAAATTGAGTTTGTCCTGCAGGGCCGCGCCGAGAAGGTTCCTGCCTATGAGGAGTTTCTTCGCCGCACCGGCGTCGATGAAAACGAAGTAGCCTACGTCGGCGACGACCTGCCGGACATTCCCGTCATGCGCCGCGTCGGACTGGCCGTCGCCGTTGCCAACGCCGCCCCCGAGGTCAAGAAGGCCGCCCACTTCGTCACCACGCGCGCGGGCGGCGATGGTGCCGTCTCTCAGGTCGTCGAGCTACTCCTCAAAGCCCAGGGCCGCTGGGCCGACGCCGCCCCCCGCGCCCGCGCCTGACCCGCCGCTAGCGCGACCTTGGCCCGCATCTGTCATTCTGAGCTCCGGCAACAGCTTGCGCGGTTTCTGCGCCCCGGACGGTTTTGCGGGGCGATGCCGGAAGGCGATCGAAGATTCCGACCCTGTCGGAACCGAAGATTCCGGCCTTGCCGGAAAGAATCCCTCGCTCAGCATCACCCAGCAGTGATCCGACCAACACACACCCTAACTGGGTTGAAAGATGGAACTGATTGAAGACTGATAGCTGAAAGCTGACGGCTGAAAGCTGGCAGCTCTCATGGAGCGGGAGAAGGGAATCGAACCCTCACTACCAGCTTGGGAAGCTGGTGTTCTACCATTGAACTACTCCCGCTCACTTCTCACCCTACCAAACCGCCCATTACCCTGCAAGGTTCTTCGCCCTGCCCTTCGCGCGCCAGACACCGCGCGCTTCCGCCCACTTTCTCCGCGCAGCCTCGCCACTGCCGAATGCCCGGCGATTCACTGGCAGAGGACAGGCCCATCCTCCTGCCGGATCACCCGCACCTGCTGGATCCGCGTGGTCATCACCCGGTTGCCAAACTCCAAAAACAGGCCCCGCGCGGCAACGACATCCTGTTTGATCGCGCTCCCTCCCCACGTGCATCCGTTGATCGTGGTCTCCTGCGGCGAGACCCCTTCCCGGTCAAACCATCCCCCGGAAACCGAGTACCGCTCCTCGCCCAGCACGCAAATCGAGTACACCGAGTTCTTCGTCGTGACCACCACCCAGTCTCCACAGCGCAGCTCCCGCTTCCGCACCCCCTCGATCCGGCCGGCCTGTTCGACCCGTGCGTCCAGGGTTTGCACTTCGCTGCTCATCTTGTACATTCCCGTCATCGTCTGCCCCGAAACTCCGCAATCCAATTCTGCACCAGCGTCAGGCTTCGCACTCCCGCATTCTGCTCCACCGGCCGAACCATCACCAAGCGCCCATCGCCCGCCACGTCGCGCCCCAGCCGCGTATCCGGCGCGTGGTACACCTCTCCCATCCCGCCCGCTCCGAGCTTCCCCGTCACCCGATAATGCGTAATGTTCTTTCCGATCATCCGTTGCCCATTGGAAAAGTTATTCGCCGCATCATCTTAGGCCGCCCCTCAAGCCTCGTCAACGCTTGTTCATCCATGCGTACTTCTTCTTCATCAATTCCTTCCGTGCTAGAGTGTGCGCCTTATGGGTGCCCGACTCTCCGGGCATCCGACGCTGGGGAGGTTGGTTTGGCCTACAAGGACCTGCGCGACTTCATCCGCCGCCTCGAAAAAGAAGGCGAGCTGCGACGCATCACCGCCGAAGTGGACCCGGTCCTGGAAATCACCGCGATCACCGACCGCGTCACCAAGGCCGGCGGTCCCGCCCTGCTCTTCGAAAAGCCCAAAGGCTCCCGCGTCCCTCTGCTCATCAACATGCTTGGCAGCCACCGCCGTATGAATCTCGCTCTCGAAGTCGACAAGCTCGACGACGTCGCCGACCGCATCCGCGCCATGCTCGACTTCCAATCCCCGCAGGGCTTCCTGGACAAGCTCAAGATGCTCCCCAAGCTCGCCGAGCTCGGCTCCTTCTTCCCAAGGAGCGTGAAGACCGGCCCCTGCAAAGAAATCATCCGCAAAGAAGACTTTTCTCTTTCCTACTTTCCGATCCTGAAGTGCTGGCCTCAGGACGGTGGACGCTTCATCACCTGGCCGCTGGTCATCACCAAAAACCCCGAGACCGGCAAGCGCAACGTCGGTGTCTACCGCATGCAGGTCTTCGACGACCGCACCACCGCCATGCACTGGCAGACCCAGAAGCACGGCGCCGAGCATTTCCGCCGCGCCCGCGCGCAGAATCCCTCCGGACGCATCGAAGTCGCCGTCGCCATCGGCGCCGATCCCGCCACCTGCCTCTCCGGAATTCTTCCCGTCCCACCTGATCTCGACGAACTGATGTTCGCCGGCTTTCTCCGCCGCGAGCCTGTCGAAACGGTTCCGTGCGAGACGGTTGACCTCGAAGTCCCCGCCAACGCCGAAATCATCCTCGAAGGCTACGTCCAGCTCGACGAACTTCGAACCGAAGGCCCCTTCGGCGACCACACCGGCTTCTACTCGCTCGAAGGCGAGTATCCCGTCTTTCACATTACCTGCATCACGCATCGCCGCGATCCCATCTACCTCACCACCATCGTCGGCCCGCCGCCGCAGGAAGATTTCTACATGGGCCACGCCGTCGAGCGCATCTTTCTCCCCGTGATGCGCATGCAGTATCCCGAGATCATGGATATCTCCATGCCCGCCGAAGGCATCTTCCACAACTTGATGATCGTCTCCATCCGCAAATCCTACCCGGGCCACGCACGCAAAATCATGAACGCGATTTGGTCTCTTGGTCAGGCCATGTTCACCAAGGTCATCGTCGTGGTGGATCACGACGTCAACATTCACGACTACCGCGAAGTCGTCTGGAAAGCCCTCTGCGCCATCGACCCCGAGCGCGACGTCCAATTTGTCCTCGGCCCCGTGGACACACTCGACCACGCTGCCCGCATTCAGGACTTCGGCTCAAAAATGGGCATCGACGCCACGCGCAAGTGGCCCTCAGAAGGTTTTCTTCGCCCCTGGCCCGACGAAATCCGCATGGACCCCGCCACCCGCGCCCGCGTCACTGCCCTTTGGAAGTCCCTCGGCCTCTAGCTTTCCTTCGCGCTGACCTCTTGCGTCTAGCTTTTTTCACCCCGGCCTCTCGCCTCTTCTACGGTTACCTATAGTTTTTTTCACGTTGGCCTTCAGTTTTGGTCGTAGCTGCCCTGAGGTGTTGTTCACAATCAGTACCCGCCCCCTCGCCTTTTCAATGACATACGCTCCGCCACAACGGTCCCCCTCCAACCCATTGTGGTTCTATACGTTCTAGGACTCTATTACTGGACCCCTTTTCCGCGTTTCGCCTACAACTTCGGCACATACTCCCCCTTTTAGGCACAACTCCCTAAGGGATTTCTTGACACCTCTTTTTCGGGGTGCCATAACCGCTTGTAGGGGGTAGGACCTCTGTTCGACCGAGGTGGGGTGGCTTGGGTCGCAGTGGCTTAGGACGGTTTCAGACGTGGGGTGTCAGCCACAAATATGGAATCGCGCGAAGTAATGAACATTCGGCAAGCTTCGCAATACTTGGGCGTCTCACCGGACACCCTATATCGCTATGTTTGCGAGGGTGAGATACCTGCTTTCAAGCTCGGCAATCGCTGGAAGTTCAAGAAAACCATCCTGGACCGTTGGATGGAAAAGAAGATGACCCAGGGACCGGTCACTAAGAAGCGATAGGAAGCGAGAACGCTGGATCGGGAGACAGGCCACCATGTTTGGCTCGGGAAAATCGAAACCGGTTGTTGGACTCGACATCGGCTCCAGTTCAATTAAGGCGGTCGAGTTGCGGGGCACGAAGCAGGGATACGAGCTGGTCAGCTTCGGTGTCGAGCCGCTGGCACAGGATACGGTTGTAGATGGCGCCATCATGGACGCTCCGCTGGTCGCAGCGGGCATCGGCAGCATCTTTGACCAACAGAAAGTCAAGGCGAAGAGTGTGGCCACTTCGGTCTCGGGACATTCTGTGATTGTCAAGCGCGTTGCGCTGCCACTGATGACCGAAGAAGAGCTGTACGACCGCATTCAGACCGAAGCCAGCCAACACATCCCCTTCGATATTGCGGACGTCAACCTGGACTACCAGCTGCTGGATTCCGTGGACACACAGATGGACGTGCTGCTGGTCGCGGTTAAGAAAGACAAGATCCTCAATCACACAAACGTGCTGGCTCAAGCGGGCAAGACTCCAACGGTCGTGGATATCGACGCGTTTGCACTCCAGAATTGCTTTGAGGTGAACTACGACCCGGACCCCGGGCAAACGGTGGCACTGCTGAACATCGGCGCCAGCGTTATGAACATCAACATCGTCCGGGGTGGCGTTCCTCTGTTTACCCGCGACGTCTCCGTGGGCGGAAACCAGTACACCGATGCGCTGCAGAAGGAATTGGATTTGAGCTTTGAAGACGCCGAGCGACTTAAGAAGGGCGAGAACATCGCCGGCGTCGCGGAGGAACAACGGGCAACAATATTGCGCTCGGTATCCGACATTCTCATCCTGGAGATTCAGAAGACCTTTGACTTCTTCCGCGCCACCGCGAGCGGCGAGAACATCCAGCGAATCTATGTGGCAGGCGGGACGGCCAGGGTGCCCGGCCTGATGGAGCTGCTCCGAGAAGAGTTTGCCATGCCAGTCGAAGAGCTGTATCCGTTCCGGAAGATCGTGATCAATCCCGGACGGCATAATGAGGAACAAATCCGCGAGCTGGCACCGCGGCTCGCGATTGCTGTCGGTCTAGCGCTTAGGAGCTTTGACACGCCATGATCCGGATCAACCTGCTTGGTCGTGCTCGACCAAAAGCCAGCCGCCGGGCCGTTCCGCTGGAAGCCACACTGCAATTAGTGCTGCTCGTCCTCTGCCTTGCGTTCGCGGGCGGCGTTCTTTGGTTTCACTGGTGGCAGATGGGCAAGGACCTCCACGTGGAGAAGGATAAGATTCGTGCCAAGCAAAGTGAAAAGGCTCGTTTGGAGGGGCTCAAGCAACAGGTTGAGGTTTTTGACCGGCAAAAGGCCGTTCTGCAACAGAGGATTTTGGTAATCGAGGATCTCCAGAGGAACCGCACGGGCGGCCAGGAACTTCTGGAGATGGTCGCCAACACGGTGGTGCGGACCGAACAGCTCTGGCTGACCTCTCTGACTCGCAAAGGCGCTGGGTTAGAGATCGAGGGATCTGCTGGCTCGATCAATGCGATCGCCAACTTCATTACGCAGCTGAAGCGATCCGGGTATTTCCAGAAAGTGGAGATCAAGGAATCCAAGCAGGATGACAAGAATACAGCGGTGCAAACGTTCTTGTTTATTCTGACGGCGGACTTCGCTCTGCCTCAGGCCAATCCAGCCGCGCCATCCCCAGTCGCGGCGCCGCAGAGGAAAGGGTAGGGAGCGCCATGGCGATCTCGTTTCGTGAATTCCCCTGGTACATCCAGGCCCTGCTCTTTGTAGCCCTGGCTGTTCTTATTATCGGTGCAGGTGAATTCGTGCCGTACTCTCCTGTGCAGCAGGTTCGAACTGACCTCGAGAACGCGAAAAAGGAATACAGCACTCTGAATCAGGAAGTCGCCGGCCTTGAGGTCTATGAGCGGCGGCACGCTGAATTCCGGGCTGAGATGGAAGCCCTACAAAAGCAGCTCGAGACACTCAAGACAATCGTGCCGGAAGAAAAGGAATTGGATGAGTTCATCCGCCTCCTCCAGGGCGCTGCAGCAGCCTCCAACGTTCAGATTCGTCGCTTGACCGCCCGTCCCGTTACGCCCAGGGATTATCACTACGAGATGCCTTTCGAAGTCCAGGTTGATGGCCCCTACTACGCAGTTTTGGACTTCTTCTCGCGCTTGGGACGGCTGTCTCGGATCATCAATGTCGGGGATTTGAATTTTGCAGGTGTGGCAGAAGCGAAGACAACGAAGTATCCGTTACGGCCGGGCACCTCGGTGACAGGTATATTCATGGCGACAACCTTTTTCACCAAAGCGGGGGAAGAGCCTCCGGCCAAGCAGCCGGGCGAGCGCTAAACGGGGATCGAAGCGACCATGCGCATAGCAAAATCAACAACCGCATTGCTCGTGCTGGTAGCCCTGCCGTTTGGGGTTGTGTCAAGTCTATCGGCGCAAGCCAAGCAGCCGGCCAAGGGAACACAGGCGGGGAAGCAGCCCGCCGCCAAAGCCTTGGGGGCGTCCAAGGCGGCTGCACAGGTGCCTGTCCCGAGCGGATTGGATAAGTCTGCAAAAACTGTGGCCCGGCGTGATCCGTTCGAGCCTCTGATCAGCAAGCTGCGACCGGGCGCGGAGATTCCGGAACGCTTGCCGCCGGGCAAAGCCGGTTTGGTGATCAGCACCCTTCGGATCGACGGGGTGGTTCGCGGGCCAAACGGCATGATTGCCGTCGTTTCGAATCCACAGCAGCGGGTTTACTTTTTGCGCGAGGGAGACCAGCTTTACGACGGCCGCGTCGAGAAGATCACGATGGAAGCCGTCTCGTTCCACCAGACCGGCAAGGATGCGTTCGGCAAGCCCGTGGAGCGGCAGGTGAGCAAACGACTTTACCCTAGTCCAGGAGAGCAGCCATGAAGATCAACCGGCCGGCATTCCGGCTCGCCATTTTCCTCTTGCTCTTGGTGAGCGCGGCGATCTTCGCCAGCCCAGCGCTGGCGCAGACCGGAGGCGCTGCGCCTACGGTGCGCTTTGGCGCCGAGGCGAATGCCCGGGCTGTCCGCATTGAAGTGAGCGCGACGGCAGCATTCGAATACAGCGTCTCTCGTCCTAGTGCGAATCTCCTGGTGGTGGACCTGCCTGGCGTCAACTCGACGGAGTCGACGAGCGCTCGGGTGTTGACCTCCGAGGTCGTGAGCAGCTATCGAGTGGTTCCTCAAGACATGAACGGACAGTCTGGAGTTCAACTGGAAGTCCTCCTTCGCACGCCGGTTGAGCCGCGCTTCGAGCGTTCGGGACCGAACCAATTGGTGCTGGTTTTCGAAGCCAAGCAGCCCGAATCGGCTGACACGGCCCGCGAGCCTGTTCAGAATAAACCGACAACACAGGATGCTCCGAGCTTGGCAATCCACAATGTGCGGGTCGGCCAAGTGGGCGCTCAGACCAATGTTCGCATCGAGGGAACGGGGCGCTTGGAGTATGAAGCGACTCGCCTAAGCAATCCTGAGCGCGTTGTTTTGGATTTTGCTGGCGCACGCCTTGCTGTGAACCAGTCCGCAACAACCGGTGCTGTTCGGCCAGTTTCCCGCCTACGGGTCAGCCAGTTCAAACCCGATGTAGCCCGTGTCGTGATCGTTCTTGACAAGGCCGTACCCTACAGCACGCAATTAGACGGGAATTCACTAACCGTGGCCTTCTCGGCTTCCGGAAACGCAGCGCAGGTTGCAAAGCCCGTCTCCGCCAGAGCGGGTGATCTCACGGCTGCCCAGCCCGTCGCTGCAAAGATCGTTGAGTCTCCCCGCCAGCCTCAACAGCCTGTTCAGGCGCATCAAGGGTATTCCAGGGAAGTAGGGGAGACCGAAACGCCTGCCTTGTCCCAACCACAGCATGCAGTAAGCGGAGCAGAAACGAAGCTCGCATCTCTAGTGCCTCCTGAGGCAAAGCCTGAGCCAGCAACGGTACAGCCGGCCCCGGTTGAGGAAAAGCCAGCGGTGAATCCTACGGCTATTGCTCCAGCCTCGGTACCACCGCAGGGGGCAGCTCCGGCGGCCGGTGGACAGGCTCCTGCCAAGTACGCCGGTGAGCCCATTTCTGTGAACCTCAAGGACGTGGACCTGAAGGATTTCTTCCGGCTCATCCACGAAATCAGCGGCTTAAACGTAGTTCTGGATCCTAACGTGAAGGGCACGCTGACGATCGTATTAGACGAAGTGCCCTGGGACCAGGCGCTTGAAATCGTTCTGCGCAACAATAGTCTCGACAAGCAACTCGAAGGCAATGTCCTCCGCCTAGCCACTCGAGAGACACTAAAGAAGGAAGCGGAGCTTCGGCGCGACCTGGCCAAGGCTGAGGCCGAGGCGGTTGACCAGGTGACCACGACCCGCGTCCTTAGCTATGCCAAGGCCACGGGCCTGCGTGACACGCTGAAGCGCTTCCTTTCATCTCGTGGTGAAATCTTGGCCGACGAGCGCGCCAACATGCTGATCATCCGTGACATTCCCATCGTCCTTCCCGTGCTGGATAACCTGATCCGTCAGTTGGATCGCAAGGGCCAGCAGGTGGAGATCGAGGCTCGCGTTGTGGCTGCGTCGCGTTCCTTTGCTCGCGATATCGGCACCCAGTTCGGCTTCGCGACGTCTGCAGCGGGAGGGCGCACGATTTTTGGCGGTCTAGTCGGACAGACTGGCTTTACCAGCCCGGTCATCCGCATTTCGCCTGCGCTGCCCGTGCCGCCACTGGTGGTCTCCGGCGGCGGGACGGGAACAAGTCAGATCCCGCTCAATGTCAATCTGCCCGCTTCAGTCCCAACGAGCGGCTTCACTATTGCCCATAGCTCTCCCAACCTGGCGCTCGATTTCATCATCAGCGCTGCGGAATCCAAGGGAGTCGGCAAACTGCTCTCCAAGCCAAAGGTGATTACGCAAAACAACGAAAAGGCGACGGTCAAGCAGGGGACTAAGATCCCCGTCCAGACCACAATCAACAACACGATCTCGGTGCAATTCGTTGATGCCGTGCTGAAGCTCGAGGTTACCCCGCAGATCACGGCCGAGGGGACGGTCTACATGGAGGTCGTCGTCGAAAACACGCAGATCGCTGAAGGCGTCCCGCGCGTTCAGGGCATTCCCGCCCTCGACACTCAGGCCGTTGAATCTAAGGTACTGATCAACGACGGAGGAACCGTCGTGATCGGCGGGATCATTATCTCCAGACAGCGGACCGACATCCAGCAGGTGCCGCTGTTCGGCAGTCTTCCGCTGATCGGCAATCTATTCAAGCGGACTACGGTCAACATCCAGTCACAAGAGCTGCTTTTCTTCTTGACTCCCCGCATCGCCCCAAGCTAAAAGCTAGTAATCGAAGCGAAGCCCAGGAGGAGACGCAGGTCTCCTCCTTTGCATTTTATGGATCATCTTCATCACAAACGAATCCAGATCGTGCGGCGGCGACTGGAGGAATTCGACGCGGACGGATTTCTCAGCACACACCCGGCGAACGTGTACTACCTGTGCGGATTCACGGGGAGTTCAGCTGCGCTCCTGGTCGAGCGGGGACCTGCCCGCCTCTTCACCGACGGGCGATTTTTGATCCAGAGCCGACAAGAGGTGAAGAAAGCTCGTGTGCAGATCGTAAGCGGTTCTTTGCTCGCGGGGGTGGGCCTGTACCTCCGGAGGAGCCGTGTACGTCGGCTTGCTTATGAGCCAGCCCTGCTTACAATGGCCCAATTCGGAGAACTCCGAAAATCCACGGGCCCGCGCATTCGATTCACTCGGGTGTTCGGGCTTGTCGAAGAGTTGCGCCAGGTCAAGAGCAGTGACGAAATCACTCGAATGCGCAAGGCGGCTCAACTTGCTCTGGCGGCCTTTGAAGAGGTCTTGCCCCTCATTCGACCTGGTGTTCGTGAGTTTGAGCTGGTCGCTGAGATCGAGTACCGAATGCGGCGGAAGGGCGCGAGCGGCCCGGCGTTTGACACCATTGTTGCTTCGGGCCGCCGATCGGCTCTGCCTCACGCCCGGCCCAGTGCCAAAGTACTCAGGAAAAATGAATTGGTCGTCCTCGACCTGGGTGCTATACTCGACCACTATTGCAGCGACCTGACACGTACCGTCTTTCTGGGTCGTGCTCCCGCAAGGCTGCGCTGCTGGTATCGCTCGGTCTGGGAAGCGCAGCAGGCGGCGAAAAGAGCACTTCTGCCAGGTGCTGCCGAGGGCGAGGTCGACGTGGCCGCCAGGCGTGTTCTTGAACAAGCAGGGCTGGCTCGCTGGTTTGTTCACGGCACCGGACATGGCCTGGGCCTCGAGGTCCATGAAGATCCTAGGTTGGCACGAGGTCAGAAGAAAACACTTCAAGCGGGCAATGTCGTCACGATCGAACCCGGGATTTATCTTGAAGCTGTGGGGGGCATACGCATTGAGGACGATTTTGTAGTATCGCAGAACGGTGCCATAGCTTTCACCAAGAGTCCGGCAGAGCTGCTTGAACTCTGATTCCTCATGAAAGAAAAAAAGAAACCCACAACGTCAGCTGACTTGAGCGTGCCGGAGCTGGATTTGCCGCAGCTTGAGCAAATCCTGGATTTCATGGCCGAGCACGGTCTGGAGGAGTTCGAGTATTGCCGGGGGGATCTGCGCATCCGGCTGAAGAAGTCCTCTCCAAACTCCAGCACCCACTCCCAGCGTTCCGCAGCACCTGAGATTATCGTCGCCAGCCCGATGCCCGCCGCCGTGCCGGAGGAAGGGGCAGCGCCTCCTCCGCGTGCAGTCGCATCCGAGTCTGGCCGAACGGAAGACCTTCACATGGTTAAGTCTCCGATTGTTGGCACCTACTTCGAAGCGCCCACCCCCGGCGCCGAGCCCTTTGTCAAGGTTGGCGATCACGCCGAGGTGGGGCAGGTGCTGTGCATTATCGAAGCGATGAAACTGATGAATGAAATTGAATCCGACGTCGCCGGGGAGATCGTGCGCATCCTGGTACAAAATGGCCAGCCCGTCGAGTATGGTGAGCCGCTCTTTGCCCTGCGTTCCATTAGGAAGAATTAACCCCCGTGGAACCCCCCTCCACTGCCCATGTTCCGTAAGATTCTGATCGCAAATCGCGGCGAGATTGCGCTTCGTGTGATCTACGCCTGCAAAGAGCTCGGCATTCCCACAGTGGCTGTGTATTCCGAGGCCGACCGCAACTCTCTGCACGTCCGTTTTGCCGACGAGGCCGTCTGCATCGGTCCACCGCGCAGCAGTGATAGTTACCTGAATATCCCCCACGTGATCAGCGCTGCCGAAATCACGAATGTAGATGCCATTCACCCGGGCTATGGGTTTCTCTCCGAAAATGCGAACTTCGCCGAGGTTTGCGAAGCCTCGCACATCACCTTTATCGGACCTCAGCCGGAGATCCTTCGGATGATGGGTGAGAAAGATCGAGCTCGCCGTGAAATGGCCGCCGCAGGTGTTCCTATCGTTCCAGGAACGGACGGCGCCATCACAGACGAAAAGGCGGCCGAAAATGCCGCGGAGGGGATCGGCTATCCATTGATCATCAAAGCCGTCGCCGGGGGCGGAGGCCGGGGCATGCGGGTAGTTCGCGCACAAGAGGAACTGCTCACCGCTTTCCAGGCGGCTCAGAATGAGGCACAGCAGGCCTTCGGGATTCCCGATGTGTACATGGAGAAATATATCGAGAGGCCCCGGCACATCGAATTTCAAGTTCTAGGCGACCGCCATGGAAACGTGATCCACCTAGGGGAGCGTGAATGCAGTATTCAGAGGCGGCATCAGAAACTCATCGAGGAGTCGCCCTCCACGGCTCTCGATGCCAAGACCCGGCAGGAAATTGGTGGCCGCGTCGCGCAGGCTCTCAAGCGAATTGGCTACAGCAATGCCGGGACGGTTGAGTTCCTGCAAGACGAAGATGGCTCACTTTTCTTCATCGAGATGAACGCGCGGATTCAAGTGGAACATCCGGTGACGGAAATGGTCACCAACGTTGATTTAATCAAGTCGCAAATCCGGCTGGCTGCTGGCGAGAAGCTGGCGGATGTTGTCGGGGAGTTGGAATTCCGCGGCCACAGTATTGAATGCCGGATCAACGCTGAAGACCCGGAGACGTTTGCCCCGTCAGCAGGGCGGATCACAGCATTTCAGATGCCTGGTGGAACTGGCGTACGAGTGGACACTTTCGCGCACGCGGATGCGGTGATTCCGCCGTACTACGACTCGCTCATCGCCAAACTGATTGTCCGCGGCAGGGACCGACAGGAGGCAATCGCCCGTATGCGACGGGCGCTTGAGATGTTCATCATCGAGGGTATCAAGACTTCCATCCCGCTCCATCACAGGATCTTGTCAGACCCCGATTTTGCTGCGGGCAAGATCGACACGCATTTCCTAGAGCGGCTGACTCCGGCAGCCACAAGTTAGTGTCAGATGAGTCTTGTCTTTCCAGGCCTCTATGCAATAATGGACGCCTCTTTGATCAAGACGTCGGAGATGGCCTTCGCAGAAATGCTGGCAGAATGCGGTGTTGAGCTTGTTCAAATCCGAAACAAGAAGGCCTCTTCTAGGGATCTCCATCAGATTTCAGCGCGGCTTTCCACGTTCTTCAAACGTCAGGGCGTTCGCTTGATTGTGAATGACCGGCCGGACCTGGCCCTGCTTGCGGATGCGGGCGGGGTGCACGTTGGACAAAATGATGTGGACGTCGAGGTGGCCCGGGAGGTCTGCGGTAGCGACCGCTGGGTGGGGATATCCACTCACTCGTTGGAGCAGGTTCGGCGTGCGAATGCGACTTCTGCTGATTACATTGCGATCGGGCCCATCTTTCCCACTTCTACAAAAGAAGACTTGGAGCCGGTTCTGGGAGTTGAATGCATCCGCGCGGCGCGCCGGCTGACGTCGAAGCCCTTGGTCGCAATTGGAGGGATGACGCTGGACCGTGTCCCCGAAGTCTTTCAGGCCGGTGCCGATTGCATCGCGCTTGCTCGGGGCTTGATCTGTGTTACCGATCCGAGACGCCGGACACAGGAATTCGTGCAAGTTACATCGGAGAGCAGACGGGAGACTCTTTAAAGGCTGTATCTTATTATGACCCGAGGCAAGCGGCAGGATCCAATCACGGAATGAGCAGGCAGCCGGTCCCTGAGACCGGCCACACTGAGTGGAGGGAGGCTCTTGAATGGCGAACCAATTCTTCGCCACGAAACCAATCGAACTCCTGCAGCGGCAGGCGGCTGACACCGAGCACGGCCTGAAGCGTGCCCTGGGGAAAATTGATCTGGCCATGCTCGGCGTGGGCGCGATTATTGGGGCGGGGATTTTTGTCTTGACTGGCCAGGCCGCGGCCGCGCATGCGGGCCCCGCCATCGTCATTTCATTCATGGCCGCAGCGATTGCCTGTGTCTTTGCCGGTCTGTGTTACGCCGAGATGGCCACGATGATCCCGATTGCCGGGAGCGCCTATACGTACTCCTATGCCACGATGGGCGAGTTTCTCGCCTGGATCATTGGATGGGACCTGATCCTGGAGTACGCCCTCGGAGCCGCGACGGTCTCGGTGGGTTGGTCCGGGTTGTTCGTCAATTTCCTTAGGGTTGAGCTCGGAATCGAAATACCGGCGCGGTTGACCGCGGGCCCCTTTCAAATGGTGTCGCTGGCCGATGGCAGTCAGGTGGCGGGTCTATTCAATCTGCCTGCCTTTCTCATTGTTCTGATCATCTCGGCGATTTTGGTTGTCGGGATTCGAGAATCCGCCAACGTCAATACACTGATCGTCTTTGTCAAAGTCGGAGTGGTCGTAACGTTCATCTTGGCGGGCATTCGGGCGATTGTGGCGGAGAACTGGCAGCCGTTCATCCCGCCGAACACGGGGACGTTTGGTGAGTTTGGTTTCAGCGGTATCCTGGCCGGTGCTGGCGTCATTTTCTTCGCGTACATCGGCTTTGACGCCGTATCAGTAGCCGCGCAAGAAGCTCGCAACCCGCAAAAGGATTTGCCCTTCGGTATGCTGGGGAGTCTGGCCATTTGCACGCTTCTCTTTGTTCTGTATGCCTCCGTTCTAACGGGCGTAGTTCATTACACCAAGCTTGGTGACGCAGCGCCTGTCGCTCTGGCGGTGGACAAGATGAACGTGCCAATCCTGGCCCAGGCCATGAAACTCGGGGCCATCGCGGGTCTTACTTCGGTCATGCTGGTCATGCTGATGGCCCAGCCGCGTATTTTCTGGATCATGGCTGGTGATGGTCTTCTGCCGCGCTGGTTTTCCACCGTGCATCCGCGCTTTCGCACGCCCCATATCACCACGATGTTAACTTGCGGAGTTGTCGCGCTGGTCGGGGCCCTGTTCCCCATAGGTGTGCTCGGCAATCTCGTGAGCATCGGCACACTTTTTGCTTTTGTCCTGGTCTGTCTGGGGGTCTGGGTGATGCGTTATACGAAGCCCGATGTGCCCCGGCCATTCCGCACTCCCTGGGTGCCGCTCGTTCCGTTGCTGGGAATAGTTTGCTGCCTGGGGCTGATGGTGGGGTTGGGTCGGGACACCTGGGAGCGGCTGGTCATCTGGATGGCCGTCGGCCTGGGCATCTACGGACTCTACGGAATCCGGTCTAGCCATATTGGCAAGGCGCAGGGTATACAGCGAGGCACGCTCCTCGCAGCGGATTTTGCGATGGTTACTGTCTCGGTGCTTTTGATTTTGCTCGGCAGGCTCTATTTCACGCACAAGGCGGTTTGCACCATGGTCGGAGGCGTGCTCTTGGTGCTCGCGCTCATCACCGCAGCCATTGACGCACGAAAGCCGAGGAACGCTTAGCAGGTTTTCTTCCCAATGCGAAGGACCCGGCTAAGGATTCGAATAGCCCCGAGGGATCCTTCCGCAGTGCTTGGTCGGTTGGATGTAACCTCGGAAGCAACTTCCGGCACGCGCATGGGACGATTTGCCGGATGCGTATGACTTCTTCCCCCACCCAACGCCTTAGCCGGATCTGGAACGGACTCTCTCGACTAGACCGTGTCGCCCTGGCTGTTCTCCTCACCTATCTTGCGCTAGCAGTGATTCGCCCTGTGTACCCGCAACTCCCGGGAGTACGATTTGCTGGGTTTCTTGCCTTTGTTGCGATTGGATACTCCGCAATTCGATTACTCGGCTGGTCGCGCCGCCATCTGCTCTGGAGCCTTCGCAACCGGCTGATTGTCGCTTATTTGTTCATTGCGGTTGTGCCGGTCTTATTGCTGCTCTCCATGGCGCTGCTCTCGGCGTACATCATCTACTCCCAGCTTGGTGCATATCTGTTGTACGACGAATTCCAGCGGCGGATTGAGGGAGTGAAGGAAACTGCCGGAGCCGTTGCGGCGACAATGGCCGCCGAAGCCGGGTCTGCTGCGATCCCGAGTCAAATTCCTCCCTCCGTCGCAGCTTTGATCGCAGCTCAGAAGATGAGTTCCCCGGGGATGGAGATTCAGCCGAACACTGGCCAGAATATTCTTGAGCGAGTTAGTGGGTCGAAAGCCGAGGAGTTTTCGGGGATTGCGTATGCGGGCGAAAGGCTAACACTAATTGCTGTCGCGTCTCGTCCCATTACGGGTGGTCGAGTTTTTGTTACTGCGTCCCTCCCTGTCACAACGGATCTCCTGGAGGGCATGGCCCCTTACCTGGGTCCCATCCAGTTGGTTACAACACGGCCGGCTGACTCGGGAAGGGAACAGGGGGTGATCTATCGGATTGGGGATCGGACATTTCGTCCTGCGGGACAAGTGAGTACTCGCCGCCGGACGTTTCAACCTGCGGCCCATTGGCTTGACTATGAGATTCGCGGCGGATCAAAGTTAGAAGCCGTTGCCCTCGACAGCTCGGCGGGAAAGTTCGCGAGCAGTCCCATCTTTGCCTTCTTTTCAGCACGCCCTTCCCAGCTTAATCGGCGATTATTTAGCTCTCTGGGAGAGTTAGGCGAGCTCCCATTCCAGATCCTGATCGCAATCGGAGCCATTTTCCTCGTCTTGGAGGTGGCAGCCCTCGTTACAGGTGTTGTGCTCACCCGGACCATTACTCAAGCGGTTTCGGATCTTTACTCGGCCACGCAACATGTTCAGGGCGGTGATTTTTCGTATCGGGTGCGCATCCAGCGCCAGGATCAGCTTGGGGTCCTGGGTGACTCCTTCAACTCGATGACCAGTTCAATCAGCACACTCATTGAAGAACAGCGCCAGCGACAGCGCCTGGAAAACGAGTTGGCGATTGCACGCGAAGTGCAGGCACAACTCTTTCCGCGTTCCATTCCCATCGTACCCGGCATGCAGTTGGAAGCGATTTGCCGGGCCGCCCGCATGGTGAGCGGTGATTACTACGATTTCATCGAAGTGATGCCAGGCCGGGTTGTGATGGTTCTTTCCGATATCAGTGGAAAGGGGATATCGGCCGCCCTGTTGATGGCCAGTCTGCAGGCCGCTCTGCGCAGCCAGGTGCAGCTGGACGGTCGGGTATTCGAAAACACAGCTGATCTGGTGTCTCGTTTGAATCGCCACCTTTTCTTGAACACGTCGGATGATCGCTATGCCACCCTCTTCTACGGCGTTTATGACGAACAGAGTCGGATGCTTCACTATACAAACGCCGGGCATCTTCCTCCGCTGTATATTACCCGAGGCAGCGTTCAGAAGCTGGAAACCGGCGGCACGGTGATCGGGCTGTTTGACGATTGCGTATATGAGCAAGGCAGCCTTGCGATTGAGTCGGGGAGCTTTCTTGTGGCCTATAGTGATGGGTTGATTGAGCCGGAGAATGTGTACGGCGAGCAGTTCGGCATACAGCGTATGACGAATGTGATCCAGGCGAACCGTCAAGCTACTCCCGGCGTATTGGCTACCACGCTGATGTCAGCCGTGGACGAATGGGCGGGAGCACCGGAGCAGGCCGACGATATGACCCTCATCATTGCCCGGTGGGATTGACGAGACGTGAGGAATACGAGATTTCTTTGGAGAGGTGGGAAAGTGACCCTGGCCGGTCGAGTTGCAGTCGTCACGGGCGGAAGCTGCGGGATCGGCAGGGGGATTGCCATGGCGCTTGGTGGGCAGAGAGCGCCGGTGGTGATTGCGTATCGATCAAATAAAGTGTCCGCTCAGAATGTCCTGCGCCAGTTGCAGGCGGAGGGAGCGGAATGCTTTGCGGTGGGAGCCGATTTGACCCTCACCTCCAGGGTGAACCCTTCGAATCTCGATGAGAAGGAGCTCACGGTGACCGAAGCGCGCAGAATCCGCGATGCTCGATACCCGAACGGACGACCGCCCACAATCGATGACGTGGCAGCAGCAGTGGAATTCTTCGATTCGGAAGATACAGAATTCATCATCGGACAGGTGTTAAACGTCAGCGGTGGCTGGCTGATTTAGTGCCGTTGCGCAGGCGTACTATGGGCTTGGGGTTTGTGCCAAAGAGAGTTCGATCCACATGAAAATCCTCACTGCCGCGGAAATGCGCGAGGTGGATCGCCGGACCACTGCAACATTGGGGATTCCCAGCCTTCAACTGATGGAAAATGCGGGAAAGCAAGTCGTTGAGATTCTCCAGGCAGAACTCCCTGGCCTCGCCGCGCGCAGGATTGTCGTACTTTGCGGGAAGGGGAATAACGGGGGAGATGGCCTTGTTGTAGCGCGATTGCTGAAGCAGCAGGGGTGTGCTCCCGTCGTTTACCTGTTCTCATCGCCGGTCGAAATGAAGGGTGACGCGGCAGAGAACCTGAAGAGCTGGGAGGCGCAGGGTGGCAAGGCGAAAGTCATCAAGGACTCCACCGAGTGGGAGGCCGCTCGAGGGGCATTGGCAGAGGCTGAGGTTCTGATCGACGCTTTGCTCGGAACGGGCCTGGACGGGCCAGTTAAGGGGTTTCTCTCCACAGTCATAGAAGACGTGAATCGGTTCTGCCAGCGGGCAACAGTTGTTGCTGTGGACACTCCCTCAGGCCTACCGTCCGATGCAAATCAGAGCGCGGGTGAGATCGTGCGTGCGGACTATACGGTCACGTTTACGGCCCCGAAGATCGGTCAGTTAGAGTCGTCGGGATCTGAACGCGTCGGTAAGCTATTTGTTCGTGACATCGGAACAACACGCGATTTGATTGAGAGCACGTCGGAGTCCAAGCTCCGCTGGATAGAGCCCGGCGAATTCCGATCGCTCCCCTGGAAGCGGAAACCTGATGCCCACAAGGGTGATTTCGGTCATGCACTGATCGTGGCCGGCTCGGTGGGAAAGTCAGGTGCTGCAGCGTTGTCCGCTTGGGGAGCATTGCGGGCCGGAGCGGGACTCGTCACTGTGGCCACAGCGTCAGAGGTGTTGCCAATTGTAGCCTCGACCCTGCCCGAGATAATGACCGAGCCGCTGCTGTGCACCGATGCGGGCAGCATTAGTGCCAGAAACCTCGAGTATGGTCGCTTTTCTCAGGTTACCAAGGGCAAGAGCGTGATGGCTATTGGACCCGGGCTTTCCACCGATGAGGAGACGCAGCGCTTTGTCCGCTCGGTCCTGGCAGAGACCGATCTTCCGGTCATCCTGGATGCGGATGGCCTAAACGCATTTGCGGGAAGGGCCAACGAGCTTAGCCAAAGAACGAACCGTCACTTGGCACTCACACCTCATCCCGGTGAAATGGCACGACTGGTTGGGTGCACAGTTGCCGAAGTCCAAGAGAAGCGTATGCAAAGCGCCCTGGATGCAGCTTCACGCTGGAATGTTATCGTTGTCTTGAAAGGCCATCACACCATTGTGGCCGCACCAGATGGCCGTGTCTTTTTCAATTCCACAGGGAACCCCGGAATGGCCACGGGCGGCACGGGGGATGTCTTGACTGGAATTCTGGCCGGACTGACCGCGCAGTTCGGCACGGAAGAATGGGAAAGAGTTCTTGCCTTGGGCGTGCACCTGCATGGACTGGCCGGCGATCTCGCTGCCGCCGAAGTGGGCGAAGCATCCATGATTGCGTCCGACCTGCTTCGGTCACTGCCCAGGGCCTATCGTCAGATTTGTGCCGAGGCGTTGGGTGACTAATCGCACTTGGCTCACTGACTCAGCGGCTGAGACGCTTGCTTTGGGAAAGCAGCTTGCCGCTGGCTTTCATTCTCCGCTGATCATTCTCCTTTCCGGAGATCTCGGCGCCGGAAAGACGACGCTCGCAAAGGGCATCATCAGCGGACTTGGAGTGGCCAGTGAAGAGGAGGTCACCAGCCCCACGTTTACTCTCATTCATGTCTTTCGGAATCATTGCCCTGTGTTTCACGTGGATCTGTTTCGGGTTGAAGGGCCCCACGATTTGGAGACTCTCGGGCTGGAAGATGTGTTCTCGGAACCGGCAATTGTTCTAATTGAGTGGCCCGAGAAACTATCCTTGCAGACGGACTGGCCGCTCTTGCGGGTGCAAATTGGCCATGCAGGTGCAGATCGCCGGAGAATCCACTGCGCTGGCCTTGATTGACCGTCTCTCTGTGCGCTCCAGCTAGTAACGAGTAAGCCTAGCCTCCTTGTGGATGGTTTTTCGCCTTTGTTACAGTCAAAGTGAGAGTTCTGGGAAGAAACAATGGCATATCGCACTAGTGTGTCCACTCCCGAGCAGCCTGTTCGGATCAATCTGGCAACTTATGGCGCGAAGATTGAGTTCCGCGGGGTGAATGTGGGCACCGACAACATCCATTATGATGTTTTCCTAAGCCCGCGGTTTGTGGAGTTCACTCGGGCATATCTTCTCGACTTGATCCGCCAGACGACCCAGCTCAACCTGTTTTCCAATACGGATTCCCGACCCTTCAAGAATCCGGAAACCGGCGCATTCAAGAAAATGCTCGCCGAACTATTTCAGGCATCGCTAAGCCGCGCGAAAAATGAGCGCAATATAGAGCTAGACCTCCTGATGCGGCTGTCTCTGTTGAAGTGCCTGACTCAGGAAATCTCCAATCAGTTTGCACATTTGGTATTGGAAGGCAAAGAGTGGATACGGAACCGCGGAATGCATTTCGAGCGGTCGGAGCATGCCCATGTGATGCGGGCGCGGCTCGCCGAGCTGCAAGCAGATCGCCGGAATGTCTTCCGGCAGGTGGGCCAACTAGTTTATCAAAGCCTTCTGGAAGTAGAAGAGAGCATTGTTTCCAAGGCGCGAAGGGCGCTGTTCGCCGAAGAGTGCGCTGCGCAGTATGAACTTATGAAGAACCGCCTTGTGTTCGTCGAGGGGGGGAAGGACGATGTTCTCTTTCTGGAACACTATGTATTGCTGGGAAATTATCTGCGGGACCAGGATCGCTTTGAGACGCTGGATGCGTTGTTTCTGGATTTTCTGCGCGAGTGTGTGGTCGCGGGTGACCACGGAGCTGAAGTGTCAGAGGCCTCTAGGGTTCATGAGCGCCTCGTAAACGACGCGCTCGTCGTCCGGGGGAAACTGGCCCAGATGGAGGAAGAGCGCGAAGGCCTGCTGCGGAAGCTTCAGTCGGGAAGTGGCCTGCTGTCCGGCAGGCTATGGAAGGAGGACTCAGACGGACTGCGGCAAAGGTGCGGTGACCTTGAGCGTCGGATCGCCGATTTGCAGCAGAAGCTGGAGGGACTTGGCACGGACCTCGAGACGGCAAAACGCAAGGCAGAGTTTCTTGCGGAGAACCACCAGGATAGCCTGGGTGACTACCTCAACGAACCAGAGAATGCGCGCCGCCTGTTTGATTCCCAGTATGGTGATGATGGTATTCGGGCAGGCGAAGCGCGCCTGCGATTGCTCAATGCCTGGATTCGACGACTCCGCGAGCAAGATCTGTTGGTACACATTCTGGCCAGTTACGAGTTGCGGAATATCTATCGCGATTTCTGTCCGCCGGTACACTTGCAGCAACTCAAGAAGGCTCTTGCATACCCTGAGGAACTTGCTCGAGTCGAGGCCATTCTCAAGCAGTTCCCAGCTCGCCGGTTTTCGCTGAAGCGAATCGAAGATCTCGCCCGGAAGATCCGCCGGTATCCGGAGGCAGAGGCGAGGGCAATGGGGATGCGTTTCGCGGAAGAGTTCATGAGGTTACGGCGGGACGTAAAGAACTACCAACACCTGGTGGCTCAAATGGAGCGGATCAACCTAATCCGATCCGAGCGCGCCCGCGAGCTCTCTCGTCTTAACAATAGTTTGTATGAATTTCTGCTGCCGGATGAGTCGCGCCCCGCGGAAGACCGGGTTGTAGCACATGCGGTTATCAAGGCTGATGTTCGCGGGTCAACTCTTATTACCCAGCAACTGCTCGAGCGCGGACTCAACCCCGCGTCACACTTCAGTCTCAATCTTTATGAGCCGGTGAAGCGTATTCTCGTGCGATATGGAGCGGCCAAGGTCTTTATCGAGGGGGATGCAATCGTCCTGGCCATCTTTGAAAACGAATCGAACCGGAAGGCGCGGCGCGCTGTTGCCTCGGCCTGTGTCCTGGCGCGCGAAATTCTTGCCGTCTCTCAGGCCTACAACTCTCGCGCCGAGACAGGTTCATTGCCCAGACTGGAGCTTGGCCTGGGAATTGCTTTTCAGAACTCTGCCCCGACGATCTGGATGGACAGCGATTCCCAGATCATGATCTCGAGAGCGCTGAATCTCTCGGACCGGCTTTCCGGTTGCTCCAAAGTTGCGCGACGACTTCTCGGGCAGAATTCGTCGCTTTTCAACCTGTTCTTGTTCCAGCCGGCCATGGCGGGGGCGGCCGACGAGGAGATCGATGAGCTGGTCATCCGCTATAACATGAACGGCATCGAGCTGAGCGAAGAAGGGTTCCAAAAGCTGTCCGAGGAAATTTCTTTGGTGCCCGTGGAGTGTCCTTTAGGCCTTCCCTGGGGGAGAGAGCGGGTTACGCTGTTTTTCGGTGAAACGCCAATCGGCGATTCGACCGAGCCCATCGTGATCCGGAAGGGCGCAGTTCGTCAGCTCCAAGCCAACGGCAAGATCGGCCCGCCGGCCCATCATGCCTACTATGAAGTCTGCGCCAATCCCAAGATCCTTGAGTTGGCTCAGTCTCATTCCGTCAGTCCCGTCCGCAAGAATTGAATTCCTTCTCTACCAGCATCTATAATCCTCTCGGAGGCGAAAAAGGTCCGGCGACCTTCCCGGCCTTCAAAGCCGGTGATCCTGTCCTTCGCGGGCCGGATGGTGGGTTCGACTCCCACACGCTTCCGCCA
>Ga0209108_10000396_pt1 | contig 24033 bp, 20 predicted proteins | sample Rifsed10ft1_FD_184003 | JGI IMG/M metagenome (GOLD analysis project Ga0209108, IMG submission 184003) | Soil microbial communities from Rifle, Colorado, USA - sediment 10ft 1 (version 2) | ecosystem: Environmental > Terrestrial > Deep subsurface > Rock core/Sediment | place: Rifle, Colorado...
CGAAGCGCTCATCCTGGTCGAGCCGCGCGACAGCCGGTCGGCCACAGCCATCCACATGTTCTTTGTGCCTTTTGCGATTGCGACGATCTGGATTGACAGCTCCGGGCGGGTGGTGGATAAAGTGCTCGCGCGTCCGTGGCGGCCCTTCTACGCGCCCCGCGCCCCGGCGCGTTATACCCTCGAAACAGACCCCGCCTTCCTCGATCAGGTGGCGATCGGCGATGAACTGGTATTTGAAGACTGCGCGGCTCCTGCTGGCCGCTAGCCTGCTGCTCGCGCTCAGGCCGCCGCCGGCTCGCGCGCAAAGCTCCGGCCCGCAATACATCGTCCAGCCCGGCGACACCCTTTACGGGATTGCGCTGCAATTCGGGATCTCGGTCCAGGCGTTGGAAGCGGCGAATCCCGGCGTGGATGCGGCGGCGCTCGCCGTGGGACAGGCGCTCATCATCCCGGGTTTTGAGGGCGTGACCGGGATGCTTGGCACGCATCCCCTTGAGCCGGGGGAGTCGCTGGACAGCCTGGCGCTCCGCTTCGGCCTCAAGCGCGAAACGCTGATCCGGCTCAATCGCATCGTCAACCCGGAGCGGCTGTACATCAACGAGTTGGTGGTGACTGTGGATCAGGCTGACGCCGCTGCGGTGGCGACCGGGATCACGCGCGCTGCGCGGGCAGAGGAGGGGCTGCTTGCGGTCGCCGCTTCGGCGAATCAGAATCCGTGGGCGCTCGCCGCCCTCAATCGCCTGTCCCATCCCGGTTCGCTGCTGCCGGGTGCTCTGATCGTCCTGCCCGGCGGCGACCTGCCCACCAAGGCGCTGCCGTCGCCCGTGCGTCATCTGCAATTGCATCCGTTGCCCGCCGAGCAGGGCCGCACGATCTCCATTCGCCTTGACACGACACAGCCGCTATCGTTGACCGGCCATCTCGGCGAGTGGCCCCTGCACTTCAACGCGGACGACACACGCCCGAACTCGCAGGTCGCGCTGCTGGGCATTGACCGCCTCGCCGACCCGAATCTATACCCGCTGACGATTACCGCGACGGATGGCGCGGGTGCGACGATCAGATTCTCGCAACCGCTGCCGGTGCGCGATGGTCATTACCTGGTTGACAAACCCTTGACGGTGGACCCGGCCACGCTCGACCCCGCCGTGACGCAGCCGGAGCTTGAACAGGTGAAATCCATCGTCGCGCCGTTTACGCCTGCGCGCTATTGGAGCGGCTTGTTCGCGCTGCCCTCGGTGGGCGCTTTGCGGTCGGTGTTCGGCTCGCTGCGCGCGTACAACGGCGGGCCGTACGATGCCTTCCATACCGGCGTGGACTTCTCCGGCGGCGACGACCGCCCGATCACTGCGCCCGCGCCGGGCGTTGTCGTTTTCGCCGGCCCGCTCGTCGTGCGCGGGAACGCGACGGTCATTGATCACGGCTGGGGGGTGTACACAGGCTACTGGCACCAGTCCGTGAGTCAGGTGAACGTGGGGGATCGCGTGGAGACGGGGCAGGTGATTGGCTTCAATGGCTCCACAGGCCGCGTGACCGGCCCGCACCTGCACTGGGAACTGTGGGTGGGCGGTTTCCAGGCCGACCCGCTGCAGTGGACGGAGACGGAATTCCCGTAAATCTCAACCTCCAACTTCAGGAGTCGTAAGTCTCGTCGGAGCCGTCTTGCTCCTCATCTGGGGTTTGGCCGTTGGGATTTGGGACTTCATTTTCCAGGTCGCCTCGCCGCATCGCCTCGATCAGCGCTTTAGCTTCATCCGCGCGTTGCTCGGGCACCAGAATCTCCACCAGCCCCATCGTGCCGACGGTGAGTCCGTAAACCGTGCCGGCGCTTTCCTGCGAAAGCTTGACCGGAATGCCCGCCGCTTCCAGCATCCCCTTGACGATGTTGGCCTCCATCTGCCCGGCGGCAGTGTAAACGACGACGAGTGGTTGAGTCATGCGAGACCCTTTCTGTTGACTCACGGGGGCGCGGGGCGTGACACACTCCACGCCATCGCCACCCACACATGAGAAATGAGATGACCCTGCAAATTCATTTTACAACACTGCGTGCGGCGGGTATAATACCGCCCGGTTCGATTTCATTCTGCTGGTCCTGAGGTTCTGAGTGTGACTGAGCGGCAAACACAGACGGCTGCCTATTGGCGCGCAGCGTTTACGATCGAGGAGGGCGACCTCGACTATCTCTACAATCTCCTGCTCGAAGAAGAAACCCCGCTGACCACCGACGAGATGGCGCAGGCCATCATCCGTCGCCGGATTGAGCGCGAAGCCGAGGCCGACAAACGGCGGGAGCAAGGCGCTGCCGTTTATCTCCCTAAGGAAACTTATGCTCTTGGACAGATGTTGATGTTCCCGGCGCTGCAGTTGGCCGCGGGCACGGTGGTGGGCGTGCGCCCCGGCCGCAATCCGGATCACGGCGAATTCGACGTGATCGCCGTGGACTTTGGCCACGGCCGCCCGGCGCGCGAATTCGCGGCCCGCTTCGCCGACCACAAGCTGAATGAGCCGGTGCGGCCCGCCGGGGAAGAAGTCAAATCCCCCGAGGCGTTGTTTGCGGAGTATGGGCGTGAGATCGGCGAGAAGCTGGAAGCGCGCCTCAAAGCCAACGCGGATATTGTCCGCATTGCGGGGCGCTGGTTCCCGCGCGCGCTGCTCGCGACGATCCACATCGGCCACCTCAATCTCGCCGAAGCGGTGTTGGACATGGCGGGCGGCGGCCCGCTTCCCGTGGAAGCGCTGCTCAAGGAAGTCGGTCTGGCCGCCAACATCAACCCGCGCCTCCAGGCCTTCTCACTCAACTTTGCCCTTCAAGAAGATTCGCGCTTTGACGAGGTCGGCCCGGCGGGGCAAGTCCTGTGGTATCTGCGCCGCCTGGAGCCGCCGGAAGTGGTGTTTCCCCCGCGCCGCTTGGAGAACGCCGCGCCCAACTACGATCGCTCCAAACTGACGCCGACGCTGGTGGCGCTGGAGAAAGAGATCGAGGACGAGCTCTCCCCGGCCGCCGCCGAAGCGCTGCCCGCCGACGAAGTGGAGGTCATGGTGACGTTTCCGCATCGCCGCGTGGGCACGTTGCCGCTCTCGCCTCGCCTGGAGCCTTTGTTTCCCACCGCCTACGAGTCGCCGCGTATCCGCTTCATCCTGGTGGACGGCGATACTGGCGAAAAGTTTCCGGGCTGGGTGGTGCGCGCGGGCCGCTACGTCTTCGGCCTGGACGAATGGTACAAGAAGTACGAGTTCCCGGTGGGCGGGCAACTCACGGTGCGCCGCGGCGAGGACGCCGGCGAAGTGGTGGTGAAGGCGAGCCGCCGCCGCCCGGTGCGCGAGTGGGTGCGCACCGCGGCCCCCGGTCCCGATGGGCGTTTGACCTTCAGCATGCAGAAGCGGCCCATCGGCGTCACCTACGACGATCTGACGATTGTGGCAGTGGACAACCTGGCCGCGGTGGACGAAGTCTGGCTCAAGAGTCAGGCCATTCCCTTTGAACGCCTCGTGGCCGACGTGTTTCGCGAACTGGCCAAATTGAATCCCCAAAGCGCAGTGCACGCGAAGACGCTGCACGCTGCGGTGAACGTGGCGCGCCGCAGCCCGCCCGGCCCCATCTTTGCCGAGCTTGTCTCGCGCCCATGGTATGTTCACGTGGGCGATGCCTACTGGCGTTTTGACCAATCGCTGTGGGCGGAGTAAGACTGTGACGCTGACCTCTCCCGTCACCAGCCGGCTGGTCAAGCCGACGCCTCAAACGAAATTCCACATTGACTACAATTGGTGGGACCGCGAGAGCCGCGCACTCCACGTCTACCTGCAGAGCCACCTGTGCCCGGAACATCAGGCCGCGCTGGCCTCGTACGAGGGCGAAGACCTGGTGGATAGCGTAGACCCGGAGACGGGCGAAGTGCAGAGGGTGGACAGTCTGCAATATGCGCTGCGTAACCACTGCGTGCGCCAGCCGGAATTCCTCACCGCACACACTTCGCTGGTGGATGCCGTGTTTCGCGTGTTCCTGGCGAACGGCAACCAGCCGCTCACCCCGGAAGAGCTGGCCGAACGCATCAACCGGCCCGGGCAGGGCCTGATGATTCTGCGCACGCTGTCCGGCCAGCGCGTCTACAAGGGGCTGCGCCCGTATATCCCGGACGACGCCGCGTGAAAGTCTACGTCAAACTCTACGCGTTGCTGCGCAAACATCATCCCGGCCCGAACCGCTCGATCCCCCTCGAAGTCGAGCTGCCGGACGGCGCGACCGTCGCCGACCTGGCTCCGGCCCTCCATCTTCCGCCCGATCTGGTGCGCAGCGTCTTCATCAACAACGCAGCGAAAGACGTGCAGACGGTGCTGCACGAGGGAGATCAGGTGGGATTGTTCCCACCCGTTGTGGGCGGCATGGCCTGATGTATAATTTACCTCAACGCGCCCGTAGCTCAATCGGATAGAGCAGCAGCCTTCTAAGCTGTTGGCCGTGGGTTCAAGTCCCGCCGGGCGCACAGGCATACGCGGGAATAGTGAGGAACATCAGGGCACCTGTGGTGTCTTTGTCCCCCATCCAGAGACCTATCCGGCACGATAGGTCTTTTGTTTTCCCTGTCCAAGAGCGCGTGCAGAATAAGTGGTCAAGGCCCGCTGATCTGTAACCGGCGCCCAGCGCGCCCTCTATTTTCTGCGTGGGAAAGTAGCCGGTGGGCCTCTCTGAAGCCGATGCTTGCCGCATTTACGTGACCCGGCGCTCAAGGCCGCCGGGTCGTCCGGCGATTAGAAATCGCGGCAACAAACACAAGGCGAAGTCCACCGTCCTGCAAGGAACTCGCCCCTCCGCCTCCTCACATCCCTCGTGCTCCCTCGTCCTGGTATGTAGGACAAACACCGACAATTGAATAAGCCCTCGTCCTACAGGCAAATCAAGCCGTGACCGATTGTGTCTCGCGCGCTAGAGGCATATGTTCATATATGCAAAAACCTGCGACAGAAAGCGGGCGGGTGACGCGGGCCGCCAGAGGAAAATCAGAGTTTTCGTCGCAGACGACTCGACCTGACTGAGAAAAGGAGAAGAGCGTCGTGCACAGCGGTGCTGGCTGAAGGCGCGGCCCAGGCTGACGGGGTGGCCGTCTGAGCGCACATCGGGGATTCGTCGTCGGGTTTTGTAGCACTGATTATGCATGGTCAACACGCCCTCAGCCGACAAGCCTACAGATGACATGGCTTATCTGTTTATCCGTTGTGCGAAGCAATCGTTGACGCCGGACTCCAACAGCAAATCTTCATGGCTACCGAAGGAGGTCACAATGCATCAATCTCACGGCCACCTAGTGCAACCTGTCAATCGGCCAGGCAAGGAGGCAGAGAAGGTCCACACACTGATGGAAGCTGAGCAACGGCGGGTACTGCTTAAGATCCTGCACTTTACCTGGCTCGGCTTTGGGATTCTCGAAGGACTGATTGGCCTGCGCATCATGCTGAAGGTGGTTGCCGACAACCCGCAGCATCCCTTTGCACGCCTGATCTACGAAGTCACCGGGCCGTTTTTAGCGCCGTTTGCGGGCCTCACGCCTACCTCCGCCGCCAACGGACTGGCGCTGGAAGTTCATTCCATTTTTGCCGTGTTTGTGTATCCCCTGATCTCGGTGCTGGTTGAGCGCCTGATCTGGAATCTCTTCAGCCGGCCCGAAATCTGACCCCGGCCGCCCGAAGCCGATCATGCGGACCCGCGCTGGCGATGCTGCGGCACATGGTGGGCGGAACGACCGACCTGGCCACGCTGGTTGTACCTTTCTCGGTGATACTGACCTGAAAATAGACCCGGTGGCTGGGCCCGGGTGATCAGTCGTGCAGTTGAACGTGGTGGACAACTCCGCACAGCGTGCGGGGCGGCTACAACCGCATCCAATGGGCGGACGGCTGGCTAGCCGCAGCCGTCCGAGCATGGTTTCCCCTTTTTCATGGGGTACATCAAGCAGCATCCACAGGATGGCGCGCTGATCCTGCGCGAGCGCGCTGTGCGGAAGACCTCAAGCCGTCTCCAACGTGGCCATTGCCGCCGCGCCAATAGGCGCAATGCCGAATTCGTGCCCCGCTTCCAAAATGACGCTCCATAGGTGCACGGCCAGCGATTGCGCGCCGATGACGTTGTAGGCGGGCAGCTCCCCAAAATCGCGCCGGATGAGCATTTGCCTGGTCTTCGCCAGGCTGGTTTGCCTGGCCGTCATATCCGGAAACACTTCGGGGTGAAAGTCGAGGCCGCAGAGTTTGCTCAGCACTGTGCGGCTGGCCGGGCCGATGAGGCGCAGGTCGGCCAGGCCGTGAGTTACGTCGGTGATGGTGACGAAGAGCGGCGCCTGCCGGAGGGCGGCCTCCAGCCGCGAAAGTGCGTCGCGCTCCTGGCTGGGCGGGGTGCTCAGGTAGAACATGTCGCGCCGCAGGCGATACACGAAACCTGCCTCGACATGAATGCCGCGCCCAATCTCTTTGGGCGCGTCCCCCAGGGCCGCTCGAACTGCGGCGGCGGCCTCGGCTCCCTCAATCTGCACTTTGCCGTGCAGGGTCACGTCGCCGAGGGCGCAGAGGCTGCGCGCGGCGGTCATTTCCTGCTCAACGCTGGTGTACGCCTGTGGGCAGCGCCAGCCTGCCGTCTCGGTGAATTGCGCGTTGAGACGCTGGGCGGCGGCGTGAAGGGGCGTGAGTTTGATGGGTGTTGCAGTCATATCTTCAAGCGCTTGCCCTGCGGGTCGTAGAACGGCCCGTGATGCACGTGCGCTTCCTCTAACGCCTTGCCATCGGTCAGGCGGATGGTAAATGAGGCGCCGTTCTGCGCGGCCAGGTCAGGGGGCAACCAGCACAGGCCGATGACTTCGTTGAGGGTGGGACTGAAGCGGCTGGAGGTGACGTAGCCGAGGATGTCCTGCCTGCCGCCCGCGCCCGTCCGGACGATTTGCACGCCCTCGTCGGGGATCACGCCCGGGCGCGCCATCTTGAAGCCGACCAGTTTTTGCTTCGGCCCTTCTGCTGTGATCCGCACCAGCGAGCGTTTGCCGAGGAAGTCCGGCTTGTCCAATTTCACCGCCCAACCCAAATCGGCGGCGATGGGGTCGGTGGTGGCGTCGGTGTCCTGGCTCACAATGATGTGACCCTTCTCCAACCGCAGGACGCGCTGGGCTTCCACGCCGAAGGGCGCAATGCCGGACTCTTTGCCCGCCTCCATCAGCGCTTCCCACAGGTGAAGAGCATACGCCGAGGGGACGTGAATCTCATACGAAAGTTCGCCAGTGAATCCGATGCGTAGAATAATGCATGGCACACCCGCGACCTCCGTGCGGCGCACGTGCATGTAAGGAAATACAGCATTGGAGACATCGAGCGCCGTCAACTTTTGCAGGACCTCGCGCGACTTCGGCCCGGCCAGATTGAAGGCTGAGTACGTCTCAGTCAAATCGGTGAGATGCACGCCCTCACCCCAGCCCGATTGCATCCACCATTGAATGGACTCGAACATCGCGCTCGCGCCGGAAGTGGTGGTGGTGGTGTACCACTCGTTTTCGGCCAGCCGCGCCGAGACGCCGTCGTCCAGCACCACGGCCTCGTCGTTGCACATCACGCCGTAGCGCACGCGCCCTACGCCCAGGTTCCCGAATGGGTTGATGTACAGGCGGTCGAGCAGAGTCGGCACGCCCGGCCCGGTGAAGCGCAGTTTGCCGAGGGTGCTCACGTCAATCAGGCCCACGCGCTCGCGCACGGTCTTCACCTCCGCGGTCGGGTCGCCATAATGCAGGGGGCGCGTCCACAGGCCCGCCAGCATAATCTTTGCGCCGTGGTCGAGGTGCCATTGATGCACGGGTGTCACCTGTTCCGGCTCCATGTGCTGGCCCGCCAGTGTGCCGAGCGACGCGGGCGTGGTGGGCTGGCGGAAGGTCGTCGTGCCGCTCTCTTGCACCGACCAGCTGTTGGCACGTGCGCATAGGTGGATGGCATTGACGGCGCACATCTTGCCCTGGCACGGCCCCATGGTCACGGTGCTGTACCGCTTGAGGAGCTCCATAGTGTTATAGCCCTCCTCAATCGCGGTCTTGATGTCTTGGTCGGTCACGTCCTCGCAGAAGCAGACGAAGCGTTTCTTGTGGCCCGGGTTGATAACGCGCGCCGACGTGCGGCGCGACTCAGCGGATTTGCGCGCGGCCAAGGCGGATTGTTCGTCCGCGCCCGGCGCGCCCCCGTGGCCCGCATAGGCCGCCGCGCTCAACCCGATCAAGCGGCCCTCCATCACTTGCGCCTCAATCGTGTGCGTCCCGGCGGCGCGGCCCGCCACGTAAATGCTCTTGGGCCAGTGTGCGGGCAATATCTCCGCGCGGCTCTCGTCGTAAATGGCTTTGGCTCCGGCCTGGTACGCCAGATCCGCCGCCGCCGTCCAGCCCGTGCTGAGGACAATCAAATCGCACGTAATCTTTTGGATACTGTTTTCATCCGCATTGCCTGGCGCGGTGGCGCGGGCGATGAGGGCGCGACTCACTGAGCCGGAGCCGTCGGCTCCCACGATGGTGCGCTCCCAGAAGATGGGGGCTGACGCGGCGACTTTGTCCACGTGTGGGCTGTGGCACGCCTCCCGCTTGCGCTCGTCCACGATGCCTTCAATCTTCGCGTCCGCTGAGAGTAAATCGGCGGCCACGGCCCAACCGTCGTCGTTGGTTGTCACAATCACTGCGCGCTGACCGGGCACGACACCGTATAGATGGATCAAGCGTTGCACCGCACTGCCCATCATCACGCCTGGCAGATCGTTGCCGTCAAATACCAGCGGCGCTTCATAGGCCCCCGTCGCCACAATGACCGTGCGTGCCCGAACCTTGAACAGGCGATGGCCGCTCAGCGCCGACAGCCAGTTATCCAGATACCAGCCGAGCACGGTTGTGTCTGTGCCAACGGCGATGTTGGCGTTCTGGCGCACGGCGTTGAGCAGTTCGGCCAGATAGGCCCTGTCGCTCGCAAAGCGCAGATGGCCGCCGAGAGCAGAGTTCTCGTCCAACAGCATCACTTTTGCGCCGCGCTCCGCCGCCGCCAACGCTGCACTCAGGCCGGCCGGGCCGCCGCCGATTACCGCGACCTCGGTATGCAGGAATTGCTTGCTGTGCTCCTCGGGCGGGGTATTGGGGCTGACCTCACCCAGCCCGGCGGTGTGGCGCAAGACCTTCTCGTACATCGGCCAGAGCGACTTGGGATGGATGAATGTCTTGTAGTAAAAGCCCACTGGCAGGAGGCGGTCGCCGAGTTGAGTCAACGACATCATGTCGGCGGCGAGCGAGGGCCAGGCGTTTTGGGGGCGGACGTTCATGCCCGCCGTTACGGACGTGCGGCAGGCGCGCACGTTGGGTTCGTCGCCAATTTGCACTAAACAGTTTGGGCAGTGCCCGGCGCAACACAATAACCCGCGCGGGCGATGATACTTGAACGAGCGGCTCAACACCTGCACGCCCGCCGCCGCCAGCGCAGAGGCGATAGTATCGCCGGGATGTGCGGTGTACTCCCTGCCAGCAAAGGTGAACTTGATGGTGGTCGAGCGGTCAAGCACCTCGCCGGGCTGGGTTGGGAGGCGATGGGAGCGGGTGGTGGGGGCTACGGTTTGCGAGGTCTGCACGACACGCTTCTCCTGTTTGGGGTATGCGGATGACACGGACACTTCGCGCATGCAGGGCGCGGATTGTGGATTGCCGGATCAGTGTACAGCGCTCAACTTTCAGGTCGCCACACGTACGTCTTTAACACCTCATTCGTCCGCGTGTCCCGCTCGGCCAGAAACCACAGGCCGCACCCGGCGCGGTGATACCACCATTCGGCCTCCACACCCGCCTTGTTTTGACGCATGTAGACGTAGTTGGCCCACTCGGCGTCGTTCACCGCCGAGGGGTCTGTGGGGCGCGGGTTAGTCTCGCCGCCGAAGCGGAATTCGGCCACGTTGCGCGGGCCGCAGTTGGGGCAGGTGAGGATCAGCATAGCAGGATTTGCCGTCTTTCTTTGCGGAGTTCAGTGTCCGACGGCCGTCGCGCCTTTCTCGCCAACCAAGTCATGCTCGTAAAAGCGCGCGAGGCGGAAAGGCTCAATCAGTGCCGGGGTTTTGTTGGTGGCGATGAGTTCGGCCATCATCTTTCCAGCCACGGGCGCTGCCTTGAAGCCGCCGGTGCCCCACGCTACGTCAATCACAAAGCCATTGACCCCGGTGAAGCCCATCATCGGGCTGAAGTCCGGGCTCATATCGCAGATGCCCGCCCATTGGCGCAGGACGCGCACCTGGCTCAACGCCGGGAGAAGTTCCAATATGTGGCTGGCGATGTCCTCGATGTACGAGAGTGTGCCTGCCATTGAATAGGAGGTGAACGGGTCCACGCTCGACCCCATCACCAACTCGCCCCGGTCGCTTTGGCTCACGTACACGTGCAGACTGCCGGAGACGATGACGACATCCAAGAACGGCTTGAGCGGCTCGGTGACATTGGCTTGCAGGGGCACAGTGGTCACAGGCAGTTTGACCCCGGCCATCGCGCAGATGGTGGAGCACCACCCGGCGGTGGCGTTGAGCACCATCCCGGCCTCGACGAAGCCGTGATGGGTTTGCACGCCCGTGACGACCCCCTTCTCCACGGTGATGCCGGTCACCTCGGTGTTCTGATGGATGTGGACGCCGCGCTTATCGGCTTGATGGGCGTAACCCCACACCACCGCGTCGTGGCGGATGATGCCGCCCGGCGGATGATAGAGCGCCGCGAGGATAGGGTAGCGAGGCTTGTCGCTCACGTCGAGCCACGGGCACAACCGCTTGATCTCATCCGGCCAGATGAGGCGCGAGTTCACACCCTCGACTTGATTGACTTGCGCGCGCAGGCGCATGGTGCGGACGGCGGCATCGCTGTGGGCCAGGGTGAGGTGGCCTCGCTGGCTGAACATCACGTTGAAGTCCAGTTCTGCGGACATCTCCTCATACAACTTAACACCCTCGTTATAGAAGCGCACACCCTCCGGGGTGAGGTAGTTACTGCGGATGATGGTGGTGTTGCGCCCACTGCCGCCATGCCCGATGTAGCGCTTCTCCAGCACAGCCACGTTGGTGATGCCGTGCTGTTGGGCGAGGTAGTAAGCGCAAGCCAGACCATGTGCGCCGCCGCCGATGATGATGACGTCATAGCGACCTTTCATCGGGTGCGAGCGCCACATGGGCGGTAGGGGTTTGTTGCCGTTGATGGCTTGGCGGATGAGTCGGATTGGCATTTGATCGCAGCCTCCATTGAGGGGGCGAGGCTATGGCCGGTTGAGCGTAGTCCGGCTCACAACTACAATTGGCTACGCTTGATGGCGATGAGCTTCTTCGCCGTCTCCACGGCCACCGCCGCGTCGCGGCAATAGGCGTCGGCTTCGATCTCCTCCGCAAAGGCGGCGTTGAGCGGCGCGCCGCCCACCAGCACAATCACCTGGTCGCGCAGACCTTGCTCCTTGAGCGCCTTGATCACCACCTGCATGTACGGCATCGTCGTCGTCAGCAGCGCACTCATGCCCAGGAGCTCCGGGGTGTGCTCGCGGATCGCGGCGATGAACTTGTCCGCGTCGTTGTTGATGCCCAGGTTGACCACCTTGAACCCGGCGCCTTCCATCATCATCGCCACCAGATTCTTGCCGATGTCGTGGATGTCGCCCTTGACCGTGCCGATGACCAGCGTGCCGACCTGCGGCGCGCCGGTCTCGGCCAGCAGCGGGCGCAGGATGGCCATCCCGGCCTTCATGGCTTTGGCCGCCATCAGCACTTCCGGCACGAACAGGATGCCGTCCCGGAAGTCCACCCCTACGATGTCCATCCCGCCGACCAGCCCGCGGGTGAGCGTGTCGTAGGGCGTCCAGCCGCGCCGCAATAACTCGTTGACCTCGGCCACGACTTCGTCGGCCAGTCCATCGTACAAATCGTCGTGGATGTGCTGGATGAGTTCCTCGTCCGGCAGTTGGGTGAGGTCCAGTTCTTCGCTCATAATCTCCTCTAAAGCGGGCAGGTATAAGGCCTGCCCCTACAGGGGTTGGGGTTGGCGGCGGCGCTGGCTGCGCCTAGCGGCTTGACCTGTCGGCCGCGCGGGCAACTGGCCCTCCAGGTGCGGGAACGGGTCGGTCGCGTGCGGGATCGCGATCGCGCCCACAAATTGATTCTGAAAGTCCGTGGCGACCGCCGTCTGTACGTGAATCACGGAACGCGCAATCCGCGCGGCCTCGGCGCGTTGCTCGCGATTGAGCAGCGCGATGCGCGCCCCGTCCCCCGCCGCGTTCCCGACTGCGACGACCCTGCTCAAATCGCAGTCCGGGATCATGCCCAAGATCATCGCGTGCCGCGGGTCAATGTAACTCCCGAATGCGCCGGCCAGCACGATGCGATCCACCGTCTGAAGACGATCTTCGACTTGCGTCGAGCCGCCGTCTGGAGACGATCTTCGACGCTCGGCCATCAGCAGTTTGACGCCTGCGTACAACGCGGCCTTCGCCAGCTGGATCGCGCGCACATCGTTCTGGTTGACGACGATGGGTTGGCCCGTCGCGGTCTGGGCTGCGTCGGCCAGCACGTACTCGCCTTTGCGCCCGTCGAAGCGGACGCGGGACGAGCGCCCGGCTGCATTTTCGTTGAAGCGGCCATCGGAGTCAATAATCCCGGCCAGATACATTTCGACGACGGCTTCGATGATGCCGCTCCCGCAGATGCCGGTCGCCCGTGCGCTCTCCGGGACAGTCGGCGTGGTCCCCGGCTCAATCCACTCGTCGTGGCCGATGACTTTGAAGCGCGGCGCGAGGGTTTGGGGATCAACGCGCACTCGCTCAATGGCCCCCGGGGCGGCGCGCTGGCCGTGTGTGATCTGCGCGCCTTCGAACGCAGGGCCGGTAGGGCTGGACGCGCACAGCACTTGCCGCCGGTCGCCCAGCACGATTTCGGCGTTGGTGCCTACGTCCACGATCAGCATGGTCTCGTCCTGCCGGTGCGGCGCTTCGGCAAGCTGCACGGCCACGTTGTCGGCCCCAACGTGCCCGGCGATGCAGGGCAGGACGTGGACGCGGCAGGCCGTCCCGAGTTTCAGCCCGAGATCGCGGGCCTTGAGATCAACCGGAGCGTCAATCGCCAACGCGAACGGCGCACCGCCCAATTCCACCGGGTCAATCCCTAGCAGGATGTGATGCATCACCGTGTTCCCGGCCAGCACCACGTCCATGATGTCGCTGGCGGCGATCCCCGCTTTCGCCGCCGCTTTCTTCGCCAGATCGTTCAACGCGGCGACGATGACGTGGTGCAACCGGGCCGCGCCCTGAGGCTCCATCATCGCGTAACTCACCCGGCTCATCAGGTCCTCGCCGTAGCGCACCTGCGGATTCATCGTCGCCTCGGTTGCGAGGACGGCCCCGGTGCGCAGGTCGCACAGGTGCATGACGACCGTAGTCGAGCCAACATCCACCGCGAGGCCGTAGGCGCCCTCGGCATATCCCGGTTGCACGCGCAGCACTTCCGAGTCCTGCCAGAGCGTGAGCGTGACGCAGTACATGCCTTCCTCTGAAGAGGACTTTCGGTCGCGCAGCGCGGGCTGAAGAGTGGGGAGCACCAACGCGTCAACGGTGAGATTCTTCAATCCCCACTGCTCAGCGACCGCCGCTTGCAGCCGTTCCCAGTCGCCGCGATGATCCTCCAAAGTGGCCGGGGTGCTTTCGACGTAAATCTGGCGGACGGCGGGCTGCACGTCAATCACCCGGTCGGTGGCGGCTTTGGCGATGATCTGCTTGCGCGCCTGGCTCTCTTCGGGGACGGTGATGAGCAGGTCGCCGAGCACCTCGCAAGCGCAGGCCAGGCGGCGGCCCGCGTCCATGTGGTTCTTCTCGCGGTAGGCGGTCTCGCGGCTGTCAATCGGCGAGAGATGGTCGGTGGAGGACGTGATCGCGTGTTTGGGGAAGCGCCCTTCTTCGACGACGATCTGGCATTTGCCGCACGTCTGCCGCCCGCCGCAGATGGACTCCAGTTCGACGCCGAGAAGCCGGGCCGCGTCGAGCAGGTTCGTCTCGTGCGGAACCTGCCCCTTCCGGCCTGAGGGCATCAAAGCAATCTGGTGATGAGTGGGGTGGGAGTCAGACATAATTGGGCCGATTATAGGCGAGACAGGGGGGAACGACTAGGGGGCGCAACATTCCTCCCCAGTTTCCTGTATTATCCTACAGGCATGCCTGATCCCAGCGACCGCGACCTCGCGCTCCGCGCCCGGCGCGGCGACGCCGAAGCCTTTGGCGAACTCGTCCGGCGTTACCAGACCTCCGTCTTCAACGTGTGCTACCGGCTGCTGGGCGAGCGCCGCGAGGCCGAGGACGTGGCACAGGAGGCGTTTATCCGCGCCTACGAGCGCCTCGACACCTTCGACGCCGACCTGCCCTTCGGCCCGTGGATGCGGCGTGTGGCGGCCAACCTGTGCCTCAACTGGATGGAGCGCGCGCGCAGTGCGCCGGTCAGCGTGCCGCTCGACGACGAGCGCGATCCCGAGGAGGTGGGGGAGGGCAACCCGGTCTCCGCCCGCGAGCACGCCGAACACGCCGAAGCGGTGCGGGCCGCGCTCCTCTCCCTCCCACCGCGCTACCGGACCGTCATTGAGCTGCGGCATTTTCACGAGATGAGTTACGACCAGATTGCGGCGGCGCTGCGGATACCCTTGAGCGATGTCAAAAGTTATCTCTTCCGCGCCCGCAAGCTGCTCGCTGAGGAATTGAAGCGATATGGGTGAACGCGAATGACACGAACGGACGACCGCATGATGCATCTGGATGAAGTCACGCTGAACGAATATCTTGACTCCGCCCTGGCGCCCGAGCAGCGCAGCGCGGTGGAGTCGCATCTCGTCCAATGCCCGGACTGCACGACCCGGCTGAATGGACTCCGGGCGCTGTTCGCCGAGTTGGAGACTTTGCCCGAGACGGCGCCGAGGCGCGATCTTTCCCCGGCGGTCATCACCGCGCTCCGCCGCCGACTCCCTGAAAGTCTTGTTGCCGCTCCGGCGCTGCGGGCCGTATTCGCCGCGCAGGCGTTGATCGCGCTAGTCTTGCTCGGCCTGGCGCTGCCAACCATCATGCGCGCCACGCAGTGGGCGGTTGTCACCCAACTCGCCGGACAGACTGTGGCTGACATTGCAGGGGCTTTCACCGGGGTCACATCAGAGTTACAGGCTTTGCAGATTTCCTTACAGCACTTTATGGCGGCGAGCCTCGAGTTTGTCCGCCAGCCGCCGCTGCCCTCACTGCCCATGTTGAACGTGGGCCTGTGCCTGGCAGCCGTATCTCTGCTTTGGCTGGTGGGCAATGGACTTCTCTTGCGACGCCAACCCTCTTCCCCGGCTCGGAGTCGATCATGAACGAACTCATCCGTCTTCTGGCAATCCTCGTCTTCGGTAACCTCGGCCTCGTCGCTTTCTTCGTCGTGGTGAGCGCCCTGTTCCCCCGCCGGGTCGGCAAGACGCGCGCCCTCGCCGATGCGATGCCGGGCCGCGCGTTTGCCGTCGGGCTGGTGAACGTCACGTTTTTCTCCGCGCTGACGGCGGCCTTCACGGCGCTTGGTCAGTGGACGCACTTTCCACTCCTGGGCCTCCCGGCGTTGTTCTTTCTGGCTCTGCTCGGGATCAGCCTGTGCTTTGGCCTGGCGGGCGTGCTGCAGTTGGTGGGCGAGCGTTTGGCCCCTGCTCAGAGCGAAGTGCGGCGCACCGTTTGGGGCGCGCTGGCCCTCGGCCTCGGTTGTTCCCTGCCGTTTGTCGGCTGGTTCGGCCTGTTGCCTTATGCAAGCCTGCTCGGCCTCGGAGCGTTCATCATCAGCTTCTTCTACCGTGAACGCTCCGCGCCGTCGGTGTGATAGGGCCGCGGGGCGTGTATGTTCTGGAAGCGTAAACCCAGGTCTCCTCAACCCGATCCTTCGCGAAGCGGTGATCCCGAGATCGCCGCTCTGCGCGCCGAGATCGCCAGACGGCAGGAACAGATTGCCGCGCTCGAGCTCGAGCTGTTCGACCTGGACCGCTTTGTCGCGGATGTTGAAACACACCTCGGCCCGTTGCAGCGCCGCCTCGAAGACCTCCGCGCGCAACTAGCCGAGGCGCGACGCCGCTCGCCGCGTCGCGCCCGGCGAGCGGCGTACCCCGACTCATTTGACGATGTGGAGGCGGGAGATCGCTTTGGTCGCCAGGATGCGTCCACACAGCAGGCTGAGGCCCCGCCTCCACCGCCGCCCACTCCCGAACCTTTCGACGAGTCACGCGACGCCGAAATCAAGTCGCTCTTTCGTTCCCTCGCCAAACGCTTTCACCCTGACCTGACCACGGCCCCGGAAGAAAAACGCTGGCGCGCGCAGATGATGGCGCAGGTCAACGCCGCCTACGCCGCGCGCGATTTGGAGGCGCTCCGCGCTCTGGCTGCTCGGCCCGACCGGCCAACCACTGCGCCGGTCAAAACGCGCGCGGACCTCGTTGCCGAACTGCGGGCCGAGATCGAACGGCTCGGCGGGGTGATGGCTGGCCTGGAGCGCACGCTCGATCAGCGGGCCGCGACTCCGGCGGTGCAGTTCAAGCTCGAAGTCAGTCTGGCGCGGCACGGGGGTCAAAATCTGCTCGGCGAAATGGCGGCTCAACTGGAAGCGGAGATCGCCCGCGCCGAGGCGGAGTTGGCCGCGTTGCGTTAGGACTTGACAGTCATAACTCCTCACCCTGCAACTTTCCTCCTCTTCCTCCTGTAATATCTGTTAGCAACCCAAGTTCTCGAGTTCCTTCCGTTCCCTGTGTTCTGGCGAATAGAAAGGCAGGTTCCTCGATGGCCAACATCACCGCCGTCTTCGGCATCCTCCTCACCCTCGGCATCGCTTTCCCCGGCCTGCTCGCGGCGTGGTGGCTGCTCTTTCCGGCCACGGTCGAGCGCGCGCGGCTGCGGCTGGATCGCACTCCGTGGCGCTGTTTCTGGCTGGGCGGGGTGATGACGGCCCTCCTCTCGATACCGGTCGTCGTCCTGCTGGCGCTGCCGTTTGGATTGGCGAAGTTCCTGGGATGGTCGCTCGTCGTGGCGGCGTTGACGATGGCAGGTCTCGGCGCGGCGGGCCTCGCCGCAAAGATGGGCGACCGGCTGGCCTCGCGTTCAAGCGATAGCCTCTCGCCCGCGGGCGCGTTCGTGCGTGGGGCGGTCGCGCTCGAACTTGCCGCCGTCTTCCCCTTCGTCGGCTGGTTCATCGTGATCCCGCTCGCCATCGTCACTTCCCTCGGCGCGACGGTCTTTGCCCTTCTGCACTGGATGCCGCGCCTCTCCCCTCTCCCTGAGGGAGAGGGGCAGGGGGCGAGGATGAGCGTCCAGTGACTTTCTCTCGCCGCAACTTCCTCCGCCTCGCCGGGCTGGTGGCCGCGGGCGCGACCCTCTCTGCCTGCGCGCCTGTGTACGCGCGGTTGGCCGGCGACCCGAAATCACTTGCGGGCTGGCCGCCGCTCGCCGCCACCGACTTCCGCGCCCTCAGCCGCGTGACCTTCGGGCCGCGCGTCGAAGAGCGCCTCCACGTGGCCGAGATCGGGCTGAACGAGTGGCTCGAAGAGCAACTTGCCCACGAGTCCATTGACGATCAATCCCTGCACTGGCGTCTGCAAAACTTCGAGACGCTCACCATGAGCGCGGCCGAACTCGCTGATTGGAGCGAGGGCCTGTTCGACGACGTGGACAAGCAGAGCGTCCCGCGCGAGCTGGCGCGGGCGACGCTGATCCGCCAGGTCTACAGCCGCCGCCAGTTGTACGAAGTCATGGTCGAGTTCTGGACGGATCACTTCAACATCAGCGTCGAGAAAGGCGATTGCTGGTTCCTCAAAACGGTGGACGACCGCGAGGTCATCCGCCCGCATGCGCTGGGCAAGTTTCGCGACTTGCTGTGGGCCTCGGCCCATTCGCCCGCGATGCTCGTCTACCTCGACAATCAGGTGAACCACAAAGGCGCGCCCAACGAGAACTACGCCCGCGAGTTGATGGAACTGCACACGCTCGGCGTGCACGGCGGCTACACCCAGCAAGACGTGCAGGAACTGGCGCGCTGCCTCACCGGCTGGTCGGTCAAAGAGGCATTCTGGCGCGGCGACTTCACGTTCAACGCGGGCCAGCACGACACTGGGGCCAAAACCGTGCTCGGCCTGACCATTAATCCTGATGGTCAAGGCGAGGCCGAGCAGGTGGTCGAGCTGTTAGCCGCGCACCCCTCCACCGCGCGCTTCGTCGCGACCAAACTCGCCCGCCGCTTCATCGCCGACGAGCCTCCGTCCGAACTCGTCGCGAAGGCCTCCACCGCCTTCACTCAGAACGACGGCGACATCCGCGCCGTCTTGCGTGTGATCCTCTTCGACGGCCTCGCCTCGGCGCAGCCGAAGTTCAAGCGCCCGGTCAACGTCGTTGCCTCGGCGCTGCGCATGCTGAACGCGACGACGGATGGCGGGGAAGTGTTGTACGATCATCTCGCCCGGATGGGGCAGGCGCATTTCCGGTGGCCCACCCCGGACGGCTACCCCGACCGCTCGGGCGCGTGGAGCGGCAACCTGATGCCGCGCTGGCAATTCGCGCTCGCGCTGGCGCGCAACGAAATCAAGGGAACTAAATTAGACCTGTCTGAAATCGCGCAGGCTTCCGGAGCGCAGACGCCCGCCGAGATCGTTGATCAAAGCGGCGCGTTACTGCTGGGATCACCCTTGCCCGCGCCAACGCGCGACGATCTTGTGGCCTCTCTTGGTTCCGCCGGGGCCGGGGACGCCGACCTGCCCGCCGTCATCGCTGCCGGACTGATTGCGTCACCCGCCTTTCAGTGGCGATAGACGGCGACTTTGTCACCATCGCCGGGACCACATTCAATACGGAAGCGACCCCATGTCCCTCACGCTCACCCGTCAAAACTTTCTCCAATCCTCTGCCGCGCTCACGGGAGCGGTCGCGTGGCCCGCGTGGATGCCGCGCCTCGCGTTCGCCCCGCCGGAGACCGCGCCGCGCGGTCGAAGATCCCCTTCAGGGGGTGATACGCTCGTCGTCATCTTCTTGCGCGGCGCTGCGGATGCGCTGAACATCGTCGTCCCGCACGGCGAAGCGGCCTACCACGCGCTGCGCCCAACGCTCGGCATCGCCCGTCCCGACGACAACCACGTTGCCCGCGGTCTGCGCGCGATTGACCTCGACGGGTTCTTCGGCCTGCACCCGGCGCTGCGGCCACTGCTCCCCGCGTGGCAGGCCGGGCATCTCGCGCCCGTCCACGCCTGCGGCGCGCCGGACGAGTCGCGCAGCCACTTCAAAGCGATGGAGTTGATGGAGCGCGGCGTGGATGACGAGCGCGGCCCGGCCTCGGGCTGGATTGGCCGCCACCTGGCGACTCTCAACACCGGCAACCACTCGCCTCTGCGCGCCGTCGGCCTCGGCGCGATCCCCCAGCGCAGCCTGAGCGGCTCCATCCCCGTCTCTGCCCTCCGCTCGATTGCCGACTTTCATCTCGGCGGCGACCCGCGGGCGGTCGCGCAGATGCAAGCCGCTCTCGCGTCGCTCTATGCGGGCGACGATCCGCTGACCGCCATCGGGCGGGAAACACTCGATATCCTCGAGGCGCTGCAAGCCCTCGACCCGCGCGGCTATCAACCCACGACCGGGCTCATGTATCCCGATACCGAGTTCGGGATGGGGCTGCGACAGATGGCAATGCTAGTCAAGGCAGAGGTCGGGCTGGAGGTGGCCGCGATAGACCTCGGCGGCTGGGACACGCACTTCGCGCAAGGCGCGGGCGAAGGCCTGATGGCGGGGCTGCTGAAAGAATTGGCGGAGGGCCTGGCCGCGCTCCACGCCGACCTCTTTGACTACGCCGACCGGCTGACCATCGTCACCCTGTCCGAGTTTGGCCGCCGCGCCCAGGAGAACGGCAGCCTGGGCACCGACCACGGCCACGGCAGCCTGATGCTGTTGATGGGCGGCCACGTCAGCGGCGGGAAAATCCACGGCCAGTGGCCGGGCCTCGCCGAGGGGCAGCTCGTCGGCCCTGGCGACCTCGCCGTCACGACCGATTACCGTGACGTGCTCGGCGAGGTGTGCTTCAAGCGACTGAACAACCCCGCACTGGCTGAAATCTTTCCCGGCCATGAAGTGAAGTTGCGCGGCTTCCTGCGCTAGCGGTCTGTCATGCCCGGCTCCCAAAGGTCTCGTCCGGCGGCGGGCCTCTTCGCGAAGTTTACCCTGAGCGCAGCCGAAGGCTCAGAGCGAGATAGGGTGTTGACGCTCTTGTTGACGCCTCCGTGACGGTGAGCGGTTATCCTGCGAGCTATCAACACTGGTATAGCTTTAGGAGGCTATAATGTCTTGGAAAATTGATCCCGCTCACTCGCAGGCGCAGTTCACCGTCCGGCACATGATGATCTCCAACGTCCGGGGACGCTTCGAGAACTTCACGGGCACGGTCGAGTTCGACGAGCAGAACCCCGCCCGCTCGAAGGTTGACGTGCAGATCGAGGCCGCCAGCATCAACACCAGGGAGCCGAACCGCGACGCCCATCTCCGCTCGCCCGACTTTCTGAACGCCGAGAAGTATCCCTACCTGTACTTCAAGAGCAAGCGCGTGCAGAAACTAGACGCCGCGCATGGCCGCATCGTCGGCGACCTGACTATCCGCGATATCACGCGGGAAGTGGTTCTGGACGTGGACTATGCCGGGCAGGCCAAGAGCCCGTACGGCACGGTGAGCGCGGGCTTCAGCGCGCAGACCAGGATCAACCGCAAGGACTGGGGGCTGAACTGGAATGTGGCCCTCGAGACCGGCGGCTGGCTGGTGGGCGAGGAAGTGACGATCAACATCGAGTTGGAGATCGTCAAGCAGGCGGAGGCCGTTGAGAAACTCGAAGCCGTCCCGGCATAACCCGTCCGGTCTCCTTCCTCCATCTCCTGTGGGCCGCTCACGCCATGGCGCGAGCGGCCCGTTCCTTATTGAATCCTTTGGACAAGTTCGCCTCCCGTAAGTTATACTCTCCGACGTGCTGTCCGTTCGACTCCTCGGCCCGCCCCAACTCTTGCTCGACGCGCGTCCCTTCAACGTCACGCGCCGGAAAAGCCGCGCGCTGATCTACTATCTGGCGGCCCACGCGCACCCGCTCACCCGTGATCACCTGCTCACCGTTTTCTGGCCTGATCTTGATCGCCCCGCCGGACAGCACACCCTGCGCACCACGCTGCACAGCCTCCGCAAGACGCTGAGCGCGGCCCTCGTCGTGGACGACGCCTCCCTCGCTCTCGAGGCCGACGTGGACGCTCGGCACTTCGAATTCAATCTCCAATCTCTAATCCCCGGCCTCCGGCCTCCAACCTCCGGCCTCCAGCCCCTCGCCTCTACCCTCGCCCTCTACCGCGGCGATTTCCTCGACGGCTTTACCCTGCCCGACGCCCCGGGTTTCGACGACTGGGCCGCCGTCGAGCGGGAGCGTCACCGCCGCCTCGCCGTGCGCGGCTGGACGGCCCTCAGCCAACAGCACGAAGCGCAGCAGAACTACCAGGCCGCGCTCGACGCGCTCGACCGGGCGCTCGCCCTTGACGCCCTGCAGGAAGACCTCCAGCGCGCCAGCCTCCGCCTGCAATATCTGGCCGGAGACCGGGCAGGCGCCATCCGCCGCTACGAAAGCCTGCGCAAACTGCTCGACGAAGAAATGGGCGTGCCGCCGATGGCGGAAACCCGCAGCCTGTACGACGCCATTATCACCGATGCACTGCCGCAGCCGGGAAAGGTGGAAGTCAGAAATCAGAGGTCAGAAGTCAGAACTGGCGTCTCCGATTTCCGACCTCTGACCTCCAACCTCCACTCATTGCCGTTCACTGGCCGTGCCGTCGAATTGGAGCGACTCCGCGCACTCACTGCGTCGCGCAAGCTCGCCCTCGTCGAGGGCGAACCCGGCATCGGCAAGACTCGGCTCGCCGAGGAATATCTTCAGACCTCGGGCGCGGTGAGCCTCGTCGGGCGGGCGCGCGAGCTCGAACACGCGCTCCCCTATCAGCCCGTCATCGAAGCTCTGCGCGGCCTGCTGGCTCGTCCCGATTGGCCCGCCCTGCAAGCCGGGCTGCGCGAAAGCGTCTCCGCCCTCTGGCTGGGCGAGACCGCCCGCCTGCTGCCCGAACTGAGCGCGCCTCCCGGCGCAGTCGGAACGCCTCCGGCGACAGACGAGTCGCGGCTCTGGGAAGGCCTCCATCATTTTCTTCTCGGCCTCAGCCGCCAGCGCCCGGCGGCGCTCTTTCTGGATGATCTCCAATGGGCCGACGCTTCGACCCTGGCGTTGCTGGGGTATCTCGTGCGCCGGGCGCTGGCCGAGGCGGCGAGCATGCCCGTCTTTTTCCTGGCGACCGCGCGCCCCACCGCGCCGCGCTCCCCGTTGGCTGCCTTGCTTCAGGCCCTCATGCGCGAAGGCCGCGTCGAGCGCCTGCCGCTCGCGCGCCTCGCCCCGGCGGACACCGCCGCGCTGGCGCGCCACCTCAGCCCGGCGCACGCGCCGTCTCTGGCGGACTGGCTCGCCCAGGCCGCCGAAGGCAACCCGTACATCCTCTCCGAGCTTGTCCGCTACGCGCGCGAGAACGGCCTCCTGCTGCCGGACGGATCGCTGAACCCCGACAAATTCCCGGCCTCGCCCGTGGTGCCGCAAACGGTGTACGCGCTCATCCAGGCCCGCCTCGCCCGCCTCTCGGACGCGGCGCGGCGCGTGCTGGATGCGGCGGTGGCGGCGGGCCGCGAGTTTGAATTTGCCGTCGTCGCCCGCGCGGCGGCGGTTTCCGAAACGGCGGCGCTCGACGCGCTCGACGAGCTGCGGGCGGCCGGCCTGGTCGTGCAGCAGGGATTTGAGACGCGCTATACCTTCGACCACCCCCTGACGATGGAAGTGGCCTACCGCGAAGTCGGCGAGGCCCGTCACCGCCGGCTGCACCGCCGCGTGGCCGAAGCGCTGGAGGGCCTGTATCGCACCCGGCTGGACTCGGTGGCCGGTTTGCTGGCGCAACACTTTGCGGAGGGGGAGGTTCCGGAGCGGGCCGCGCCCTACGCCTTCCGCGCCGGGCAGCTCGCCGCCGGGCTGGCCGCGTGGGCCGAGGCGGCCGCATTCTACGAATTGGCGCTTAGGGGGGAGTCGGATGACGGTCAGCGCGCGGCGATCCTGGTCGCGTTGGGAGAGGCGCGCATGCAGGCGGGCGAATCGGCGCGGGCCTCGGAGGCCTTTCGGGAGGCGTTGGCGCTGGGCCGGGTGCGTGAGACGGCCAACCTCCGGGCGGCCCGGTTTGCGCTGGGCCAATCCCTGCTCATGCAGGCCCGTTACGCCGAAGCGATTGAGCAGGCGCAAGACCTGTGCGCCAATGCCGACCCCTCGACCCGGGCGCGCGCCGAAGCGTTGTGGGGCACGGCGCTCTCACTGGAGGGGGCCGACCTCGCCGGGGCCGCCGAGCATTTGCAAAGGGCCGCTGCATTGTTGCGCGACGAGTCAGCGCCCGTGGATACGGCTCAGTTGGCGCAAATCATATTCGAGTTGGGCAACGTCGCCGCCCAGCAGGGCGATTTGCCGAAAGCCATCGAACGCTATCAAGAGGCGCTCGCCGCCGCCGACAGCGCGGAGGCGGATTCGGCTTTGCCCCAGCGCATTCTGGCGCACAACAATCTGGCCTATCATTTGCATCTGCTCGACCCGCGCGACCCGCAGGCGCTTGAGCACGCGCACCTGGGCCTCCGCCTGGCGCAGGAGAAAGGGGTGCTGGGGTTGCAGACGTTTCTGCTCTCGACGTTGGGCGAAATTGCGCTCGCGCACGGCGATCTGGAGGCCGCCGAAAAGTATTTCGCCGACGGGCTGGCCCTTGCGGAGCAGCTGTCCATCCCGGAGCGCATCGCGGGTCTCACGGCGAACCTCGGCCTCGTCGCCGTGCAGCGCGGCCAAACCGCGCTCGCCGTTCACCGCCTCTCCACCGCCCTCGCCCGCGCCGACGGACTGGGCGCGCGCCACCTCGCCGCGCAGATTCGCTTGTGGCTCC